>Ga0206131_10008557_pt1 | contig 10017 bp, 5 predicted proteins | sample Helgoland_Spring_FD_148636 | JGI IMG/M metagenome (GOLD analysis project Ga0206131, IMG submission 148636) | Pelagic subsurface seawater microbial communities from Kabeltonne, Helgoland, North Sea - Helgoland_Spring_Bloom_20160517_1 | ecosystem: Environmental > Aquatic > Marine > Epipelagic ... | reverse complement strand
ACCATCGCTTGAAAAATAATATACAATGTACCATACTGCTTCATTAATCTCGACATTATATATTAACAATTCGTATAATGTATCACGAAATTCAGTAAACTTTATATGTTCTATGTTTTTTATTTTATCAATAATATTATCACACACTTTATTAAATATATCTTCCGGAACTTCTGATACTTGCTTTATATGTGAGAATGAACGTAATTCTTTTATGTTTACAATAGAATTCATGTCTATATTATTTAATATGGGTTGTGGATTAAAATAAGATTCGTGATTTTCATCTATTTTACTTATTTTCTTTTCATAGTTAATTTTTGATAATTCCTTATATATTTCTGTTGTTGGTCGTTTGATAGATAATCGATAACATGAATTTATTATTTTATAAGGTATAAAGCTAATATGCTCGGATATTATTATAAATTTTATTTTAATATTACTATTTTTGCTATTATATTGATGCATATAACTATAAAACACTTCGAGTAATTCAGAGTTTATACTATGAAAATTCTTACATAAAATGATTCCGTGTTTATTTGGCTTTACTGATATTATATCTACAATTTGGAAAAAAATCTCATGCCATAAAGTTTTTGCATTACACCCCAACAAAGACATATCAACTTCATAATGAATATCACTAATATGACAAAGGTATTGTTGTTTATCAGTACTAATGGTTATTCGTTTATCATATTTCAATTCTGTTGGACTATATTTTTTTATTATATTGAGAACTTGGGTATATTTACCAATTCCACACGCACCATGGACGAGTATATTTGGCATATTTATTATGTTGTTGGGAAATCTTGCGATTTCTTCATTCAACTCTGGATGTATATTATATAATTTTCTCGAGTTAATATATTCCTCGTATAAAGTTTCGTAGTATTTCATTACTAATTTACAATTTATGTATATATAAATAGTTGGTTTTAAACGAGTTTTGTTATGTATATCTAATTACATAACAAATATTATCGGCCTACAATACTATGTATTCTCAAATCTGTAAAATCGATCGCATATTTTACCTGATATGAAGAAATTATAAGAGAACTTAATGATAATCCTATATTGAAAATTGCGGGTAGATTGTTTATTATTGTTGAAAATGAAAAGTTGTTCCGTAGGATTGTCAATATAGGAACATTTATATTTGACTTGTATAGGTAATAACTCAATAACGAAATAGCCGTCAGTGCGAACAAAATAACTGTATTTGTTTTGATAGAATCGAATAATTCTTGATATTTGTTTGACAATATTACTGGAGTACCTTTTGTATTATTGTATTTTTCTTGTATGTCAAATATGGTTATGGTTGTTAGTATTAGTGCGATGGTTAATAACGCCATACTAATAAATGAACCATATAGTGTTATCATACTCGCAAAATTTAATACGTAATTACCTCCTGGGTGGTCTATTATTATTTGTGATAATTCTTTTCCAAAAAAGAGCGTGAACGCAATTTGAATTACGGTGAGAACACCAAGTCCAATGATTTCAGAATATTTTTTATATAAGTACACGAATGATGTAACATATAAGATTACAAATATGCTGTAATTTAAAGGTGTTATGTAGGATTCCATTATATATTTTCAGTATATTTTATGAATTCAAAATCGGATAATTTTCTTTCAGCCATTCTATTAATGTTTCTTTCTCACATGTTAATATGCTTCCCTTAAATTTTTTAATATTCAGAAATTGTGGTTTTTTCATTTGGTCTGTTTTATAAAATCCATATGCTCCGAATTTTCCCTTACGAATACTGAGAACATCGGTTAATTCTCTTAACATATTTTTATCTGTTTGTTTTTCACTGTCTAATTTTTCTAAAATAGGGAGAATATCGTCTAAAGTAATTTCATCGGGATTGCTATCTATACTTTTAATGGATTCTTTCATTGTTCCATATTCAACATACGCACCGTATCGTCCATCTTTGATAATTACATCAATATCTTTGTATTTTCCAAGATTACGTTCTTTGGGGGCGATAAGGTCTTCTATTGTATATTCCTTGTTTTTTAGTTTATCAACATCTATTTTGAAATTACGTTTTACAGATATATATTCATATTTATCCTCTTCGTTTTTATACTGGATCACTGGTCCGTATTTTTCAAATAATACTACATGCTTATCATCCAACGGATATGTTTGTTTGGGTATTTTACTTACTGGTTTTGATAATTCTTTAATTTCATTGTAACATTCGCGACATATGGAAGACCACTCTGTATTATCATTTGTAATAGCATCTAATTTATCTTCCATTAATTTTGTATATTCATAAGAGAACAATGAATTATAATGTTCGATTAAAAACTCTACAGTTAATGTTCCTATTGGCTGCAGTACCAATTTACCTTTTTCATTTCCAAATGTTTTAGCTTCAGTAGTTTCTGTTAATGTATCGTCTTCTAACTTGAAATTATTACAGTCTATCTCTATACCATCTACGTCTGTCTTTTTTACATATCCTCTATCTTGTATAGTAGATACAATGGTGGAAAATGTAGATGGACGTCCAATTCCCGCAGTTTCAAGTTTATTGATTAAACTGGCTTCTGTATAATGCGTATGTTTGTTCTTCATTGATACAATACTTTCAATCCAATTGTATTTTATCGGCTTTTGTAATTGGGTTTTGAAAAACATATGTAGACCATTGGCTTCGTTCTGTGTATCCGTATCCAGTTTTTTATCACTTACCGTCTTCCAACCTAAAAATAGAGGAATTTCGTGTGTATATGTATATTTCGTTTTTTCAGGTCCAGACACTTCTAATGGGATTGCTTTATATTTGGCTTCTGACATACAACTTTCAACTGTATTTTTCCATATTAATTTATACATTGACACTAACCGAGTGTCATCCGACAATATCGTTTTATTTATTAGCTGGGTAACACGTATAGCCTCATGTGGATTGTTTGACTGCTTGTTCTCTAACTCATCTATATTACCTACGTATTTTTCATTTCCATATTCTTCTTGAATATATTTTGATATTTCTTGAAGAAAGGGTTTTGCGTATTTTGTACTTTCCGTCCTCATGTAGGTAATATACCCGGTTTGATAGAGTTGTTGACATAATCGCATGGTTTCACTTGGGGAGATGTGTAAAATATTACTTGCTACTTGGAGCAATCGGGAAGTATGAAACGGTTTTGGTGGTGATTTTGTCGTATCTCGTGGGTTACTTATGGTAAGCATATGTTTATGATTGATGGATTTTGTTAGATGGTCTTCTACTTCTTGTTTGGTTTGGAATTCTACATTTAAATTAAAATGAATGTTTTTCTCGAAAAAGGAAGCCGTGGTTTTATAATACGTTTGAATATTGTCTTTCTTTTTTCCTTCTATTTCATTATCATACACCAATCTCAGAGCGGGGGTTTGACATCTGCCCGCAGATAATGAATTTTTGGAATCGTTATATAAATATTTCCATAACATTGGTGATATTTTATATCCTACAATAACGTCTAAGACTTGACGAGCATGTTGTGCCTTTACCAAATCTAAATTGATGGTTGTAGGTGATTTGATAGCTTTTAATAAGGCGTTTTTTGTTACTTCATGGAATATAATACGTGGAGTTGTTTTCGTTGATAATCCGAATTGTTCGCATATATGCCACGCAATAGCTTCTCCTTCTCTATCATCATCAGTAGCTAATATTATATTTTCTTTTGAGAACTTTGATATAGTTTGTTTCATAAATACAATATGGTCTTTCTTTTCAGCTAATTCGGTGAATTGTGGTTCAAATGTATCCTTTGTATCTATTGATTTGAGTCCATTTACGCTGCGAATATGTCCTTTTGATGAAATACAACAATAATTCGTTCCAAGATAGGATTCTATTTTGGCACATTTCGAAGGCGATTCGACAATAATTAGATAGGTTGCGGAAGAAAGGTTGTCAGAAGGTTTTGTTATTTGTTTTTTTGTATATTTCTTGTAAATTTTTTTAGACATATTGAGAACCTTGACACTATTATTATATACTGTATTGGTTTTATTAGGTTTTTTAATGTGTAAACAATTATGAGTTATATAGAAATATCATAATGGTTCTTTATTTTTTCTTGTTTCTTTTTGTTTTGTTTCTTTTTGTTTTGGTTTGTTTCTTCTTGTTCTGTTTTTTCTTATTTCGTTTTGTTTTTTTACCCTTGGCACTAATCGTACGTATCCTAAATTTCTGTTGAGGCATAAAAATATTGGAATCTGATATCTCATCGAGTTCTCGTTTCTTTTTGGTTATGTTTGATGGTGTAGCATTTGGAGGAACCAATGAATTAATCTGTGATTGAGTAACAGGAGGAATCTGTGATTGAGTAATAGGAGGATAAGTAACAGGAGGATAAGTAACCACATATGTTTGTCCCGCTAATGAATCTATATCATTATCGTAACCAAAATCTATAGCTGTTTCATATGATGCTGAAATATTACGTAATAGTTCAAATTTCTTTATATTTAAATAATTCTTTATATCTAAATAAGGAACCTTGGGGTCTTCTCTTTTATCTATTCCCATCTGACGTGTATTTATTAGGTCTAACACTATAGATAACCCTTTAGAATAAGAATATTGTGTTTTGTATTGTCTAAACGCAACAGATAATAATTCATCAATGTCTTCTTTTAACATATTGATGATTTCAATTTTAGATGGAGTTATTCCAGCACCGAATTGTTTAGTTATAATACTGTCTAAGTTCTTAGATATAGTTGATTGTTGTCTTAGGAAATCTTTAAATGGGAACAACAGTTGGGGTGAAGCATAAGGTTCGTGTAATCCTTTTAACTTAGATATGATATCAGAATTAATTATGTCAAAGGACTGGTTTAGTGAATAATTATAAAAAATACCACGTATATTTTTAATTGGGTTTGCAATATCATCACTTATTCCATCAACATATTTTGATACGCCCCTTAATACCGATTTTATAAATGCTGGAATATCAGTAATAGATACGGCCTTAATAAACTCTATATTTGTTGTGTATGAATCAAGAGTTTCTTTAAGGTCTTTTAAATAATCGTTTTGTTTTTTTGGATCGTCGATTTTATTGAAATCAACGTTTTCTACTGTATCATTTAACCGTGTTTTGATATCATCCAAATTTTGACATGTTAAAATAACATGCACTATTGCGTTATATAAAAGTATAAGAGTTATTCCATGTATATTTTTCATATGTATATTTTTCATATCTGGGTTATTAATATAAAAATGTGTAACATTTCTACCTGCATCTACAGGTTTTACTTCTTGTATAACCTCCATAAATGGAGTTATTTTATATATACCCTCATCTATAAATTTATTTTTATAAAGACTATTAAGAGCAATGACGCTTTGTTTGTATTTAGTATAGTCGCCCTCTCTTGATTCTTTTTCTGCTTCTAATTTAGCTTTTTTGTCTTCTAATATTTTTTTTTGTGTATTTATTTGATCTTGAGTTAATTTTGCCTGCGGTTTTATATATACAGTTAATTTACGACTACCAGCTTCTTTACCATATTTGGTCGGACACATAATATTTGTAGATTTTGTATAAATACCGTAATCTTTCAAAAATGTATCTCCGGTAATCATCCACGGTTGTCTATTAGGTTTTGCTGGATCTACTTCTGAAAGTAATATGGAATCATATAAGTACATCTGGTCGCCTATAGTTTTGAACGCAATAATTACAGTAATCGCTTGGTCTTGTGTTAGTGTGCGTTTGAGATCAAGTTGAAAATTAGAAAGCAGTGTGTAATAAAATTCTGTAAATTTTCCAGAATTTTTTCTATTTTGAGCTTCCTTTTTTGTAAGACTATACTTCAACTTTTCTTTAGACTTATTTGTCATACGACTTACTATGCTACGTACATCATGCAATAATGCAGATAACTTTTTTTGTTGAATGTCATTTTTTATAAAATATACGGCCGTTTCAATATTTGGGGCTGGATGCGCACCACTATTCGTTTTACCAAAATTCTCTGCATGAAAAATTTTTGGAATGTCACTTTTACTTAGGTGAAACGCATAATGCCAGGGTTCCTTTTCATTTTTTCTTTTTTGTATTGTTATGTATACAGGTTCCGTATTAATCATACAATACAACAGAGTGAGTTGTACGGCAGTGTCGTCTAATATTTCAGTTTGTTCGGATGAAGGATCAAGTATTTCCGAAAAAAATGAGTAATCATAAACAATATCATCCATGGTATTAGGTTTGAATATTTTTTGAAATGTTGTAGTGGGAATATTAGCAGAATCTTTCAAATAAGTATCTGTATCATCGTGTATTCCCAAAAATTTTTTTATAATAGGCGCCTTATTGAAAAAGTCATCTTTATTTCCTGTAATATCAAGTAATAAATCACCTTCTGGGTATTCTTCTAATATAGGTCCAGTAGGTAAATCACCTTCTGGGTTTTCTTCTAATAATTGATTTAACTCATATGTTCCTAATAATTTTGGTAAATTATAAGTAAAAAATTCAGTGTCCTTATTTGTCATATTCGGATACGTAATTGTAGTACTACCTTCTGAATCTATCAACTTAATTTGTTCATGGTTTAATATTTTATGCAATGTATTCCGTGATGCGGTTGTTGTAGTAAAAGCGTATTCTGTTTTGTTTATCTCTTTTCTAAATTCATGTGTGTCATTTATTGTACCAATTCCGTATTGTCCTCTAAGAATTGGATTCAGAGTTTTTTTAAAATAAGGTTCAAAATCGTGTAATGCGTCGACCCATCGATATACTCCTATAGCTTTATCATATGGAGCTTTATCATATGGATCTTTAACATGATTTGCTATAATAGATATAGCTTTAGAACCATCATTAGTTGTTAATTTCATAGACCCCTTATGTTGTTTATTATAAGCGGTATCGGCCTCAATCATTTATTATACTATATTACTATATAATTTATCATTGATTAAATTGATTTAAATATTAGTATACACAATATAAGGAAACCATGCAAACATACCAAGTACATATTCACGACCGTAATTATACAAATTGGGAATTGTATAATTTGGAAAGTAATTCGACAACAGAAAAGGCAGAATTATTGAACCCATTAACAAATAAATTGTTCGATGGTGATACTATAGAGATAGTTGATAACCATGTTACTAAAGTTTCAGGATTAAACAACAATCATCAATTAGAAGGTGTGTTAATACTGGAAGGAAATAAGACGTTTGGAAGAACCCCTAACAAGAAACGTTTATATTATCGTTGTATTCCAAATAATAAAAATTATCCTGTGTTTTTAGTTCCGTATGATGTCAAATTAGGATTTTCAAAACACCAACAAAACAAATATGTACTCTTTAAATATGATAATTGGAATAGTAAACATCCATACGGCGAATTAGTAGAGGTACTTGGTGATGTTGATAATTTGGAAGTGTTTTATGAATACCAGTTACACTGTAAAAAATTACATACGTCTATTAAGAAATTAACGAATCAAACTACAACTTCCTTGAAAAATGTACCAATAATAGAGAACATACTACAAAATTCCAATTACCAGATTGAAGACCGAACGAATGAGTTTGTATTCTCAATAGACCCAGATGGAAGTAAAGATTTCGATGATGCGTTTAGTATTGAGAAACAAGATGATATCTATAAAGTATCTATCTATATTGCCAATGTGTATATTTGGATGGAAGAATTAAATTTATGGGAGCACTTAACCAACCGTGTATCAACAATCTATTTACCAGATAGGAAACGACCCATGTTACCACTTATATTATCAGATTCGTTATGTAGTCTTCAAGAAAATGAATTACGTATAGCACTGGCGATGGATATATATTTTGATAAAAATGGAAATGTAATAGAGAACCGTGAAATAAGTTATAAAAATGTAGTAGTGAAAACGCGTAAGAATTTTGTATATGAAGAGAAAAAACTTATGAAAAACAGCAATTACAAAGAAATGATGAATTTAACGAAATTATTGAAACCTACCGTTCAAGATAGTCATGAATTGGTAGAATATTGGATGATTCGTATGAATAAAGAAGTGGGTACATCCTTAAAAAAGAAAGAACGCGGTGTTTTTAGACAAGCTATTTATAAAAATGATACAAATGAAACCTATGCTGGACTCGATGATAATACATCCAGACTCATCCGTTCTTGGAATAATACAGATTGTAAATACGTATTATACGATAAAGATATTGTATTGAGGCATGATATGATGGATGTGGGTGAATACGTTCACGTTACAAGTCCTATTCGTCGTATGGTTGATTTATTAAACCAAATTATACTGGCGTCCAGCGAACAACTGGTTACCGTTCGCAGTATTAATGCGAACAACTTTTTAGACAAATGGCTGGAAAATATAAACGGACTGAATAAAGATATGAAAACAATACGTAAAGTGCAAACCGAATGTCAGTTATTAGAACGTTGTACGAACAATCCAGAACTATTAGATGATATTCATGAATGTGTTTTATTTGGAAAAACAGAGTCACAAAAAGGAGTATATTCGTATGTAGTATATTTGACAAATATGAATATAATAACACGAATCAAATCAAAAGAAGAATACGCAGACTTATACAAATGTAGGTGTAAATTGTTCGTGTTTTCAGATGAAGATAATATCAAAAATAAAATTAAGTGTGAGTTACAAGAGTTAATGCTATGTAGGAACCCACCATAAAAATAAAGGTGTCAAATAAAATATCAATCAAATTATTATGGTATGTTAATCGTAAGGGGTTTGACATTCCTATATAGGCTTGCCAATATTCCCATATGGTATGGATAATAAATAAATTCAAATAGTAGGTGTGTGTATTATAACCGAGATAAATATAAACAAGACCAAATAAGAAGCCGGTAACAAAATGAACGATATGCCATATTTCTACGTAAAAACTGTAATTAGAACTTTTGTATAGTAATGTGTCTAATACTTTTTTTACTGGTTGTGGCACGAAAAAGTCGCCACTTTTGTAAATCATTTTATGTAAGTCAACCATTATAGTATATACACAGAAAAAATACTTTTAGAATGAATATAAAAATATCATGTATATATATAATAATATGTATCTTTTAAAGGCTACTTTATTTATGTTGTCAGTGGCTTCACTTACTGTGAATGCTACGTTTGTAGAGCGTTTTGAAAATTGGGTTAAGGAGTTCAGACAAGAATTCCACGATACCGAGCATCGCGAAGGCATTATGCGTAAATGGATTGAAAACGATAAATTCATTGACGAGTCAAATGCCAAAAATTTAACATACACTTTGGGTCATAACCAGTTTTCTGGTATGGATTCTGATGAGTTCAGTCAATATCTTGGATTCTCTAACCAAGAGGGTGTTCTTGGACGTAAGTTCAATATGGATAACTTCAAGAAGAAGTTAGATAAGACTAAGTGTCTGTATGATTGTGTCAAGCATCACAAGGAGATGTCTACATTGAAGACTGTCGAATGTGTTACCGGTTGTCTTGATAGTGATGAATTAACCACTGTTTCTGTTCCTGATAGTGTGGATTGGGTTACTGCTGGTGCGGTAACGCCTGTTAAGAACCAAGGACAATGTGGTTCATGTTGGAGTTTCTCCACTACTGGTGCTCTTGAGGGTGCTTTCTTCATTAAGACTGGAACTCTTGACTCTTTCTCCGAGCAACAATTAGTTGATTGTGACACTCGCAAGAACGGAGGTAAAGATATGGGATGTAATGGTGGTCTAATGGATAACGCATTTGCTTGGATTGAGAAGAATGGCGGTCTTTGTACTGAATCTGAATATCCTTACAATTCTGGCACAACCAAGACTGGTGGTTCTTGTGATACATCTTGTACTGTTGTCAAAGGTAGTGAGGTGAAGGATTTTGTTGATGTTAAGCCATCTTCTGATGAAGCTATGATGACCGCATTATCTCAACAACCTGTTTCTATTGCCATTCAAGCCGACC
>Ga0206131_10008556_pt1 | contig 10018 bp, 10 predicted proteins | sample Helgoland_Spring_FD_148636 | JGI IMG/M metagenome (GOLD analysis project Ga0206131, IMG submission 148636) | Pelagic subsurface seawater microbial communities from Kabeltonne, Helgoland, North Sea - Helgoland_Spring_Bloom_20160517_1 | ecosystem: Environmental > Aquatic > Marine > Epipelagic ... | reverse complement strand
GTATTCCAACAGGCCAAATGGGCAAATTTGGTATGGGGGGCGCATTTTTAGCAGCCGAAACCGGTTATGCTGTGATTCCTGTAGCACACGATGGGGGAAAAGCCTGGCCAAAACATGGCTTTTTAAAATACCCAGGTGTGATTAGATTGGTGATTGGCGATAAGATAACGTTAGATGAGCAAATCAAGAAAGCGGCTGATATTAATAAAAATGTTTATCAGTGGATGGAAGCTCAAATGACGCAATTAGAAGGTAAAAAGCCAGACACCGCACCGTTGAGAAAGGATGGGAATAAGTGACGAGATCTGATGGTATGCTTAGACTATTGTTGGTTGATGATTCTTTAACAGAAGCTGATAATGTCACCAACACATTGCGTAGTGCTGGCCATGCTGTTCGTGCCTCACGAGAAGACACTTTAAGTGGGATTGAACAAGCGTTAACACAGCAGACATGGGACTTACTTATTTGTCGTGCAGCGTTGGCAAGTCTTCCGCCACGTGAACTCGTCAACTTCGTCCAGCGTCTAGGACGAGACTTACCTTGTATTGTCATGACATCTGGTCAAGATGATATCGAAGGCTTGTATGATTTAGGTGTGCAAGATGTCATTCCTTTAGGTGATAACAAACGGTTACAGTTTGCCGTACAACGCGAGTTACAAAGTCTATTCAGCCGTCGCTCTGCAAGACGAAATGAACGTGCATTGAGAGAAAGTGAAAAGCGTTCGAGGTTGTTATTAGAAACATCAAAAGATGCTGTAGCTTATATGCATGAAGGTATGCATATTTATGTCAATAGTGCTTATCTTGACCTATTTGGTTACGAAGAAGCAGAAGATGTAGATGGTTTACCGATTTTAGATCTCATTGCTGCTGATGACCAAAATACCTTCAAAAGTGTTTTTAGACAATTTTCAGAACAAGCTGAAGCACAACCTGTCCACGTATCTGTCCAGGGCGTGCGTGACGATGGCAGCTTATTCAAAGCTGACATTGAGTTTAGTCATGCTGAAGTAGAAGGTGAAAATTGTACTCAAGTGGTTGTACGCAATGAAAGCGAACATGAAGAAGTCGACTCTGACCAACTTCAACTATTGCGTGATCATGATTTCTTAACTGGCCTTTACAATCGGGTTCGTTTTATGGATGAACTAGAAAAGGTCGCTGGCAGAGCAGGTGAAGGCCAAGGTGATGCAGCGTTACTTTATATTGTATTAGATGATTTCCAAGTGATAAAAGAACAGCTTGGCGTTGCTGCGAGTGAATTAGTACTTAAAGAAATTGGTGAGGTCTTAAGGAAAGGGATAGTCGAAGGGGACTTATTAGCCCACTATGCCGATCAAGTATTCACAGTAATTGTAAACAGTAATGATGATAATTATGTTGACGAGCGTGCTAAGGCTTATTGCGACATTATAGGTAGTTATACTTCCCAAATCAGTAATGAACCGTTAGACATAAAATGTAGTATTGGCATTAGCCGGATATCTGAAACAAGCTCAAAAGTTGAGAGTATTTTGAATCATGCTGAAAAAGCGTGTGTCATGGCGCAACATACAGCAGGGACAAAGATTACGCGTTACCAAGCACCAACGCTTGAGTTAGAAGAAGCGGAGTTCGATGAAATAGCCAGTTGGAAACCTCGTCTTGAGGATGCAATAGAAAATCAAAAATTCACGTTACATTATCAGCCAATTGTCAGTTTACATGGTAAAGAACAAGAGCTTTATGAAGTATTACTGAGAATGATTGATGAAGAAACAGGCGATTTAATTGTTGCCGAAGACTTTATCGACTTTGCTGCTGATCTTGAATTGATGGATGCGATTGATCAGTGGGTTATCCCGCATGCATTACAGGATTTGGCAGAACACAAGCAACGCTTTCCAAAAACCCGTTTTTTTATAAAACTATCTAAACAAACGATATGTGATCCAGCTTTTGTTGAATGGTTGTTGGACCTAATGAGGGAAAATAACATACAGAGTGAGTCATTAACGTTTGAGGTCAGTGAAACGGATGCTATGGCCAATATAGAAGAAACCAAAACAACACTTGCTAAGTTAAAAGGTGCCGGGTGTGAATTTGGTTTAGAGCATTTTGGATCCGGTCTCGACTTCTCATCTAGTTTAGATTTACTAGATGCCGATTATTTAAAAATCAACGGCACTTTCGTCGAAAATATGGCTAATGATGCTGAGAACCAGGCAGCTGTTAAGTCCATCATTGAAATGAGTAAAAATGCAGGGAAGAGCAGCATTGCTGAATTTGTTTCTGATGCCAACAGTTTGGCTTTGCTGTGGCGCCTAGGTGTCGATTACGCACAAGGTTATTATATTCATGAACCTTCTGCAGAGTTAAACTATAACTTCGAAGATGATGACTTATAACAATATTTAACGGTATTTAAATACAATTTAATTGTTTTTAAGTGCATTAATACGATCTTCTAAAGGTGGATGAGTCATAAATAACTGGCTTATTGTACTTTTACCGCCAGAAATACCCAGAGCCGTTAATTGATCGGGTAAAGGCTCATTTGAACGGCCTGCCAAACGTTCCAATGCCGCAATCATTTTAGGTGCACCGACTAAACTCGCTGCACCGGCATCTGCACGGTATTCTCGCTGTCGACTAAACCAGCGGACAATAATACTAGCCAAGATGCCTAACACGAGTTCTGCAATGATAGAGGTAACCCAGAATGCGGGGCCGTGGCCTCTTTCTGTTTTGAAAACGGTTCTATCGACTAAATAGCCTATTACACGAGATAGAACAATAACGAACGAAAGTATTAACAACCCCTTGGGTTAAGGCCAAGGTGACCATATCGCAATTTGAGACATGGCTGACTTCATGGGCTAAGACAGCTTCGACTTCATCTTGTGTCATTGAACGCACTAGGCCTGTGCTAACAGCAACCAAAGCATTATTCTTATTCATACCCGTTGCAAAGGCATTCGGTTCTGGCGCATCGTAAATAGCGACTTCCGGCATACCAATACCAGCCTGCTCAGCCTGGCGTTGAACTGTATTGACTAACCAGCGTTCAGTGTCATTATTTGGGTTTTCAATAACGTGCGCACCTGTCATGCGCTTAGCTGTCCATTTTGAAATAGCCAGTGAAATAAATGAACCACTAAAACCGATAACAGCAGTATAAACAAGCAATGCATTCAGATCTAAATCGACGCCTTGTTGATCCAATAGGCTTTCAAACCCCAGCAATCTCATAGTGATACTTAATACCGCAATTACCGCAATATTAGTGGCAAGGTAAAGTAAGATACGTGACATTGTTATTCTCTATTCAGTTCGAAAGTTCAATACGTTATATTGGGGGTGAATCGTTATTTTCAAGTAGGCCTAATAGTGAAAATAGTGCCTGTTGTTCAGTAGCTTCTGACTGTTCGAATGACATTGAAGTTTCAATGAGGGCAGAGCAAATGGGCCTACCTTTTTTTATGACAGTATTGGGATGAGGTAGGTCATGGTAACTAGCTGGCCAATTGATAAGTGCAGGCACGGTCAGATCAGATGGTGCAAAAAAAACATGACAATGTGTTTGATTGATAGAGATGGTTGGAGGCAATAAACCACGGCGCGAGCAAGCAGAGAGTTGCCGTTCAAATATTTCAATTGAACTACCTAATAATGCAGCGGAAACACTGATTCTTGGATTAATTTCTAAGGCGTAGAGTTCATCATCTGGTGTTATAACAAAATCGAGACTGTTAAAGCCGCATAGCCTAGTTTCAGCTACAAGCTGAGTAATAAAAAGCGTTAGTGTTTCTTCAAGAGTGGCAGGTAATATCAAAGGGGTACTCAACCCAGATAGCAAAAAAGGGCTATCAGAAGAGCGGTATTGAAACTGCTCACTTATGAGATATAACTGAACCTCTTCACCATCGGCAAGAAATAGCACTGAACCCGTTCTCCCTTCAATATACTGTTGGAAGTAACAATTAGCTAAGGAAGAGCTATGGTCATAATGAGTGATGTACTGGCCGCCGAAACTCACGTTAGGTTTGCAAAGCCATTTGTGATTGTCAGAGTTGGGAGGTGTAAATTCTGTTAGGGGATGCGGGATATTAAGTTTTTGCAAAATTGATAAAAAAACAACGGGTGTTTTAACGTTTGCAATAATGTCTGCGGTATTACCCAATACCCTAATGGTATCGGGTAACGTAGCCAAAATAGGGAAGAAAGCTTCGACACCACTACCATAAACTAACAAGCATGATTCGTTTTGGCTGAGGGCAAGCAGTGTATTGCGAACGGCGACGGTATCTTGGAGATTATCCAAGGGCAGCCAATGTGCTGCAATGGCCAGCGTATCTCGATCGCCAAAACAATCAGCGACAAGTACACGGTGGCCTGCATTATGGGCTAGCTGAGCGAGAAAGCGTCCATGTTGTGCAACAACCAGAACTGTATGTTGCTGTTGCACAAGCGAATGTTGTTAGACTAACTTACGTGCATCATTAAAGGCATTTCGGAAGTCTAAATAAACAGGCGTTTCATTTTCCAATGTTTGACGTAATAATTCGTGCTGTAATTTATATTTCACATCACCCACAGCGAGTGCGCCAACCGCAACTGCACCATCAGAATTAATAGCGTGAACCAGTCTTGTTCCTGAGTCCATCAATTTAATTCCTTCAATGCCTAGTGGGGGTACAGCATTGACATCTCCTGCGACTTTCAATTGCTTGGCGTCAGATAACACTGACGCATTTAGAACCTGAATTCCCGCTTTAGCAGCACAGAAGACGACATCGGCATCCGCAATAAGACGTGCTTTATCTGCATCAGATGCAGCAGCAGTCGCTGTTAAAGTAACGCCATAACGACGTTTCGCCTCTGCAGCATAGTCCAATGCAGTATCTAGCGAAAAGTGGTCAACAATAGTTGTGTCAGCACCTTGCTCTGCAGCAATGACGGCAGTGGCAAGACCGACTGGGCCTGTACCACCGAAAACAATGGTTTTTGTACCTTCTAAGTCTTGTTTGAAATTATTTTTTAATTCTCTTTCCACGCTGGCAACAAGGGCAGCAGCAGTGGTAAAAGCGCCGCTTGGATCAGCGAAAACAGGGACTTCAAAGGGAGGAACCATCGCTTTTTTAGCAGCATCGATCATATCCATTGCGATACCAATATCACGGCCACCAATGAAAATACCCGTTTTCTTAACGCCTGCGGGACCACGAGAAAATATCGCGTCTTGTGTCATGTCGGCTACTTCGTTCAATTGCACTTCTTGGTGTGGGAAAGCGATGTCATAACCGGCATCGATTGCCATATTGATATCGAAAGGGCTGGTATGCTTTCTCGGTGTAAACATATGCATAATTGAACGTTTAGACATGGTGTTTCCTTTATAAAATCTGTCAGTATCTTTAATTATTATTGATGTATTTTGATTTCAGCGCCAGTTAAATTAGCTCTGGCTATGATAATCGAATAATCATCTTTATTTTCAAATTGTTGTGAAATGGTTTGTTCTAGTTGTTCTGTCAATGTTAAGGCTTTGGCTTCACTCTCAACAAAAACACAGCCAGTTGGTCCCCATGAGCTCTGTGCGATACCGGTATGTCCTAACGTATGAGCCTGCGTCAGTAATTGAGCAATACGTGGACTGGTATAACGACCTCCCTGAGCTTGAGAGAAATGATCGCCGATCAAGCGCTGAATTTCTGTGATCGAATGTCCAAAAAGATTAATATCTTGCTCGATAAGCGCTGGTAATAGTTGCATTAACGTATGGTGACAAATAGCGTGGCTTTGAGAAACTGGAAAAGTAGGTAGTTCATTAAACGCTTTTTTTTCAGCTTGGCCATGGATACCCTGCGAAACATGCTCCATTAACATAACCACGCGCCAATGTTCTGGGAAAGGCTGGCGGATTAATAAGGGCGGCACAAGTGAATCAGGTCCTAAGCCGCCATCGACAATAAAACCACCTAGGTCAAATGCAGCGATACCAATACCAGAGCGTGCGCCACGGTGTAAAAGTGCAGCGATATCAGCTGTCTCAGCATCAATATCGTAGAGTCGACATAAAGCGATACCGACAGCCAGGGCTAATTGGGTACCTGATCCCAGACCAGCATGTTCTGGAATGAAAGCCGAAATTGACAGTTGAATAGGTTTATCAGTTTGTTGAATAACATCAGAGAAGTGTTGATGAAAAGTCGAAATAAAATGATCGACTTTTTGGCGTAATTGGTCAGGTACAAAATGGATTTCATCAGCACCACAGAAACGGGCGGTAACGACAGTATGGTGGCTATCGATAGCAAGCCCAATACTGCCGAACCGCCGTCCGGAAGTACCATTAAGATCTAAGAAACCAAGGTGAAGCCTAGCAGGTGCAGAAACCTGAACAGATGTATCCAAAATGGCCTACTCGAAGCGGAAAAGAAAAAGGTTATTTAGTGTCAACCTTGCAAGCAATATCGTAAATCGTTGTTTCATCTAAAAATTGGTCATTACTTACAAAAAGTGACTCGATGGCACCGCGGTGAACTTTCATTTTAAAATTACCAATAGCGATAGCGCCATAGAAACGAATGCCTGACTTTTCAGTACCATTGTCCATGACTTCGAGGCCTTCAACACCTTGTGGCGGGACAGCGTTAACGTCAGCAATCACCTCTAAATTATCACTATTTAACCAGGCCATATCCGGAATAACACAAACACCTGCTGGGCCAGCAGCAATAGCCACATGAGCATCTTTTAACAGTGCGGCAACAGACTCATCACTTCGTGCTTCACCAGGGGTCACATCGATGCCATAGGCTTCTTTCATTTGTTGGACAATGGCTTTCGAGCGGGTAATGTCTCTACTTGTAATGATGACTTCCGCTGCACCTTCTTTTAATAAAAATAACGCTGCCCGTTGGCCTACAGGACCAGATCCAACAATAACGACCTTTTTATCGGTAACATCATAGTCAGTCATGACTTTTCTAACGATGGCAGCCGCCGTCGTATTAGAGCCATTAGGGTCGAGCATGACAGAAACACTAACGGGGCCAAAAAAAGCTTTTTTAACAGCGCTGCCAACCATTTCACTAGCAGAGACGTTAGAACCACCGATAAAGATGGCACTGTTTTTCAAACTCTTACCGCCACGGGTGAAAATCATACCATGAACATGCGGTGTGACATTATCACGCGTAATGCCGCCATAAGCGATAATATTGTCGACACTTGAATCATAGGCTACGGCTTGATCGAAAGCACTTGGAATTGGATCCGTATCAAGATGTAATAGCAACTTTTTCATCAAATATCTCCGTACATCGGTTATTTAGAGTTTAAGGTAAATGAATTTTAAGAATACGATTTTACAGTAACTTGTATAAGAGAGGGAATAAAGTCGAATTCTGATAATCAATGTATCAAATATATAAAGTCCATACTGTTACAATATGCACAATTTTGATATTTGATAGTGTGAGAGCAACATGACAGTCCGTACTCGTTTCGCGCCAAGCCCAACTGGCTATTTACATGTAGGCGGTGCACGTACCGCCCTTTTTTCTTGGTTATATGCTAGAAAGCACGGCGGACAATTTATCCTACGGATCGAAGATACGGATTTAGCTCGGTCAACAGAAGAATCGGTCAATGCTATTTTGGAAGGAATGACATGGTTAGGTCTGACGTATGATGAAGGCCCTTTTTATCAAACACAGCGTTTTGATCGTTATAAAGAAGTGATCGCACAATTATTTGACCAAGGCGACGCTTATTATTGTTATTGTTCAAAAGAGACGCTTGAAGATATGCGTGAAGAACAAAGAGCGAACAAACAAAAGCCACGTTATGACGGTCGTTGCCGACATTTAAAAAATCCACCTACAGATGTTAAACCCGTGATTCGGTTTAAAAACCCGACGGAAGGGGTGGTTGTAGTCAAGGACAATATCCGAGGTGATGTTGTCTTTCAAAATGCAGAGCTCGACGATTTAATCATCGCACGCTCAGATGGTTCACCGACCTATAATTTAACGGTAGTGGTCGATGATATGGATATGCAATTGACGCATGTCATCCGGGGTGATGATCACCTCAACAATTCGCCGAGACAAATTAATATTTTCAAAGCTTTGAAAGCAGAAGTACCTGTATTTTCGCATGTGCCGATGATTTTAGGAGATGACGGTGCTCGCTTATCAAAACGCCATGGTGCAGTCGGTGTGATGAATTACCGCGATGAAGGCTATCTGCCTGAAGCATTGTTGAATTATTTAGTTCGCTTAGGTTGGTCACATGGAGATCAGGAAATTTTCTCTTTGGAGGAAATGATTGAGTTATTTGATATCACAGATGTTAATAAAGCGGCATCAAGCTTTAATACGGATAAATTAATTTGGCTTAATCAGCATTATATTAAGACTAGCTCACCAGAACATATTGCCAGACATTTGAGTTATCACATGGGGAAACAGGGCATAGACCCATCGCAGGGGCCAGCACTAACTGAGGTGGTTGCATTGCAGCAAGAACGTGCAAAAACCTTGGTCGAAATGGCCACGAATAGTGTGTTCTTTTATCGTGCGCCAGAAGGTTATGATGAAAAAGCTGCAAAGAAAAATTTAACCCTCAAAAGTGTTGGATTTTTAACCGATATGAATGAGAGGTTATCAGCAATAACATCCTGGCAAGCAGAGCCTATTCATGACGAAATTAAGGCGTGTGCGACTCAGAACGATGTCGGTATGGGGAAAGTTGCACAGCCTATCCGAGTTGCTGTGACAGGCACAACAATATCTCCACCACTGGATGCGACATTGGCATTATTGGGAAGAGATAAAACGTTATCGGCGATTGAGCAAGCGGTTACTTGGGTCAAACAACGAGTAGCAGACTAGGGCCTGCTGCTCTTTCATAGACAAGCCTGTTGGGCCTAAGCGCCTATTTTACAATTTTAAGGCTGGGACGCTCTATACTGGCAAGTGGCTTTTTGGATGGTGTTGGTGGTTGAGGAATTTCTTCATCAGTGAAAAACATACCCTCATTATTTTCCTTGCCATAAATGCCTTGAATAGCATCGATAGGAATAAAAAGCTCCATTGCCTTGCCTGAAAAGCGGGCAGAAAAACTAATCCATTCATTGTCAGCCTGAAAATGTTGCACTGCATCGGGGGCGATATTAAGTACGATTTTATCGTCATTAATATATTCTTCAGGTACTTTGACGCCTTCCATCAAAGTATTGACGAGTAGATAAGGTGTGAGTTCGTTATCTAACAGCCATTCATAAATAGCGCGAATAAGATAAGGTTTTTGAGAAGTCATGGTCTCATTGCTCTTTCTTCATTAGTCAGACTTGCTTTAAAACTTGGCCGATCAAATAAACGGTTTGCATAGATTTCAACAGCCTTAGCTTTATCAGGTAACATAATATTAAGCAGTGGTAGGCGCCAAAGCAAGGGGGCTAAGCTACAGTCCAACATTGAAAAAGTCTCGCTCATAAAATATGAGCTTGTCTCAAACAGGGGGGATAATACCGTCAAGTCTTCACGAAGTGTCCGTTTAGCTGCAGCTATTTTGGCTTTTTTTGTGTCACACAAGGTATCCCAAAGGGCATACCAATCATGGTCGATACGATGCAGCATAAGTTTTAGTTTGGCTTTAGCTGCTGGTTCAAGAGGATAAAGTGGTGCTTGCAAAAACCTTGCATCGAGATAATCAATAATAATAACACTATCGAAGAGAACGGTATCACGATCCACGAGGACGGGACTTTTACCATAAGGTACAGAAGCGGCAATTTCCTCAGACCAGGGCTCGAGACGACTGTTACGAATAGTGACGGCAATACCCTTCTCAGCAATAGCGAGGCGAGTGCGGTGACTAAAAGGACAAACAGGGTTTGAATAGAGCGTCATCATCAGTATGAAGCCACTATGCTAGAAGTGCTTTACATGAAGAGGGATTGAAATAACTTAAGCTGGTAGAGAAAAATACCAGCGTTCGAGTGATGTTAATGAACATCTTCC
>Ga0206131_10008554_pt1 | contig 10019 bp, 11 predicted proteins | sample Helgoland_Spring_FD_148636 | JGI IMG/M metagenome (GOLD analysis project Ga0206131, IMG submission 148636) | Pelagic subsurface seawater microbial communities from Kabeltonne, Helgoland, North Sea - Helgoland_Spring_Bloom_20160517_1 | ecosystem: Environmental > Aquatic > Marine > Epipelagic ... | reverse complement strand
ATTGAACTACTTGATATTAAAGATTTTCCCAAAGAAATTATAGACAACGCGATTAAAATGAAAAACAAAATATGTTATGATTTTAATAAATAATGTATAGCTTCTTATTTAATCAAACTTATATTACTATATTTGTTGTGGCTTTGTTGATATTTTTAATAATGTTTCTTTGGAGAAAACTAACGATATTAGAAGGTAATTATTACTTATTAGAAAAACGCGTTAATATTATTAAAAAAGATGAGCGCGCAGAGCAGTTATCTAAAAATCTTGAGCGCTCTGATGCTATTATGAAGGAAGTATTTAAAAATAATATAAAAAGAGGTTCTTGTGATATTAGTGATGGCGTCTGCCCTATGCCTAAGGATGGTAGTGAGGAAGACTATGTTATGGATGATTTGGAAGGCAATATCGATATTACTATTATAAATGTTGAAGAAAATAACGAAGAAATAAAACAAGATGTAGAAATTGAAATTGTAAACAATGACGAAGATGAACTTGTATCACATATAGAAACTATAACAAATGATTCAGATAAAAAAGAAGACATTTTAGAATATATTAATAATGCTACTAATAATTCTGATGCAGTAGATGCAGTAGATGCAGTAGATACAGTAGATGCAGTAGATGCAACTGAAACCGCATCAATTACTTCTGAAATAATATTTAACAACGAAGACGATAAAGCTTTAAGTCGCAAATATAAGGCAATGAATTTAGAAAAATTACGTGAAGAATGTAAAAATAATTCTTTAAATACTGAGGGTACAAAATCTATCTTAATATCTCGTATAATTGAGAATATTAAAAAGCAAAAATAAAAAATATTGTATTTGTATAGATAATTAAAATAATGAGTTTTCACTCTACAACAGAACCCAAACCCCATTGTCCTTTAAAAATGTCTGATGGAAGATCCTTCACTGATTATCGCCCAAGATGCATGGTAAATGCCGAATTAATGACCGATTTAGATAAAAATAACATGATAAAAAGTAGCTATGAAAGCAGAGTTTTTCTACAAGAAAATGCTGAAAAATTAATGGAACGCAATAGATTAACTGCTCTCGATAGATTAGCTCCATGTGCTCCATGCAATAGACCTTTCAGTGATCCCGGTACTATGTATCCCGAAAAATATATTGTTAAATGCACTCCTGTAAGCTGTGAAAAAATTGAAGTAAATCAAGCTGGACTTGGAACAAGCACCAGAGTACATCTCTAAATTATTTTTAATTAAATCATAATAAATAATTCTATATATAGATTATAGAGATATAATAATGATTTTTGATGATCAACATATTTATTTAAAAGTAACTTTTTATAAAGACTATTCTAAAATCAAATTAACAGGAAATGTTAAAAATGTAGGGCAATATAAAAATATATTATTAATGGCTCCAAATCCAATCGATAGAATGTCTAATTATTCTGGTTCTGGTTTACCGTTTCCAAATAATGAGATAGCCTTTCAAAATACACCAAATAAAGTAGATATAACTGGTTCCGGTGTAATTAATACGGATTTTATGTATCCAAATAGCTTTTATATGCCCGATGGTATTAATAAAATTATATCATCTGTATTTTTACAGCTAACAGATAAAAATAATAATGTTGTTCATGTGTATTATAAATTACATGATATTAATGCTCTTAGAACTTTAGTAAATAGAAGTTCAAGAACAGGGCCAGAATTTTATGGCTCTAAAGATTATATATTACCAATTGATACAGCTGAAAATGTAATGAGAGCATATGCTAAGGCAAAAATTGAGCATGATATAGGATAAATACTATGTCATTTATGAAAATATTATATTAGCTAAAGCCCCAGCTGTATAACTAATTAATGATATGATAATTATTAATATTAAATATTTCATATCTGATATTTTAAATATATCACAGTGCTCAGTAAAGAATAAATATACTTCAAATATAGCAATCTTTACAAGCATCCCAAATAAAACTTCAAAGCCAAATAAGAAACCTAATAAAAAGTTAATTAAAATATGAGAATATAAGTATATTTCGTTTTCAAAAATATTATTATTGGGATTAGGGTAAAAAAACATATCAAAATAGTGAACATCATAACCGCATCGTAATATTGTAAAAGCTATTGTCGACATAATAACAGCAGTTAAGTAGATATAAAAGTATATCGAATTCATTTTCTTTTCTATATATATAACATTTTATATTTATTTTGAATTACAGATTTTTTTAATTGTTTATCAATATCATTGTTTAAATTTTTTTTAGCATAGTAAAATACAATTCCTTTATTTAATATTTCTTTTTTAAATATTTCATAATATTCAACAACATCTTTATATGTTATGCTATCATATAATTTATTAATTTCTTTATTACTAACAAATGGCATATTATATAATAAGTGTCTTTTATAATGATTATATGATGTAAGATTTGTGAATTTATCATTTTCTTTGCTAATTTTTAATCTAATTTTGGAATCCTTATAATCACTTTTAGTTATTTTATAAGTATCTAAAATTTTTATTATTTCATTAATAATTATAGGCAACTTTTTTTCTGTACAACTTGTATTTATTTCATATGTTGCCTTAGAACTAACGATATCAATATCGATATTAAAACTTATATTATATATAAGTCCCAATTCTATTCTAAGCTTTTTATAAAATATCCCTGAATCAAATTTAAATAATATATCATCTAATAAATCTAAAATGATATGCTCTTTTGATAAATATTTTATATTTTTACAAACAATAAATTTTAACAATATATTATTATTAAACTTATTATTGATATATATTATCTTAAATTGCTTATTATTATGCTGTAATATATTATAATCATTATTGCATTTTTTTTTTATTTTAATTTTATTAAAATATTTATTAATTATATTTGTTGTATTTTTAACTTTACTTTTAGGGCAAACTGCTAATAGAACTATATTTTTAGCACATATTTTATTTTTAATAAATTTTTTAATATCTTTTATAGTGAAATTTTTAATATTTTTAATATGATAATTACGATCGCTGACAAATTTATATTTTGGATATAAATATTTAAATATCTTAAAGTTAAAATTATAAGTAAATTTAGCTAAAAAATTATTGTATTCTTGTACCGCTGCTTTTTTTTCTTTAATAGCAATTTTTTTATCAATATGAAATTTGTAAAGCGTATTTGATATCAAATCTATAAAGTATTCAAAATCATCATATAATCCTTCAATATAAAAAGACATTTGATTTCTACCTACAAATGCGTTTCTTGAAGCACCGCGACGGGATAATTCGTCAATAATTTTTAATCTATCTTTGTATTTTTCTGATGTTAGTTCTGACATTAAATGCTCGTAATAATGTGTAATTTGTGTATTAGATTTATTTTCAAAATTATGACCTAATAAAAAATTAGCTGATATAAATGTTAGTCTGCTTTTAGATGGAATTATAATAACTTTTATACCAGATTTCAATATATATTTTTTGAATTTTATATCCATATGTATCTATTTTAATACTTATATTTAATTACATTTCTATTTCTTGATTTTCAATAAAGTTTAATACTAAATGTGTGTGTACAAAGATATTATATATATTCCCGATACTATTAAAATTATAAATTAATACTAAACTAACTATCTCATTAACTTTAGCAACATCTCTAATTTTACTGATATCAATAATATATAGAATTATATTAACAAATTGTGATATCATAAGTAAATTAACATCAATTATTTTATAATATATATTATATAAATTATATAAATAAATAGTGTAATAAAATCTATGATCTCTATTTATTACTATATCATTTGCTTCACTATTTATTCTTATTAAATAATGAATATATGATGAACCAAATAAAAATACATGACTATTAGTATACAATGATAATATATATAACATAAATATATAAGATATATTATTATATCCTATATAAAATTCTATATCATGTACTATTTTAGTTATTAATATCATTGATGATGATAAATATTTTTTGAAATTATTATTTTTAATTATAGTAAATAAAAATAGATTTCTAAATAATTTATTATAATAGATTGACATCAATCCCAAAGTTCTTCCAAAATAATATGCCCATTTAGGATAAATGCAATAATGAACTTTCATTACAACGCGCAAATCATTATTCACACTATCTAAATTATTATAGATATAATGGCATTCGCGATGAAAATCAAAAGAAACTACATCTCCTTTTTTAAGAGCAATTTTATAAGGTATCATATTAAAGCATGTAGTTACATTACTATTGTCATCTAATCCAATTATAGTTCTATAACAAGATGCAAATGGAAAAAGATAAAATGGTCCGTCTATATGTGGTGTATAAAATATTTGATCTGACGTATTATTATTTTGCGTTTGCGAAGGCGCTGTTACATATAATTCATTCATATCATTTAATATATCAATATTGTAATCGTCTCCATAGTTTGCTCTAAACATTTTAACAATATTTTCATTTAGTGCTATTTTATAAAATGTCATACAAACATCTGTTGGTAAATTTTTATACCACCAATGAGTAGATTTATTATTTGAAGGATTTTGATTAATAGCCCATTTTCTTAGTTTATTTATTTCTTCATGATCCTCTATTTTTGATTTATAAACACTATTTTTTTTGTTATTCCAAGGTAAATATGCTAACATTCAATATATATTTATTATATATTGACATATTTATATAAAAATAAATTGTAAATAGTAATAGGAATATAATGAAAATAAAATATAAAAATAATTCATTAAAAATATGGAGTACAAATTTTTTAAAATGGCGAATGATATATATTAAAAGGCTTAAAATTCAAAAATATATTAATAAATCCAAATAAATTATTAGATATAATATCTAATCTACTCTATTTCTGTTTTCGGGAAGAACATAAGGTATTTCAAGATACTTAAATATATCTTTTTCTGATTTAATTACATCACTTGTATCTATAAATTTATTATTTTTATCTTTGAATCCGTATTCTGATAATGACACCTTCTTTTGTAATGCTATGCGTCTCATATAAATATTAAATGAATATGATCCGGTAAAATATAATAATGCAAAGTAATAATATGAAGGATCTGCGATTAATATATCTAATCTTCTTGCATGCAATTCTGGTGATAATTTACAAAGTCCCATAAATTTATTTTTTCCATTTGCCAATGTTTCAATAATGTATCCAGAAGATTTCAATTCATTAATTATTTTTTTAAAGTCTAAATCATCGCGATTTTTAATTAAAACATCAATATCACCCATATCAATATTCTTTCTTCTATAACTACCTACAATTTCAAATTCAATTTTGGAATTTATATTGCTCAAAGTTTTATTTATAATATCATAATGTTTTTTACCTTCATACATAGGAATTCTTTGAATCATATCATCGTAATATTTTAATCCTATTTTTTGTTTATCATTTAATAGTTCGGGTTTACTTTTAAGCTCATCAAAGCTTTTAATTTTTTCCATAAGTTCCTTAATTTTTACTGGACCAACACCATATAAACTGGCCAATTTACGCTTTAATGAAAATTTAGGATCATTTAACGCTTTAGTTACAGCACTTATTTCACCAAAATCAAAATATTCCTTAATTTTTTCTTTTATTTTTTCTCCCATTCCTTTTAAATTCGTAAAGTCTTCAAATGTATCTAATTTATCATCTGATAATTCAATTGAATTAATTACTTTACTATATGCACGTGCTTTGAATGGTTGTTTATTTAGTGTTTCATATTCTTCAAGTATTCTTAATTTTCTAACTATATGTACTTTATGTTCTATAACTGGTTCTTTTAAATTTTCATTTTTAACACAGCGCCCTGTTAATGGGTTTAACTTTTTTCCTTCTGGACATTTATATTTTTTACATTTACCTGTTTCATGAATTCGTATTTCATCTTCTTTACAAATTTTAACACATCTTCCAGTTTTAGGATTTACTTCCTTGCCTGGTTCACAAAATTTTTTATCCATTGTCTTTGATAAATAAATATAAAAAATATATATTCATTTTTTATTTTTTTGATAGATTTTTTTGTTTTTTATGGCATTTTAATATTTACTTGGATTCCTTTATGGTGTTAGTTATCTTATTGTGATAAGAGTAGAGGATTGACGAGGCGAGGAAGATATTCGAGGCGTGAATATCCGTATACACGCTTAATCTTCTCACCATTGCCATATATATCTTTTACAAATTCTCTGAGGCGCATTAACTGACTGCATTCAATAATAGAGATAACTCCTTTAACTTCAATAGCTGTTATAATTTCGTCTCTAAACTTATTCATTTTATTGATGAAATAGGCCTTACATATTTCAACAACTGTGGTGTGATATCCAATAGTCTCTTGGAGATATTCAAGCTGTTTGTGATGCTTGACAAGATCAGCCTTATATTTATACTCGTCAATCATCTTATCAAGATACAGTATCCTGATATCATCTTTCCACTGTTCAGTATTATCTATTTTTCTTTGCATTTCTCTTATTTCGATAGATTCAAGATGATTGATGTCTCGATAAAATGTAAACAAACATTTCATATAGTCCTTACTCACAGCTTGCGATATAGTATGTTTATCAATATACTCTGTTGCCTTGGCGATCTTTTTATCAGCAAACTTTTCTGCTTTTTTTTGGAGCTCGTCTGATATTTTACTATTGTTTGTATGGATCTCGTGTGTGATGTAGTTTTTTACCAATATACTCTTTCTTCCTATGATTTGTTGCTGGATTTGCAGCTCTTTTTCTTCTTTGATAATCTCTGCATTGATTGCTGTAAGTGTAGTATACGCTTCATCGTATTCATTCCTACAAGGATTATCATTAGGATTGCGTGGGACTGCGATACCATTCTCGCGCATATATCTGAAATACTCGGGATTATGAAGCACCCCAGATGTTTTGATCTGAAGTGTCTTCCAATCAAACGTAGTATGACAAGATACACACCACATCTGATCGCAGCCCGACGTCTTCATTATAGACATATTGCACTTGGGACATGACTTGCTATCTTTCTTGATGAGTTCAGCAGTATCAATATCTTCTTGCTTGCATACATGATTATCTTCCTTTGTAATATTACAAGATTTACATGTCTCTTTATCACAAATTGTACAAAGCCAATTAGCATCAACAAATCCATTGCAATCTCGTGTAGCACATGGGAATTTGTACTGCTTAATTGTTTTCGTCTTAATAGGCATGCCTTTTAGTGCAGCAATTTGCTTGCGATAGAACGCAGAACGACCATGCATAAGTCCTCCTTGTTCATGGAACTCAATTGACTCGTGATCAAGACCCATCTTTTCAAACTCATTGCGATCACTTTCTATCTTGTTCTCAATAAGTCTGATATCACGACGCTTTTTTATTTCAGGCAATGATCTCGGAACGAGAAGCATTTCCTCTTTAAACAAGAGCTCCTTTATATCAGTCTTATATAGCTTGTCAACGTAAGTTTTTCCTAAAAAGTCAACAAGAATAGAACGCGTATGTTTCTTTTTACAGTTCATACAGTTCTTCTCTGTCTTCTGTGAAGTATTGACATGATGCTTGATACAATTCAAGCAACACTCAAACTCGCAATATGGGCACTTCTTGATGTTTTCAAGAGATACAGTATTGATACAAATGAAGCATTCAGCCATGTTGACAGTAGTTTTCTTGGTGATAGAGGCAGCAGCAGCAGTAACAGCGGTCATTCGTGTTGTAGCGCGTCTATAACCTATGGAGGTATCAATTTTTTTTTAAACTCGCACACATGTATCTCTAAATTATCAGTATTAACATATTTCTAAACACTTAAATTTAAGATATTTATAATAATTATAATGATTAACAAACAAAAAAATATCGAAATATTCTTAGAAAAAAATAATAAAAATTATTGTGAAGAAAATTCAAATTATTTTTCAATGATAAAAATATGGTATTCGATCAAAAATAAATGCACAAACTTAAGAAATAAAAAAAAGTTGAGATCATCATATGACAATAATGATATACAAGAACAAAACTCGGATAATGAATCTGATAAAACTGAATTTGAAAAAAATATTAAATATGATAATAGAGAGCGCAAAGCAAATTCCAAAAAATGCAATAATATTAATAAGTTATTTACATTTAATAAACCTAAATATTGCGAAAAAGATAAAAGTTTACATATTAAAAGAATTGATTTTGACAATTATTATGAAATAGTAATACCTCATCAAAGATAATATCAATAATATTTATATTATACTTAAAAAAATGTGCATAAAATAAACTATAATGACCGAATTCATAGAATATAATAATAAAGCAGAACGGCTTGCTATTGTTCTTGATATTGCAAAAAAATTAAAAAATTATAAACTTAAAAATGGAAGCACGATAAACTTGTATAATTCTGATTTATGTTCTTTTATAGAAGATTATAAAAAAATAACAAATGCATATATAAAACAAGATGAAAATGATATTAATGATTTTAAAGGAACTTTATTATTCGAAGAAATTAATAAAAATATAGAATATATATTACCTGCAAAGAAATCTACCCAGCCATTGTTTGTAATTAGGTACAATTAATCTTCGAGAACTTTGGCTCCATCAAAATTATTGATGATGTCTTGATCCTCATTAATTGGCTCTCTGTATTTATCGTTTTCCAATTGTTTTCCGTTGTGCTTTGCAACAATATTCTTTGCACATTCCTCCATCTTTTTACAGATTATGCTGTTTATTTTTGAACAATACACTTGTGTTTTAATTGTGTTTGGCATCCACCCCTTAATACGACCAGTGATACGGCCGAAAAGTTGATACAGGTTATCGTTAGTTATTTTGCTATAACCGAGAATAGCAGTTGTAAATGCACCAAGATCTCTTGATACTAAAGTTTGACCCATTCCAACACAAAGGTATCCTGTTATAACAAGTGGCCTTGCAAATATCATGTTTTCGTGAAGATGACCAGCTATTAAGTCACCTAATTCACCTGATTTGATAACAAGATCAATTGTAACATACTTATCTTCATCATCTATATAGCGAATATTTTTTTCTACACCATTGAGAGTAACAACAACACATTTAGGATTTGCTTTCATAACAATATTGCGTATAATATTGTGAGTAACGCGCTTGCGTGTAGCTGGCATAAAAGTTCGAGATCCGTCACTCAATATTTCAGGATAACTGCGAATAATTGATTCGGCGTATTTGATGTTATATAGTTCAGAATAATAGAGCTTATTTTCATAAGTATTTTCTTCACTAACATCATCGTCGATATTAAATTTAGCATGCTTAAACTCCATATCTTCCCATCCAAAGTAGTTGTTTTCATTGTATTCGGCAATATTAACAACAGTAATTTTGCTCCAAAAGTCATCTTTGTCTTCATTTGACTTATTCCAAAGAATATCAGGAGTTGCCGTCATAGCCATAATACCGTGAACAATATCGTATTTATCCATCTTTTCAATATTACCACGGATATCGGCTTTTTTAGACTTGATATACTTATGAAGCTCATCAAAATACACAAAGCTACGAGAAATAGAAGTTTTGTTATTATTGAGAAACTCCATATATTTAAAGCAGTCTTCGAAACGCCTGTAATTGCTACAGGCGACAATGATTTTGGGCATTTTTTCGGGATTCTTTGAAAAATTGATGAGCTTACAGAGACTATCAATGTGAGTTAAATCTCCCTTATAAGTAGAAGCGAAAATAGCAACTGAATTTTCACCATGTTCCTCTTTAATATCACTAAGTCTGTTCGCGAACTGTTTGTTGTTGAGAAGAGTGTTCATGGTGAGAACGAAATGAACACTTCTCCCTTCAGAGGGATCATACTTAATTTTCTCTAAAATCTCATTGATTGTTACGAATGTTTTTCCCATCTGAGTAGGGAGGATGCAAAGCTGAAACTTGTTCTGGCCAGTCATACT
>Ga0206131_10008553_pt1 | contig 10020 bp, 7 predicted proteins | sample Helgoland_Spring_FD_148636 | JGI IMG/M metagenome (GOLD analysis project Ga0206131, IMG submission 148636) | Pelagic subsurface seawater microbial communities from Kabeltonne, Helgoland, North Sea - Helgoland_Spring_Bloom_20160517_1 | ecosystem: Environmental > Aquatic > Marine > Epipelagic ... | reverse complement strand
TATTATTCCCAATTTTTGGTATCATCTCTTGTATAGTATTGTGCAATTTACTGGTTTCAGCACGATGTTCTTGATTTTGAACAACCAACAAATTCATCAATTCTTTATTTTGTGAAAGAATTTCCATTATAGAAGGTTTTTCCTCAGTATCCGTTCGTGCGATTGACGCATTAATTTGAGGACATATCTTTTTATGTTTGCATAATGATGATTGATGCTTATATGTTTTACCACATACACAAGAAAGAACATCCTTGTTTTTTATTGTTTTAATATTAGCATTTGTTAGCATTTTATGTTTTGCAGTTAATAAGTGTCTATCATATTGACTTTCGTAACAGCATTTAAAGTTACAAAAATTACAAATGAACGAATACTTGTTTTCTACTTGTTTTGTTTTTAGCATCGTTTGCCTAAATTAGACTAACAAAAAAAACAAGTAAAAGAAACGCATTATTTTCTAAAAAAAAATATGCTAACAAAATAAACGAAAAAAAACACGATTTACTGCATTATGCTTTGAACCCATTTTCCAGAAAAGTCGTTGGAAAAGTATTCTCAGAAAAATGAAAATTGGACAATTATAAATGTCCACTTTTCAAAAAATCATAGAAGAATCCAAATCGGGGTTTTCTGAGATTATTCTATTATTCCGGAATTCTTTGTTATATTTTCCATTACCTTACTAAAAGCAGTCTCACGTGGAGGGGTTGGTATCAAATTTCGCTGTATTACGAGACATTTCTTAGAGAATTCTGATTCCATATCGGCAAATTCTTCTGCTTGAATCACCTTTTCGTTTATTAGAGTTTTCATGGTGCTTCTTGTTACTTCTTGAATTCCTTTTAAGAGTATATCTTGAGAACCTTCTTTATCCCATTCATCATTTTCTTTAATATAGAGTGTCTTTCGTTTCTTATCGGTACAATGAATCGGTCTTTTATTGGTACCCAATTCTTTTAAATTCTCAATAAAAAGCTTAGAAATCCCTTTAACATATCCACATTCTGCTTGGTTCTCTATATCTTCAAAAGAAACTTGAATTTGTTTTATGAAATCAGAAAAGTTAATAGCGTCTTTACAATCCTCGTTTAAAAAGACTTGTAAGTTGAACTGGTTGTTAGTATTATTATTTGTAGTATTGTTATTATTCCCAATTTTTGGTATCATCTCTTGTATAGTATTGTGCAATTTACTGGTTTCAGCACGATGTTCTTGATTTTGAACAACCAACAAATTCATCAATTCTTTATTTTGTGAAAGAATTTCCATCATAGAATCCATCGTAGAAGGTTTTTCTTCTGGGTTCTCTTGAACGACGATAGACTTCGTAATAAGAGAACAAGTTGTTTTATGTTTATATAAAGACGAATTGTGCTTATAAGTTTTACCACATATACAATTGTATACAACGGCATTTTCAGGCATTTTTTCGTTAGTCGTTGTTAGTCGTTTATGTTTAGCAGTCAATAAATGTTTATCAAAGTTTGATTGTTTAAAGCATTTAAAGTTACACGTTTCACAATAAAAAATATAGGCATTTTCAGGCATTTTTTCCATTAGTATTATTCGTCTAAAATAGACAATCAAAAAAAATGCCTAAACAAAACGCATTAAAACTCAAAAAAGTTTATGCTAATAAAATAAATAAATAAAACAACGATTTACTGCATTATGCTTTAAACCCGTTTTTCAGAAAAGTCGTTGGAAAAGTATTCTCAGAAAAATGAAAATTGGACAATTATAAATGTCCACTTTTCAAAAAATCATAGAAGAATCCAAACCAACAAATAATTCAATCCGCTGCGCGGATTTATATTCTTTGTGGTCAATGACCGATAACCATTTGAAACGGCACCCGTAGGGTGCGGATTAAAATGTTCCTCGGTTTAAATCGGGGTTTTCTGAGATTATTCTATTATTCCGGAATTCTCTGTTATATTTTTATGAAATATTACAACAATCATTCTCTAACTGTTGATTATTATCAACAATATTATCGAGAAGTGACTCAGATTCTCCTTTATAAGAATACATAACATCAGAAGGAACCAAATCAATGAGACTACCAAATACACATTTGGCATCATTATCATTGAAAATATTAGTCTCTGCGAAGAAAGTCTCATGAATATCTGCGAATTCTTTACCTTCTGAATACGGAATAGCCCTGTTAGAAGGGTCCTCAATGGCAATATCACTTTTATTACCAATGAGTCCAATCGCGATATTGCTGGGTGCTTTCATTTTAATATCATTCATATAATCTTTTGCCCTAATAAAAGATTGTGGATTTGTGATGTCGTACATAATAATGGCAATATTAGAAGCTCTGTAGTAAAGAGCAGTTAAAGAAGTGTAGCGTTCTTGACCGGCAGTATCCCAAATATGTAGGTCAAGAGAAGTATTATTAAAATCAATTTGTTTGGTGGACATCGCGGCACCAATAGTGGGTGTGTGTTTATTAGGAACATCGCGTTTTAAATACTTACTGATGAAAGCAGTCTTACCAACATTGGTATCACCGAGAAGAATAATTTTGAGAACCGGCATTACTATATAAGAAATACATATCTTTATATAGTAACTATTGAATACGCTCATAACATCTACTAAATCCAAAATCATTATGAACCACACATTTCACAACCCTCGTCCTCCATAATGTCTTTGTGTTTCGTCGGTTCAATTGTAAACTGTTGTGCTTGGTGCCGAGCTTTACGACGCATATAGTAAATGCCAGTTTTCAATCCCTTGGACCAAGAGTAGAAGTGCATAGATGTAAGACTATTATAGTTTGGGTCTTCCAACCAAAGATTTAGACTCTGGCTCTGGCAAATGAAAGCACCTCTGGCAGCACTCATATCAATCAACTTTTTCATAGAAATCTCCCATACGGTCTTATATTTATTTTTAATATCATCGGATATACCCTCAATCTGCTGTACACTACCATTATTAGCAATAATATTATTCTTAATTTGTTCGTTCCACAGTCCCAAGTCAAGTAGGTCCTTCATTAGATATTTATTGGTAAGCATGAATTCACCCGCCAATGTGCGTCTATTATAAATATTACTGGTGAAAGGTTCAATACACTCATTATATCCTAAAATTTGAGAGGTAGATGCAGTGGGCATTGGTGCGAGTAGAAGTGAATTACGAAGTCCCTTTACCATAATATCTTTCTTCAAAGAATTCCAGTCATAGCGTTCATTACCGGGGTCAACATTCCACATATCAAATTGTAAAATTCCCTTACTGGCAGGCGAACCGTCAAATGTCTCATATTTACCTTCTGTTACAGCGAGTTCGCAAGACTTCTCAATTGCGCCGTGGTAAATAGTCTCAAAAATATCGCGATTTACTTTTGCTGCTTCTTCACTATCAAACGCAATATTCATCAACATGAATACATCGGCAAGTCCCTGAACACCGATACCAACAGGGCGGTGGCGCTTGTTACTTCTGCGCGTTTTCTCGGTAGGGTAATAATTCACATCAATCACCCGATTTAGATTATGTGTGACGACCTTGGTGACCTCGTGTAATTTATTATAGTCCATAACACCATCATTCATAAACGTGGGAAGAGCAATACTGGCGAGATTACATACAGCGGTTTCATCCTTATCGGAATACTCAATAATCTCAGTGCATAGATTACTCGATTTGATAGTGCCTACATTTTTCTGGTTTGATTTTTCATTACAAGCGTCCTTATAAAGGATATAAGGAGTGCCGGTTTCCATCTGTGCGTCAAGAACTTGATACCAAATATCACGCGCCTTGACAGTTTTACGACCCTTTCCTTCGCTCTCGTATTTAGTGTACAGTTCCTTGAACTTTTCCCCATATACATCTGATAAACCGGGGCATTCATCGGGACACATTAAAGTCCAGTCACCATTGGTCTTGATGCGTTCCATAAAAAGGTCAGGAACCCATAGAGCATAGAAAAGATCGCGTGCTTTTAATTCCTCATCTCCAGTATTCTTACGCATCTGTAGGAACATCTCAACATCTGCATGCCAAGGTTCAAGATAAATTGCGAAACTACCATTTCTGCGCCCGCCGCCGTTATGAACGATACCGTTATGAATCAGGTAATTATGCTGGTCTTTCATTTGTAGGTCGTATAAAACACCAGTATAATGTGTTTGCGTAATATTCTGAATGCGACTTAAAATATGGTCCTTGTATCTGAAAAATTTAAAGAATTGTTTATCATTATATTCAATGTCCAATAATTTGCACATATCTTTAGTCTTGGGAATACGAAGGCAATACGAAATTTTCTTATTTTCTATGTATTTGCCGGCTGACGTGGTGTGACCTTCACCAACACGGTCACGTATATAACCACTCGTAAGAATTCCCATTTTCATACAGAGAAAACGAGTAGACTCCAGTAAATTTACAGAAGTGGTATCAAAAACAAGTTCGTTGTTAGATTTACAACCATCTGTATCAACGAGACCTTTTAGAATAAATTTACTTTTAGCGAGAGGTAGGTTTAACCACTTAGGCGAAATACGTTTATTTTTGTGAAGGTCATAGAAATCGTTATATGTAAATGGTAACATAGTGCTACGGTTCCATATAATTCTAGTAGTATTATCATTCACCGTAATATTATAAGTAATTAACTTGGATTCTAAATAGTTTATGACCCAATCTCCAATGTGAGATTTGACTTGTGTATGAATGCTAATATAACCGGTATCATCGCGATTATCAACACAACCGTCCCCTAGTATGACCCCATACATATAACAATCATCGCTTGATAGATTAGCGAAATCCTTATCGTATTTTGGAATAGAATACACAACCATATCCTCGGTAGTCAAATCTCCTGCGTCCACCCATTGGTATTGTGCAATACCCTTTTCTAAGCGATTGGTAATAACATCATAATTAAGTCCCTTTTGCTGACCCTGTAGGGTATAAACCGGATGCTGTGGTGTTACCTTTAAATCAAATAATGCGTGAGTGATTTGAATATTGAGTAAGGGTCCATCGTAGTCGTGTTCCAAAACCTGCTGTATAATTTCAGCATCACCATTCACCCCGAAAATGGCGGTTTCTAATGAAGAACATTCTTGTATTTGTTTTGGACCATCAGTAGTATAAATGATAGTTTCTTTATCTAAACACTGGTCAACGTATTTAGCCGTATTATTAAAGACCCGTAACATGGGAACAAGACCATTAGAACTTCCGTTGGTGCCTCTAATATGACTACCAGATGCTCTTATATTATGAATATGTAGTCCAATGCCTCCTGCCCACTTGGAAATGAGAGCACAATCTTTGAGAGTATTATAAATACCCTCAATGCTATCGGATTCCATTGCCTGTAAGAAACAAGAACTGAGTTGGGGTTTGGGTGTTCCTGCGTTGAAAAGCGTGGGGGTGGCGTGGGTAAAATACTTCTGGGACATAAGGTCATAAGTCTGGCGTATAGATACAATATCGTCACCGTGGATACCGCAAGCCGCCCTTAACCACATATGTTGTGGTCGTTCAACAATTTTACCGTCAATCTTCATAAGATACGCCCGTTCGAGTGTCTTGAACCCGAAATAATCAATTAAATAATCACGTGAATGGACGCACATATCGTTAAGTAAATTACCGTGTGAAAGAGTGAGGTGATATAAATTCTCGCTAATTAGTGGTGCGTGGATACCATTCTTATCAGTAAAGTTAAATAGCTTAGAAATAACATCAGTGAAAGCGGAGTCAGAGTTCTTTTGGTGGTTAGAAACGACAATGCGCCCCGCTAAAATATTATAATCAGGGTGTGTAGATGAAAGAGATGCACACTGTTCGGCACTGAGTTCATCAATTTGTGTTGTCGTAATTCCGTCAAACAATTGGTCAATAACTTTCATCGCGAGAGAAGTATAATTCATAGTTAGTCCGGCTTCGGTTCCAAGTACCTTGATACGACGTAGAATTTTATCAAATTCTACTACCTTACGCTCACCATTTCTTTTAGTAACGAACATTTCCCTCTCGTAGTCATTAGTGGAAGACATCTGTTACTCCTGTGTAGATATATATAGAAAAAAACTTCTATATCATTTTCTAAATATTGAATTTGGTGTAATTTATCACGTGTATAGTTGTATATTAAGACATTTTAATCACATTTAAACCATTTGATGATGTGACATTATGTATGGTTCGTGTTGTTGTTACCTCATCATTATCTCTGGATACAAATACACATTGTCCTATAGTCCTTTTCTTGGTTGCTCTATGTTCGTAACCGGAATTGCGTTCTTTCTCAATGGTATCCCACACGTCTTTGATCATCGGCAGAGCAGCATTAAACCATTGAACATTACGTTTAACTAGAACACAGGAATACTCATCCAAATACCAATAGCGGGTATTAAATAGAGTGTATTTATCAGATTTCAAATCCTTCTCGTATTCGGTCCATTTTTCCACGATATCAATATTAATAGTCAAATCCATTTTACTATAAACGTATGTTGGTGGTGAATTTGTTATCCCATTTTCAATAAAACATAAAATTATACCACGATATTTTGAAACGCCTTTATAAAACTGGTCAGCGTCTTCGTATTCCTTGAACCTTGTCTCCATAAAATCGCATTCATCAAGACCACACGTTTCCATTTGTATTTGCATTTGAATCCAGTATTCTTCTTTGGGAATACCTGTGATATCGCGGTTAACTATATTTTTAATTTCTAGCATCCTTCCGTATAAAATACTATTTGGGTCGGTATTTATACCGTCCGGTGATGCGCCGATATAATTATATTTCTCATGCTGGATACAACCAAAATCGCTGATTTTTGTATTATTCATATATTCATATAATAATGCAGTGACCTGTTCATATAATACACCCCATTGGAGAGATGATGTGGAATGCCAGTTATTATGAACGGTTTCGCTTTCTACGAATGGCTTACATTTTTCATATATAAGACTATTGACTTGTGCTTGTGATGCGAAGACCTTATAAATATTACTTGCTGTAATCAATCCGTGTCTATATTTATACCATTCGGGTGTCTTTTGTTCAGGTTGTGGTAATTGTTGGAGATGTTTAATTTTTTGGTTGATATAAGTCTTTGTCATTGACGATGGAACGTTTGTATTATGATGTGAACGAGGCACTATATTATATATGTTATTCGCGAAAAATATATCAACAGCACTTGTAATCAAGTGAGATATTTTATAATAATCATTTAAGTTTTTAATAATGCATCCACTATCCGTGAGATCGCTTATTATGAAATCAACGATATCAACCTCTACTGTTTCGCGAAAATTAATTTTGGAATAAAGTAATGGATTGTCATTAATATATTCGTATAACAGGGTATGAACAGTCTCCTCTATATCGTTTATATCACCGTCCGTTAATTCAAAACTACCTTCAATTGTAGAACCGTCACTTGTAGATGTATTTGAATCACTTTCGTTAGTTTCCATGTTTATATTTAAATATAACGTGTGTTTAATATATTTAAATAAGATAATATTACTTTTCAATTTTATCGGCACTTGGTTTATTTTTATTCGTAATTCGTTTAGGTGTCATTGATTTAAGGGAAGATACCCGTTTTTCTATATTTCGTAATGTAAAAGAACGATTGATTGAATTAAAAAATAATGACGGAATATTCAATATAATTCTAGTATCTTTGTTATATTGAACTTCTTTGGTTTTCTTTAATTTATTCTTCTGAATGGCATCATTGAAAAACGACTTAAGGTCTTCTATTTCTTTAGTAGTCAAATTATTATCCAATCCATATTTATCGGCATATGACTGTAAAAGTTGCTTTTTTGAAATATTATCTAACTTATTCCAAGAGTCGTTATTATTATGAGTTTTTTCATTTTCGAGTAGTTCGTCTATATTAGAAGGATTCATGTCATTGTATTGATTATTTGACGATTTATCATTATACATTGAGTAATAATTCCCTCCGCTCTGGACTATATTTTGGGGTGTTATGGTTTTTTCTTCTATTGGTTTATCAATGGTAACATCGGTTTTATCATTCGTTGAAAACATAAATTAAGAGGTAAGTCTTTATATATATATAAGAATAATAAGTGTTTATCTTCTTTTTTATATAATGTATATAATTAGTTTAATTCATATCTTTATTATATTTACTATTATCAATGGAAACAGAATTGAATAATAATAATAATAATAATAATAATTCTGGTATCAAAAGTATTATAATACCAACCGATGATAAAAAAAAAGAAATAAGGGTCAAGAAAGAAAGAAAGGACCGTGTTATAACGAGCGATAAGAAATGGACGATATGTGAGAATGATTATAATCCTGAATTACAATTTAACATTATGAAAGAAGCAGATATTTCAAATAATATATATAACTTAATGTGCAGTGAAATAAAACGAAAAATATCCGGATATAAAAATCAAGACCAGAAGAAAAACAAGTATTCAGAACCAGATTTTATTGATTTGGATTTTATAAAAGAAACATTAATAGAGAAGAAACTGAAGTGTTACTATTGTCTTCAATCTGTATATGTATTATATAAATCTGTAAGAGAACCCAAACAATGGTCGGTGGAAAGAATGGATAATAACCACGGACATAATAAAAACAATATAACAATTGCTTGTTTAGAATGTAATTTGAAACGTAAAACCATATACCACGAGAGATTTCGGTTCACGAAACAATTAACGATAAAAAAAATGAATTGATAACTATTATTTAACAGAATTATATTAAAGAAAAGAATGTATTGTATAATACGATGAATATGAGTGTTGTTGAGAAATCTACCGATGATGTGACACCACCTGAACCTCCCGCTACCCGTGTAGAGAAAAAGCGAGTAATTCTTGCTTTACCCGGTGACAATTTTTCTTCGGCATTTTTAATGTCTTTATTGGCGACGACGAATGCACTGCTGGATAGTAATAAGTACCAACTCGTTATTTCTCCGGGTGTGAGTAGTTTTGTTCCTTTTGCACGCATGCAGACACTGGGTCTTAATGTATTGCGTGGTTCCAACCAGAAGGCATTTGATGGAGAGGAATTTGATTATTGGATTACAATAGATAGTGATCAGGTTTTTGCACCAGTTCAGATTATTGATCTTCTGGATTCCCTTGAAACCCATCCGGTTGTTGCTGGGTGTTACAGGATGTCAAACCTCACACACTATCCGGTAGTTGAGAAGTGGGATACCGAGTTCTTTAAAAAGAATGGTTCGTTTGAGTTTATTAGCGTTGAGTCTTTGGAGACTTGGAAAAAGGAAAACGAGGGTGAGAACTTCAAGAAGGTTTCGTATGCTGGAATGGGTTTCTTTGGAATGCGTAAGGAGGTGCTCGATGCTATGAAGTATCCTTATTTTGATAGTGAGGCAACCACAATTGAGGGCGAGAACGGTGTAGTCTTACACGACATCATGAGTGAGGATGTTGCGTTTTGTAAGAATATCCAGAAAGCAGGGTACGATATCATGTTGAAGGCGACACTTCGCGTTGGACACGAGAAGAAGATTGTCTTGTAAAAACTGATGGATAGGAGTTTATATATTATACAATTATTCGTATAATATCTAAGAATACTATTCATATTATATTATTCATATACTTGTTGTGGTTAGACACTCTTCCGGCGCTTCTGTGATATTACTTTACTTGTCCCGTCGCTGGAACCGTTGGGTGAATGTTTGCGTTTACGTGTGACATTACTTATTGCGGTGACATTACTTATTGCGTCAAGAATTATTCCAAAAAAACTTTTGCCCTGACTTTTGCCCTGACTTTGTCTTTGTCTTTTAGCAGCATTTCGTTTATGGACCTGACTTTTGCCCTGACTTTGTCTTTGTCTTTTGCCCTGACTTTTGCCCTGACTTTTGCCCTGACTTTTGCCCGGACTTTTGCCCGGACTTTTGCCCTGACTTTTGCCCTGACTTTTGCCCGGACTTTTGCCCTGACTTTTGCCCTGACTTTTTCCTT
>Ga0206131_10008552_pt1 | contig 10021 bp, 10 predicted proteins | sample Helgoland_Spring_FD_148636 | JGI IMG/M metagenome (GOLD analysis project Ga0206131, IMG submission 148636) | Pelagic subsurface seawater microbial communities from Kabeltonne, Helgoland, North Sea - Helgoland_Spring_Bloom_20160517_1 | ecosystem: Environmental > Aquatic > Marine > Epipelagic ... | reverse complement strand
GATACTAAAATTGAACTATGTCTGAAAAAGAACACCGAAATAGAGACCAAATATGTGTCCCCAGATACAATATGCCGCAAGGTTTTCAATAATTTTTTATATTATGATCGCGATAGCACACTTTTGAAGACGGGTTTATTGAAACATATGGACGTATGTTCTCTACATACATATAAAACATTACTATTTGAATATGACGAAATGAAAATGGTTCGCGAAAAGAAGTGCGAATTGGAAGTCTTGTTATCACCGGACATGTGCGAAGAACGATTGGAGAAACAATTGGAACATATCGTTGTTGATAAAGAAACGCATGTGCATAATCGGTTTTTCCAACGCGCGAGGTTTCCCAATTTCATCAGTAAAGAACGATGTAATTGGATAATAAATGAATCCGAAAAGTATGCGCAGGATAATGAAGGGTGGGAAACGAAACGTCATGTCAGATATCCTACTACGGATTTACCAGTGAAGAAAATACCGTCAATTTTTAATTTCTTGGTGCATCATATTCTATTCGAACTCAATAATCTTATTATTGAAATGCATTGCTTACCAAAAGCTGCGATAATAGATTTCAAAGATTTGTTTGTGGTGAAATACGAAGCAGTTCAAGGAAAGCAAGACTTTCTGGAAATGCACACTGATGGTGGGGTTGTTTCGGGCCAAATTGTATTGAACGACTTATTTGAAGGTGGCGGAACGTATTTTGACGATGGTATTATTGTAAAACCTAAACGTGGCGAATTATTATTACACGGTAGTTGCATGAGACATGCGGGGTTACCCATTATAAGTGGTTCGCGATATATTTTGGTGTTTTTTGTTGCAATTTCATTCAAGAGAAATATATTTTGACGAAACCATTGTTACCGACCCCAGGTCGCCATTCACGAACGGTTCCTTGATTACTTTGTGTATATTTCGGATTATCATTCGGAGTTCCCGGAGTTCCCGGAGTTCCATCCAATCCTTTGACATCTACATGATAATTAGTTTTATAAGTAAACAAACTGTTCCACTTCGTCCCCAAGTAAGCTATCGCCTCTCCATTGCTAGCACCACCACCACCGCCACCGCTACCACCAATAGCAGTTATTTGTTGTGCACCCACCACAATTGTTGTTGCATTACCGTCTTCACCACTCCCGCCTGGCAGAATACTTCCATCCGGTAATTTATGCCAGTGGGCAGGATAGTCATCAGCTTTTTGTGAAATTCGCAAAAGTTGATTTCTGCTAATACCGTCTTCACCACTTATTCCAATACTCTGTATTTGTATAACCCGGGTGCTGCCATCTACACTCCAGCTACCAGTTATGATTTCTCCACTAGCACCGATACCTCCTTCGCCACCATTATATCCTTCTTCCAGGTGGGTGCCAGGGTTATTGCTATTTGCTTTTACATTAACATCATGACCTTTCCCACCTTTACCGCCCCCCCCACCACTAATTACATAAAAAACTTTATTGAATCTAGTTGGGATTGATACATCAAAAGGGGTTGTACCAGCTTTATATGTCCCCGAAAATGCAAACGCATACTCATTAAGTGAAACATCCCGCAATTTATATCGCGTGGGGAGGTTTGGTCTCAATGCTATATAATTATGTTCTTCTAATCCGGGAACAGGTGTTGTTACACCAGTATTCGTAGTAGTAGTAGTATATTCATTTACATTTCCTGGATAATCACTATCTAAATAACCTTGAATATCTTCACCCTTATCGTCACCCTCACTTACAAATGGAACTCCATCAATAAGAAACCCCGACATTAAAATATGTTTGAATAAATAATATACAATAATGATGTATATTATTACATGGACAAATACGTATATATCAAAGAAAATGTGCTTTCAAAAGAAATATGCAACAAAATCATAAAATTATTTGAAGAAGATACAACAAACCAATATGCAGGCACGTATACGGGTGGCATAGACAAAGATATAAAAAATACTATCGACTACAATATACCTTTATGTGACGACAATAAACATTGGGGAAAAATTGGTCCATTATTGAAAGACGAAACCGCACATCATTTACAAGAATATTTAAACATTATAGAAAAACATATTCAAACTGCAGATAATGCCTTCCAAAATTATACCGGTCAAACATACGAACTATTAAATACTGCATTAATTCATAAATATGAAAAGGGAGAAGGAGTATTTAACACGCATACAGACGATACTATTCGTGAAGGACTTGAACGCAGAATGGTGTTTCTATTCTATTTGAATGACGTAGAAGAAGGCGGTGAGACAATCGTGTTGAAAACCCATAAAATTAAACCCGAAGCAGGTAAATTACTAGTATTTCCGGCATCTTGGGCATTTCCACATAAAGGATGTGTTCCACTATCCAATGATAAATATGTTGTCAGTATTTGGGCTCACGTTCGTATATCCGATATTTAGAATAATCATACACTATATGGAAAACTTTATATATACGAATAACCATTGTTTATCGAGAGGACTATGTAAAAATATTATTGAAAAATACGAATATGAACCAGTAAAATATTATGGAGTAACCGGCGGCGGTACAAATAAAAAAGTAAAAGATACAGTTGATTTCTGTATTCCATTAATCAAAACTGAACAAAAAAAAGAATTATTTGATTCGTGGAAAACAATTGCTGAATTATTGACACAAGAAATACAACACAACGTGCAAATATATTCAAAACAAATACAAGAATATATTGGAGATGCATCGCATAATATTATTTCGCAAAAGTGCGGCGATGGCATTGTAATCAATTCGTTAATGATACAGAGATATAGAAAATTACAAGGGAAATATATTTATCATACAGATAATAGGATTGATTTATCTAATAAGAAGACGCGCATGATTACATTTTTGTTTTATTTGAACGATGTTTCCGAAGGCGGTGAAACCGAATTGTTTGGGGATGTGAGAATAAAACCTGAAGCGGGGAAACTATTACTGTTTCCGGCGTGCTGGACCTTCCCACATTGTGGTCGGATGCCGATTTCACATGACAAATATATCATTACTGGGTGGATATATGTCAGTTATTGAGTTATTATACCTGCATTGCAAGTAACATAATAATAACTACTTTGAAATTATGCAGTGTTAGTCAAAAGATCCTAACTAAAAAAACGCCGAGAAAAAAATAAATGGATAAACATTTTGAAAATGGACAAAAATAAATGTCCAAAACTGAAAAGTACAGAAAATATTTTGCCAAAAAAACGTGTTTTTTGATTTTGCTCCATAATGCAGTAATTTCCGTTTTTTCATTTTCAGCCGCCTTACCATGATTTTTTTTTACTTGGTCAGACCGGCCAAATCAAAATTGGACATTTTTCTGGACATTTTTGAAAAATGGTAAAAAACAAGCAAATTAACAAAAAAAAACCCATTGGAAAAAATGGCTGCATGATTTGATAACAATGGCCAATGCAAAATATCACTATTTGTTACGAGTAAGTAACAAATGGTAACAAATGGTAACAAAAAAACAAGACACCATGTATTTAGGGACAATGAAATGATGCTCTTATAATACCGTAATAAATTAGAAAAAAATATGTCCAAAAATTAGTCAAAATGGGAGAAAAAAAAACCCATAATATGTATATGAAATACATTTGTGCACCGTGTTCGTTTCAAACGCATAATAAAAAGGACTATGAACGACACCTATCAACGAGCAAACATGTAAATAATAGTGGTCAGACTAAATATATATGTGATGTTTGTAACTTTACGGCATATTATAAAGCCGTTTGGCTGCGACATATCAAGACCCGCAAGCATATCGCCGCAGTGGAAAACGAAGAAGACATTGTATGTGAATACTGTGATAAGAGTTTCAAACATAGGTCAGGGTTATCGCGACACAAATTGAAATGTAACAATGATGTTAATAGCACCACTAACAATACTAATATATCTATAAATCAACTTTCCAATATATTAGAGCAACAACAGAACATATTTGGTCAACAGCAAATCATATTGGGAGAACAACAAAAGACAATGATGAGCGAAATCATGGCGAAAGTGACCGAAAATTGCTCCATTACGAATATCACGAACAATACTACAAACAATACCGATAATAAGTTCAACCTCAATATTTTCTTGAATGAAACGTGCAAGAATGCGATGACTTTGGAGCATTTTCTCAACAATTTGCAAATAGAGATCGAAGATATTGAATATGTGGGGACCCATGGATATGTGGAAGGAATGACCCATATTATCACGGAACGCCTCAATGCACTTGATATAACTGAAAGGCCAATACATTGCACCGATGTGAAACGGGAAACAATGCATATCAAGGGCGAAGATGCCTGGCACAAGGATGTGGATGATGAGAAGATAAATAGTCTTGTTGGCATTGTTGCGAAGTTGAATTATAGAAAACTACCGGATTGGAGAGAACAGCATCCTCATTTCTTAGATTCGAGTAACCCGGATTTCGATTATCATTTGAAAATGTTAGGAAATATCCTGGGGGCTCATCAAAATAGCAATGTTGATAAGAAAGTAGTAAAGAACATTGCGAAGCATACCGCATTAGACAAACCACGACTGGCCATGAAATATGTATGATTGGTTGCACTTATAGTAACATATTATGAATGTCTTTGAAATTATGCAGTGTTAGTCAAAAGATCCTAACTAAAAAAACGCCGAGAAAAAAATAAATGGATAAACATTTTGAAAATGGACAAAAATAAATGTCCAAAACTGAAAAGTACAGAATATATTTTGCCAAAAAACGTGTTTTTTTGATTTTGCTCCATAATGCAGTAATTTCCATTTTTTTCCAGCGAACCGCCTTACCATCTTTTTTTTTTAAAATGGACCGACTAGCTTGGACATTTTTGGACATTTTTGGAAAAAATGGTAATAAATGGTAATAAATGGTAACTAATTTTGAGTGCATTTTGAGTAATCATAATGATATGCTATTGTGGTGCGATATATAATTGAAAATGCATGTTTAGGTTACGAGGAAGTAACAACCTGCTCAATAATGGTAACTTTTGCGATTCAAAAGATTATCAGCATATTTGATTGGTTAGGGAAATCTACTATAGCAAAATACATAAGATACTCAAAATTATATCATGAAAAAATACCGAGTAAATTGAGTAATTATACTGTATTTTTAAACGTTTTTGACACCATTTATGTGCAAAATATGTAAAGAGTAGATTGCTCGCTCCAGCATCATCGAGTGCATTTGCATTATTGTTATATATAATATTGTTATTCACAAAATTATATCTGCTTTTATAGTAACATATTATGAATGTAGTTGAAAATATGCAGTGTTAGTCAAAAGATACTAACTAAAAAAACACCAAGAAGAAAATAAATGGATAAACATTTTGAAAATGGACAAAAATAAATGTCCAAAACTGAAAAGTACAGAAAATATTTTGCCAAAAAACACGTATTTTGTGTTTTCTTACCATAATGCAGTAATTTCCAATTTTCTCCGACAAAACTCCTTACCATCTTTTTTTAAATGGACCGACCAACTTGGACATTTTTTTTGGACATTTTTCACAGAAATGCTAATAAATGCTAACTGAAAACCCCTAATAATGTTATCACTTAAAACGCAGATATTATATGATAAACCAATGTCTATTTTTGTTACGAGTAAGTGCGATTTTTGGAAAAAATGCTAATAAATGGCTAACAAAAAACCTCGCATCATAACTGCGAAATTAAGTAATATTTTATTGTTTATTTTGGTGATAACATGAAATATCTCATTCACCTGAAATAACGTAAAAAACGCATCCGTAACGGTAAAATTATGAGCTCATCAAAATATCAACGTCGGTAAGACAATAGTAAAGAACATTGCGAAGCATACCGGTATTTACAACCACCATATGGACATAAAATATGTATGATTGTTTGCTTTCATAGTAACATATTATGAATGTCTTTGAAATTATGCAGTGTTAGTCAAAAGATCCTAACTAAAAAAACGCCGAGAAAAAAATAAATGGATAAACATTTTGAAAATGGACAAAAATAAATGTCCAAAACTGAAAAGTACAGAAAATCTTTTGCAGAAAAAACGCGTATTTTGATTTTCTTACCATAATGCAGTATTTTCCAGTTTTTTCCAACGAACCACCTTACCATCTTTTTTTTTAAATGGACCGACCAACATGGACATTTTTTTTGGACATTTTTCAAAAGATGCTAACAAAAAACCCCAAAAAGGGCATGACGCAATATGCATTCAATCCATATAAATACTGTCAAAATAATTGTTACTTGTAGGTGCGGAAAAAGGGTAAAATGCTAACAAAAATGCAAAAAAACCCCTGTGAAATATGTTACGAAATATGCATTTGTTATATATCATAAATCTGTATAAATTGTTACTTGTAAGTGCGCCAAAAATAAAAAATGCTAATTCCGGTTGCAAAAAAACCCCACTGCATATCTAATGGTATTATCTTGTCGTAAATAAATATACAGTGTCAAGTAAGGTTGTAAAAACGGGTAAAATAATTACCTTTTTATATTTAGGGAAAATTAAAATATATATCACTTGTATATGTCTTTGGACGAAATATATTGCTGCCCCCATTGCAAATATGCTACTGATAATAAATATCATTATGCCCGTCACATACAAACACAAAAACATAAACACAATGTAAGTTGTAGTATTATTTACTTTTGCAAGTCATGTGCATTCTCAACCCCTAACAAAAAAGATTACAAACGTCATTTGTTAAGACAAAAACATATATTGAAAGTACAACATGACGCGGCAACTAGCTGTGAAAATGTATGCTGTTATTGTAATAAAAAATATACGCATGCATCTAGCTTATCTCGTCACAAGTTGAAATGTAATCAAAATACTATATCAACTAATCAGGTTACAAATATTTTGGAACAACAACAAACTATCTTCGGAGAACAACAAACCATGATGAGCGAAATCATGGCAAAAGTTACCGAAAATTGTTCTATTACAAATATTACGAATAATACTACGAATAATACTATGAATAATACTACAAATAACAATGATAACAAGTTCAATCTCAATATATTTTTGAATGAAACGTGTAAGAATGCCATGACATTGGAACACTTTTTGAACAATCTGCAAATAGAAATAGAAGACATCGAATATGTGGGGAACCATGGATATGTGGAAGGAATGTCTCATATTATCACGGAACGCCTCAATGCACTTGATATAACTGAAAGACCAATTCATTGCACCGATATGAAACGAGAAACAATGCACATCAAGTGTGAAGATGCATGGCATAAGGACGTGGATGACGAGAAAATTAACAGCCTTGTTGGTATTGTTGCGAAGTTGAATTATAGAAAACTGCCGGATTGGAGAGAACAACACCCTCATTTTTTAGATTCAAGCAATCCGGATTTTGATTACCACATGAAAATGCTGGGAAACATATTGGGAGCACAACAGAATACATCCATAGACAAGAAAGTAATAAAGAATATCGCGAAGCATACCGCATTGGATAAGCCGAGATTAGCAATGAAATACAAATAATTGGTTTCGTTATTAGTAACATATTATGATTGTCTTTGAAATTATGCAGTGTTAGTAAAAAAGATCCTAACTAAAAACACCAAGAAAAAAATAAATGGATAAACATTTTGAAAATGGACAAAAATAAATGTCCAAAATGGAAAAGTACAGAAAATATTTTGCAGAAAAAACGCGTATTTTGATTTTCTTACCATAATGCATTGATTTCCATGTGAACATCAAAAATTGCATTACCAACACAAAAAAATATATAATTTGGACATTATATATCTTTCGTGACATTTTCGTGACATTTCGTGACAGAAAAAAACACAATGACCGAATATATTTGTAATGATTGTGACTACATAACTCGTAACAAAACAGCATTCACCCGACACCAACATACGAAAAAACACATTGCAACTTCTTGCAAAAAAAAACACATTACCATACGTCAATATAAATGAAGAATGTAAATACATAACAGGTAATAATTATAACTATTCTACTCATCTGAAAACAGAAAACCTCTTGCAAAAACTTGCAAAAAAAAACACATTACCGAAATGGGTTAGCACCAGTTGGACTAACGCGCGTTGGCTCGACGCGTTGCAATATAAGACCGGAAGAAGCATTTATAATCGCGAGTCAAATCTATTGTAACATAGTTCACACTACCACCTATAACAATTACAATACTATTTTACAAAAATGTCTGAATAAAGTATACAATGTCCGAAGAATATGAAAAACAGTGTAAAATCATAGAAATAGAACGAAAAAGCTGCGTTGATATGAACATGTCGCTTCTAACGGAATGCAAAACGAACAAGCGTTTATTGGATTCGAACTACGGCGATCTATACATGTATATTGCGTATATTCAGACTTCGGTCATATTTTTTTCCACGGCATCGGCATTTATGCAAGCCCTTAGTTCACAGGTCATTATTCCAATGAACGTCCAGTTCTCAGTATCGCTTATAATTTCCACATATATTAGTTTAGTGTTATCGTTATCAAAGTTCTTCAAATTGGACGAGAGGAAGGAAAACGTCCACAATTTGCGTGAGAAGTTTGCGGAACTACACAACAAAATCCGGTTTAGGTTGGACACATTGAAGCCATGGAGCGAAACCGGGTATATTCATGAACACAATATAGATGAGCGAATGGAAGGATGGCAAAATGAAAAGGGCAATATATTCAATGATTATTATAAGGTGATTGAGAACAAGGAAACATTATTTATGGAGTTTGAGAAGTTATTGGATTCCAATATGCGCAATCGCTACACGTTGCGCATAAAAGAGGAAGAAGATAATCACAGTCGCGTGTTAAATCAATACGAAAAGAAGAAAGAAAAAAGGGTCGCGACCGAGAACACCGACCAAAATAGTGTTCAAGAATCGGTGTAAATCTTGAGTTTAGATTTTTTGAAGTTCATACAACTATCGTATAATTTTGTATGAACTTCGCATAATTGCGGGTTCGTTTTATCGTTACATATAGTGTCCATTAGTTTTTTCTCATTTTCACATATTTTGGTGTATTTGGACATGGCATTTTTATCAATTTCCATTGCGTGAACTATAATTTCTTCCATCGTATATTTAAGACTGCGATTTGGCTTTATGTGATTTATTATCAGTTTTGTTATCGGTGCATTTGGTGGGTTTGCGTCTCATTTGTTCCTCATGAATACGTATATGTTTCGCTGAATACGTTCCATGCAAATCTTTATTTCGACGAGCATTGGCCTTCTTAGTTTTACGTTGCTTGAAATCGTCCATAGAATGGTTCTGACTGGTGTTATGAATAAGTTATTATGGAATGAAGTGAATCAATTTTCTGGGATAGTCAAAAAAGGGGAGGAGCAGGCAAGAGGCAATCCAAAACAGGGTTTTTTGTATGTATTATGTTATTTTTAGACATCTAAAAACACTCGATGTCCACTCGCGGTGACGTAAACCAAATGACTTAGAAAGCGGGCACTTGGCCAACCGGTTTCAGACCTGATCAATTTCGACAATGAAATAAGCTTTCCATTATGGAAGGTTGATAGCGGTTTATGACCCGAACTAACGAAGAAAGGTGGTGGAATTGCCATATGTTCTCCGACCCGGAACTGGAGATAAAAGCAACCTCCGTCATTGACAATCGAATTAATTCGTTGTGTCAAAATTGCACGGTCAAGGTCGGTAAACTTGCGAATATGTCGCACCATTGGTTTCGACTCTGTCTTTTGCATATATTTCGTGATGGGGATCTGGGTCAAAGTCATATTATTTCAGTTTGGGTCCTATTCGGATGGTCTTTATTGCATCTATAACTGACGGAAAAGCAATCAATTTTCTAATCGACATGAGAACACTTGATTTGAAAATATCGTGACAACTAATATATAGATTACATGATATATGAGACTATCATGGAAATAGTCGATATATTTCAT
>Ga0206131_10008543_pt1 | contig 10027 bp, 7 predicted proteins | sample Helgoland_Spring_FD_148636 | JGI IMG/M metagenome (GOLD analysis project Ga0206131, IMG submission 148636) | Pelagic subsurface seawater microbial communities from Kabeltonne, Helgoland, North Sea - Helgoland_Spring_Bloom_20160517_1 | ecosystem: Environmental > Aquatic > Marine > Epipelagic ... | reverse complement strand
TTTGACAGCCAGAGTTGGAAAACGGCCCCTGCGCTGCACGACCCTGTAACGCCTGGATCGGAGATGTTGCCGCTGATTATTGGCGCACTGGAAGACCAAGCCGAGCCGCAAGAATTCACGGCGGAGACAGCACCGCAAGAGACCTCGTCGGCGACGGAAAAAACAGATACGACGGCGGCGGCAGATCTCTCAAAGCCAAACGGCGATAGAAATATTTAGGGCCACAACGGCTTTGTTGCACAAATCGACTGATGGGCGGGCATCCCTTCCCCCGGACGGACTTAGCCTATTGGCTCAGTGACAGGTATGACCAGAGCCGTGTGGGGGCACCACTTACATAGAGGGGCCGCAAGTTAAGTTAATGATTAGCAACAGTAATACTGCTTGTAATTAATCAGGGTGGACCGCACAGTGGACCGAAATCATCACTACCTTATGCAAAAGAGCGGCGTATTTTACTTTTCACGCCGCGTTCCCAGCAACCTTCAACATCACTTTCAGCGTCAGCGTTTTTTGCACTTCCTGTATACCAAGTCATAAGTAAAAGCTCATAGGCTTTCCCAAAACCTGTCCAGCAGATTAGAGAACATATGGGATAGACAAAGGCTGGAGCTTATCAACTTTGCATCGACGGCTGCAAATCAAGACTATACTTGGACGGTTGATAAAACAGCAGCGGCGTTCCCCATTTCAGATGCCTTTGCCATGTATTTGCGGCTTAATCCTATAGACCGTCCTGAAACCTTTGAGACCAACACTTGCCGAAACTTGCGATATTTCACTGATTGCCTTGGTGATGATGATATCTGCGCGCTGCTACCCCAACTCGGTGGACAGTTTAGAGATTATTTGATCACCAGAGGGTTAGCCACCTCATCTATCAGTGGCCTGCACCTCATAGTATAGTACCGTCCACCCGGACATGAGGCCATCGTAAACTTAGTCAAAAATTATATATTGGCTCTTGACCTGGTGCACCAAATGGAGCGACTAACCTAACTTGATTAATTTAGTCTGGGAAGCATAGTGCTTAAAATCACCGTGTAATCTTATAATTTGAAAAAACACCATCATTTAGGAACGCGGGCGATAACAAACAGACCAGATGGAGCTTTTAAAAAACTAAGAAAACGATTTCCCTGCTATAGGGGAGGCCCACAGCGCAAACCTAGGGTTTTCAAAATGTGTGACGATCTAATTACTAAATTGATTTGGGGCGTTATGTCACTTGAGCAGAGGTTTAAGGGCGATCTATACTCTTTGTCTTTGGAAGATATTATATTCTTGAAGGAGCACGATAAACACAGAAGTTTGTAGGTCATAGACCGCGGTAATCCAATTCAGTACTTTCTTTTCAGTCTCGGTTAGTCTATTAACGACTTAATATTGTCGCAAATGAGACATTAAGGCGCAAAAGAAACTGAGGAATTTATGACAACAGCCGTAGTGGGACTACCACCGAAAATACTTATGATGGTTGGCTCAACCGTCAAATTGGAAGGTGTGACTGGAAAATCCAAAATGAAATCTGATTTAGTAGAGCCAGAAAAAAATTGGGCGGAATTAAACCCTGATTTTGACGTGCCTCACAGAGGATATGAATAAGAAGTCAGAGTTTGTAGCACACCCTCTGGTTCTTTTCATTTAAACGGCCCGTACCATTTAGTGCTGCTAAGTTAGAGGTAACCGGCGCTTTTTAAATTTATGCCTAAAATTTTGTTGGAGAAGCCCCACGTTTTTATTCTTTAAACTGGCTTTGCGACTTGCCTCAAAAGGTGAACATGGTGGGTCTCGTCCATTTTTGGCTGCTAAGACCCACCACATTCATAAAGAGTTTGTGGGAGAAAGAATGAAAGTTCTGATGTAGTATTTGCAAGACTGATGCCAATTAAAATCTACCGCCAAAATAGCTAATCGTTCTTCCAAACCCTATTGATAAATTTATTCTCAGCAACTGTCCAAAACTTGTTAAACCGCTCCTCTACTGCAACGCTTCTCAGCTCCAATAGCCGTAACGCAAAGGCCCGGAAACTTTGACTTTAGAATTGCGCCTCAAACCTTAGGAACCAACACCCAAGTTTGGAGTGCGCCGATTAAATGGTCCATGTTAAATGTTAATGCAGAGTGTGATTTTGGTCTACTGGTATGATGCTCTCTGGCGCAGGGGACAAGTACCCAAATGCGCTTTTGGGTCTGACGGTATTGTACGGGCTCCACCGCTTGATTAGGATTTGCGCGTCTCTGAGGGAATAGGAGATTTCACCGTTTAACACCTCATTTCGAAAACGCGCATTAAAGCTCTCACAGCAGCCGGTTTGCCGTGGGACCCTGGCTCAATATAGGCCGTCTCGACGCCCACAGCGGTGACCCAGTCACGAACTTTTAGCAATGAACTCAGGGCTATAACACCTTCGGAATGACATTGGCTTGAAGGCTTGGAGGCTTTGAGCACCTGCGTAGTCATCATGTAACGAAGCGGGTGGTCGTAGCCATGCCTCAGATCCCTACGGTGGTTGTGCGCAAACCACACTGCAAAGGAGACCGGCTATGACCGAGACCAGTATCACAAAGATACGCGCCCATTTTGGTGGCTATCGATATCGCGAAGGCACGTCATGAATGTTATAATAATGCCCTACCGGTACCGAAACAAAAAGGTATTTCTTGTGGCGCGTATTAGCTCACACTGCCATACTCTTTACACCAGCTATAATATATCTGAACTGTCACGCCAAACTGACGAACTGGATCCGCTAAAGACTTGCCTTGGCTTTGCAGAAATTCGACTTGGCGAAGCTTAAGTACTATAACTTTCGGTTTTTAGTTTGCCACCCATTCGCAGGCCCACCTATACTAGGGATATTTCTATCCCCGTGAGCGGGCCACTCTCAGGGGTCTATTCCATTCATCGAAGATGATCTCGGTTAAGACCAACAGGGCCAAGACCACAGGATGGGCACCACGCGGCCTGCGTCTGATCGAGCATTCCGCGTTCGGGCATTGGCGCATCCAGACCTTACCCGGTGCCCTGCGCCCTGCGCCATGATCGACTGGTTGCGCCTTAAGTCAGAGAGGAGGCCACGAATAATAAAATGTTCGATCTTTATGTCGAAACTCAACTTTTGCCGACATTGCGCACAGGCGACCTGTTCATTCTAAATAACCTGTCCAGCCACAAAAGCTCTGATCCCGTTCGGGCCGTACGCAAAGCTGGCGGGTGCTTCCTTTTCTTGCCGCCGCAAACGCCCCAATTCGACCCGCTATCAATCCTCAAAAGCCCTTACCAAATCAATAAATCAGCTAGTATAAGTGTAGAAACTGACGATTCATGTGCGATTTTCAGCCGTCGACAATTCTGATTCCCAATTTGAACGGCGAACATAGCAAGGCTGGGAAAAGATACTCTTTGATGCGATGAAAATAAAAGAGTACTGCAGATCTTAGCCATTAAAAAAAATCGTGCTATTCCAATCCCGTAAGTATCAATAAAACGCCTGTAGCGAAATAATAGATGCAATATGCATGCAATAATGAAATATATCATGCACTTTCAGTGTGTGAAGCAGCGTTAAAGGATATCTAATGGAATTAACTATTGAACAAGCGCTGCAAAAAGGCGTTGCAGCACATAATTCAGGTAATCTTCAAGAAGCTGAGCGTCTATATCGGGCTATCTTGCAGAGCCAACCAAAGCACCCAGACGCGAGTCATAATTTAGGACTTATAGCTATTTATATGAATCAGATAGAGGCGGCGCTGCCGTTGTTTGAAACCGCTCTGGAAATAAATCCTTTGATAGAGCAGTTTTGGGTAAGTTATATTGATGCACTTGTTAAAGCTGACCGGCTAAAGGATGCTAAACAAGCGATTAATCGGGCGAAAAAGAACGGATTTGATAGTAAAAAACTGAACGCATTGCTTTCAAAACCAAAAGCAAAACTCGATACTAAAGAGCCGTCTCAAGAACAACTTATTATTTTATTGGAGCATTATCAGAGCGGACGACTAGGTGATGCTGAAAAGCTTGCAAATGCTATCACTAAAGAATTCCCTAAACATCAGTTTGGCTGGAAAGTACTTGGGGCGATATACCAAACAACTGACAGAATAAAGGAGGCACTGATAGCCAGTCAAAAGTGTGTTGAATTAGCGCCTCAAGACGCCGAAGCACACTTCAACTTGGGTGTCTTGCTCAAAGAACAAGCAAGATTAGAGGAGGCTAAGGCGAGCTATGCACAAGCAATAGCGTTGAAGCCTGACTATGCTGAAGCCCACACTAACTTGGGTAACACACTCAAAGAACTAGGACGATCAAAAGAGGCGGAAGCAAGCTTTAGGCAAGCTCTAGAGTTGGAACCTAACTTTGCTGAAGCACACTTTAACTTGGGTATCACGCTCAAAGAACTGGGCAGATTAGAGGAGGCGGAAGCAAGCCTTAGGCGCGCAACCATACTTAAACCCGATTTCGCAAAAGCCTATGATCACCTGGGCGATTTACTGCAAATTCTTGAAAAGTTTGAAGATGCTGAGGTTTGCTACAAAAAGTGTATATCGCTTGCTCCCTTGGAACTACCAATTATAAAGAGCATGGCTTCGAGACTTTGCGCTCAAGGAAAATTGCAAAAAGCTATAATTTTGTTTGATAGTTACAATACGCCAGATTCCAGAAGCCGCGCTCTTGAATGCTTACATGTTTTGGGAAACACTGAAGAAATTTATAAAAGAATTAAGGATACGGTGGAGTTGGATGATGGAAACTTAAAGATTGCTGCCTTTGCTTCATTTTTAGCCGAATCTCAACAAAAAGATACCGCACATAGGTTTTGTAGAAAGCCACTAGAGTTTTTACACTTCTCGAATCTTTCGTCTAAGATTGAAAATTCAAATTCATTCATTACAAACCTTATCGAAGACTTGAAAAATATCGGGGCAATATGGCAACCGCCTAATCAATCTGGTAAAGGGGGATTTAAATCTGTAGGTAACTTATTTAGATATTCGAGTTTAAATATAGCTACTTTGAAAGAGATTATTTTGAACGAGATAGATGTTTATTATGAAAAATTTCAGAAAGAGGAATGTTCGTTTATCGAAAAATGGCCTGCTAAAAAGGAGATAACGGGCTGGCACATTATGTTGAAAGAACAAGGGTATCACAATCTTCATATCCACCAAGAAGGTTGGTTAAGTGGTGTTATTTATTTAAAAGTAGTTCCATCACTAAATAAAAATGAGGGTGCTATTATATTTGACATAGCGGGTCCGAATATATCAGAATCCCATTTGCCAAAAATAATTCATAACCCGCAAGTGGGTGATATGGTTTTATTTCCGTCCTCTTTGTATCATGGAACTATACCTTTTTCTACAGATACAGATAGGGTTGTTGTTTCTTTTGATTTAAAGCCGGGCCGTGCTGCATGAATATGCTTAGCTCCATTTGATTGATCCAAAACGATAGTTAGTGCATGATTGGCCTCTGATCCATTAGAATGATTGTCTCTGGGGCTTTTGGACGATAGACGGGCGGACTATGAGGTCTAACGGTAGTGTAATGATGTCACCACCTTTCAATTAGGATTTGTGCTTCTCGTAATGTCCAGAAGATTTATTGATTTAAAATGTCTAAGCCCCATCTACGAGCACACTATAAAACCGTGCAGATTTGAACAACCGGTATCTCATCAATATTTCTGCTTCCGCCCACTATGTACCTCAGCATTCAACAACGGACTTGACCTGCCCCCCGAAATTTCCCTCACGTTGATGTAGAGTTTGCTTAACCTTTCGAAGGAGCAAACGGATGCGAAAGAGCCGATTTAGCGAAGCCCAGATAATTGGGATGATTAAGGAGCAAGAAGCAGGCATGCCCACTGCTGATGTGTGCCGCAAGCATGGTCTCAGCCAAGGGACGTTTTACAAGTTCAAATCCCAGTACGGCGGCATGGAGGTGTCGGATGCGGCGAAGCTGCGCGCTGTCACGGACGAGAACGCGAAGCTGAAACGATTGCTGGCGGATGCCATGCTGGACAACGTGGTTCTGAAGGACTTGCTGGGAAAGAACTGACGACATCAACCGAACGACGGGAAGCTGCACTGCGGGCGATGCGGGATCATGATATCTCGCAGCGTCGCGCGTGTAGGCTCGTTGGTGTCGACCCTAAGACTGTCAGGCGCGACCGTCCGCCTGATAACCCTGAGATACGCAAGGAGATGAAAGCAGTCGCCGCCAAACGCCGTCGCTTCGGCTACCGGCGGATTGGCGTGATGTTGGAACGCAAGGGCATGATCATGAACCACAAGAAGCTGTATCGGCTTTACACAGATGAGAAGTTGGGGGTGCGGCAGCGAAGGGGCCGCAAACGAGCGCGGGGATCGAGAACACCCATGCCCGTGGCGCTACGACCGGGCGAACGTTGGTCGCTAGACTTTTTGTCTGATATGTTTGGTGCATCTCGCAAGTTCCGCATCTTGGCGGTGAATGATGACTGCTGTCGCGAGAACCTGTGTTTGATGGCGGACACCAGCATATCAGGCGCACGCGTCGCTCGCGAGTTGGATGCACTTGTGCGCGTCTACGGCAAGCCTGCCAGCATTGTCAGTGATAACGGTACAGAGTTCACCAGTAGGGCGATCCTGAGATGGGCGAACGACAATGGTGTGGACTGGCACTACATCGATCCAGGAAAGCCGCAGCAAAACGCCTTCATTGAGTCATTCAACGGCAGCCTACGCGACGAGTTGCTGAACGAAGAATGGTTCGACAGCCTGGATGACGCTCGCCGCAAGTTGGCGCTCTGGCGATACGATTACAACAACGTCAGACCCCACTCATCATTGGAAAACCAAACACCCGCTGAAGCGCGTCGAGCGCTTGAGCAATTTGAGGGCTCCGCGCACGACGCGCTTGCCCAAAACGAAGACGACGAATATGAAATCCAAACCCGCAAACTCTCGTTATGAATGAGGGAGCCTTGGGGGGCAGGTCAATGAAGCTACAATAATGGCGCCCAACAATGAAAATGTTCCCACGAATTTTGATTTCATTTCATCGTTCCTCTACCGTGATGATTAAATCTTTTGTGTTTCCAGACCGCTTTTCGATCTGCGATTTCTGTAAATTTTTGCCGACCCACTTATTGACGCGTCGAACCGAGCCATCAGGATTGCGGCGTAGGCTGCTGGCTATTTGATTTGGGAATATTTTATACGCTATCAAACCAATTGAACAAGACGCGCTCTAAACACCGACAAATGAGTGATCCATTTTAAATGTAAATACATAGTTGAAGTGTGGTTGCCCGACTAGGCACCGTTTTGGGGCAAACATAATGACGGAGCGGTCCATCAACCGGTTTTCATCCGTGATCCGGTCACATCAAAGAGCGGTCCTATGGTGGCTCTGGTGTTAAACATCTGCCGCCCGATATCCACCTGCAACCGCACACAATCTTGAATTGGTACATTCACATGTCCCAGCGCGATGGGTTTTCCCACCCGAAAGCCAAAAGCACAAGAGGAGGTCTGACCAACAATCTTACCGTCCATATAGATCGGCTCATGCCCCAAGGGGACCGCATTTTCATTATCCAGCAAAAGGGACACAATGTGGTTGACCGCCCCATTAGCACGGCGTTTCTGCATGCCTTCGAAGCCGATGAAACCGCCGGATTTGCGGGTAGCAAAGTCAAGCCCAGTTTCGATTGGGCTAACATCGCTGTCGAGTTCGTGGCCCATGGCGCAGAAGCCCTTTTCGATCCGCATCGAGGTCTGAGCAAACATGCCCGCTGGACGCGCACCCGCTGCCGTTAAATTAGCGTAAATCGCAGAGGCGTTTTCCGAAAGGCAAGTGATTTCCCAACCTGCTTCCCCGACATAGGACATCCGCGCAGCCCGCACATGTTTACCCCCGATATGGGCTGGACCAACCTTGAAATAGCCCAGCTCGTTAAGCTCAGGCGCACCGCATTCCGAGACGATCTGCGCCGCCTTTGGACCCATCAGACCCAGCACTGCAAATTTTTCTGTACTGTCCGTTAGGGTCACGTCAAACCCGTCCGCATGGCGCCGCAGCCATGCGAGGTCGCGTTTGATCGCATTTGTTCCGACAAACAGACGGTAATGGGTTTCGCCGATACGCTGAGCGGTCAGGTCACTTTCAAAGGTTCCACGCTCATTCAGCATGGCTGTGTAGATCACCGAGCCTGGTGCATTTCCCATGTACCCCGCACAGGTTTTGAGCAGGAAGGCCTCAGCATCTGGGCCTTCAACCTCGATCTTGCCGAAAGGCGAGACGTCGAATATCGCGGCGCTTTCGTGGGCAGCCATGACTTCGGCACGAACATTTTCAAACCAGTCAGGCCGACCGAAGGTCATGGCAGGCCCGGTTATTTTGCCGAAATAGAGGGGTCGCTCCCAGCCGAAGAACTGCCCCATATGCGCGCGCGCCGCCTTGTGTTCCTTTTCCAGTGGCAGGGCTCGCAGATTCCGGGCAGAGAGAAGCTGTTTACCCGGATATGCGATATCGTAATGCGTCCCAAGTATCTCCGGCGCACGGGCCATCAAGTGATCCACGCTGTTGAACACCGGCGCAAAGCGCGTGGCGCCAGCCTCAGACAGGTCGTAAGCCGTATGGCCGTGTACGATGCAATGGGCCAGGTTCATGCCTGCGCCACCACCAGATGCAATTCCGACCGAGTTCATGCCACACCCAAGAAAAAGCCCCTTGGTTTCAGCGGTCTCTCCAAGCATGAACGTGCCATCGGGGGTGAAACTCTCTGGACCGTTCAGCAGCATTTTGACTTCGGCCGTTTCCAGCGGGGGCAGCCGGTGCAGCGCGTTCATCATCATCGGTTCGAAGTGATCCCAATCCTCGGGCAACAGACCAAATTCGAATGTCTCGTCCAGTATGCCGGGGGCAATCGGCTTGCCCATCGGCTCGAAACACCCGACCAAAAGCCCACCACTGTCGTCGCGGATGTAGAGCTGGCTATCATGGTCGGAAAGCGTTGGCATGTTACCAGTGATACCATCGATCGGCTTGGTCAGAAGATAGAAATGTTCGCAGGCCAGCACCGGCACCTCGGCCCCCGCCATTGCACCAACTTCGCGCGACCAAAGCCCAGTGCAAAGCGCGATCGCCTCACACATCACTGTGCCTTGCGTGGTCTCAACGCCCTTGATCCGGCCGTTCTCGGTCAGGATGCCTGTCACACCAGTTTTCTCGAACAACTTGGCCCCCAGCCCCCTTGCGGCCTTGACCAGCGCGGCACAGACATCCGAGGGACTGACCCGCCCGTCATTAGGTGACCAGACTGCACCCAGCACGTCCTCGGCATTCATCAAAGGCCAGATTTCCGTGGCCTCGCCCGCGCTTATTGATTGCGCCTCGATCCCATAGGCATGAGCCAGCGCCTCCTGTCGCTTCACATGGATCAGCCGGTCGGGGGTGGTCGCTATGGACAGTGACCCTTTCTGAATCCAGCCAACGTTTTGGCCTGTCTCTGTTTCAAGTTGGGAGTAAAGATCGACCGAATACTGGATCATCCGTGTGAGGTTTTGCGAATGCCTGAGCGCGCGGACCTGTGCCGCCGAGTGCCAAGTGGTCCCTGAAGTCAGCTGATTTCGCTCTAGCAGGATCGCATCACCCACCCCCATTTTTGCCAGATGGTACAGCGTAGATGAGCCCATAATGCCACCACCAATGACAACAACCGAGGCGTGAGAGGGGAGTGTTATTTGCGTCATTTGCATTGTTCTGTTGGCGAATGATGAAACATTCACTTCAGTGATCACATCAAATGCGAGAAATGCAACAAAATTATGGATCAGCTAGGGTAGTCCACATAAAAAGCCTCAGAAAAATGCGCAGCCCAATATCAATTGCGTTTTACATTATTTGCTTAGAAAATTCACCAAGAATTGGCAAACTTGGAGATCAAAACCAAAAAGCTATATAACCGCTAGTAAACTGTATTAACTTTTAGGAGCCAACCTTGATTAATCGCCGTAAATTTTTGTTAAGCTC
>Ga0206131_10008539_pt1 | contig 10030 bp, 10 predicted proteins | sample Helgoland_Spring_FD_148636 | JGI IMG/M metagenome (GOLD analysis project Ga0206131, IMG submission 148636) | Pelagic subsurface seawater microbial communities from Kabeltonne, Helgoland, North Sea - Helgoland_Spring_Bloom_20160517_1 | ecosystem: Environmental > Aquatic > Marine > Epipelagic ... | reverse complement strand
AGTAGCACTTAACAAAACAACTCTAGTACTATCATTTTCTTTTTTCTCTTGTTGAATATAATCATAAATAACTTGTGCTCTTTTACCTTTTTTGGAACTAATATTGTTATACACGTTTTTAATAAAGTTATGAGCTTCATCAAAAATATATAATGATTGTTTAGAACTATCAGATTTTTGAATAGTATCAATAAAATCTTTATCAGCAAAAGGTGAATCATAATGAATAAATTTAATATTTTCAAATCTTAAAGCTTTCTCATCTTCTGCTAACCATTTTTTTAAATCTTTCATCCATGGATCATCTCTTAAAGAAGCCTTAATTAAAATAAATACATTCCATTCAGGAGTGTAGTTAAACAATACATTATAAATATTAATAGCAGTAACTGTTTTACCTGAACCTAAACCATGATAAATTAAAATATCTTTGAAAGGACTCTTATAACTAAGATAGTTGGCTAAAAAATCTTGATAAGTTCTTAATTCTTCTTTAGTTTTAATTGCACAAGGATCAGTACCTTTTTCTCTAATAATTTCAGGTAATTTGTATTTTTTAAAATTCATTAATATCCAAGTTGGAAATAATCTACCATTCACTTTTAAATCTATATATCCTGATTTTGACATAGTAATTATTATCTAATTATAAATATAAGTAGAAAATAAAATTATATTTTTTTTTATAATAATTTATTACATATTTTCAACTAGCTTTCTAATTCTTTTATTATATTCTTTTTTATTTGTTCTATATAAGTTAGATGCTTCTGTGTTAGCAGGAGAATCTATATTTGGGTCAGTTAAAAGTGATTGTAAAGATATTAATACCGATCTAATATCATAAACAGGAGACCATTTATCTTGTAAGATATCTAAACAAATTTCTCCACTTTTATAAATATTTGGATGAAACATTTGAGTTAAAAATTTAATATTAGGAGGTTTATGAGGATATTCATCTGGTATAAATATTCTTAACTGGAATATACCACCTTCCCATGGTGAATCTTCTGGTCCTAAAATAATTGCATCCCAATTCATTAAATCATCATCCATAGAAATAGAAATACCTATTGGAGGGTCTTTCTTTAAATTGCTTATTTCATTACAAATTCTTAGATTACTCATTCTATTTATATATTTATCATATCTTCTTAAATGTATATTAAGCGTTTTTGATTAAAATAATAAATTATATTTATTGTTTTAATTAAATTATATAGCATTTAATTGTTTTAAGTTACCTAACATTTCTTGTTGAGAAATTACTGGTACCATTTGATTTACCATTAAAGGATCCATTCTTTCATTGTTTGGAGGTAAAGCAGTAGCTGATGTTGATTGGTTCATTTGGAAAATATTAGGATTAGGGTTGTTAATGATATTATTAACAACATCAGTATTATTAATAGGTTGTAAAGCATTACCAGTTAATGAAATATTAGGATGTTCTTGATTTGTCATAGGGTTAACATTAGCAGCTAGAGTTTCAGACATATTAACATTATGGAAATAAGGATTTTGTAATTGCATACCTTGCATTTGAGGAGACATCATTCCTTGAGGAGACATCATATCATGCATAGATTGAACACCTTGCATTTGATAAGGAGACATCATACCAGGCATAGTAGGTTGTTGTTCACCTTTTTCTTCAGATGAACTTTCTAATAATTCTCTCATTCCAATGGAATCAGAACTATCACCTTCTTTATATTTTCTTAAATTTCTTTTACCATTGTAAGAATTATTACCACCTGTTTGTGTTTGATTTAATTTCATTTCACAAGTTTTGGCAAGACTATAATCTATATTATATTTTCTGGAAACATAATCTGCTCCATGTTTATCAATTCTTTCAATATCTTTCAAAGTTAAATCTTTGGAATTATATTTTACCATTTTTTTATAATATAATATTCGAAAATATTTTAAAAAAACTAAATTAAATATTTTTACTTTGAAGTTTTCTTTTTATACTTCAATAATGCTTTTTTCAACTTATTATTTTCTGTTTCTAATTGTTCTATTTTTTCTTCATATTCTTGTTTTAATTCTTTTATAGTCATTTTTTTAAAGAAAATAGAGTTTAGTGTTTGAACGGACCAAGAAATAGTTCCATTAGACAAAATAACATATTTATCTGATTGATCTCTATTAGTTAAAAAGCCCCCCAATCTAAATTCTTTTTTACCTGTTTTATCATTTAAAGTAAAATATCTAATATGCGAGTTTAAAGGTACTTTATTTATATCTTCAATTTTAACATATTCTTCTAATTTTTCTTCAATTTCATCTGGAGTAAGTTTATCTTGATAAGTTTTCTTAGGTCTTTGATAACTTGTATCTCTAGATAATCTTTTAGTAATTTTTTGATTTTGCATTTATTATATTAAATATATTATTTCTTTAAGATAAATTCGAAAAAAAACTATCAAGTTTGATTACTGATTCATTTTTTATTTTAATATTATTGATATATTTTAATATTTGATTAGTAAATCCATTCATTTTTTTTTTATATTTAATATCTATACCTTCTAAATTATCAATATCACTCAAACTCAATAATAATTTATTTAATCCTGAATTATTTGCAGAAAATTGAATAAAATCATAATTTTTTATTTCATAATCAATTTGATAATCAAAATAAAGTAAATTTATTTTAGATAAAGATTCATTTTTTGCTATTAAATAACCTAAATAAGCAGGATTGTGAAACCCCCCTAATGCTCCATCAATATATTGATAATTGTAAAATTTATTAATTTGAAAAAATCCTGGTGCAGCTGATGATGTGTTTATACAATCCAATAATCTGATTTTATTTATTTCTATATTTTGATTAAAATAAATTAAATTTATTGATGTACTTGTAGTAAAAATAACTGGAATTAATAAATCCAAATTAAATGTAACAAAATAAAATTTTTTGTTTTTATAAATTTTTGATACCAAATCTAATGTTAAATTATCGTAATTAATTTCATTAATTTCTGAAATATCCTTATAATATCCATCTTTAAATTTTTTGTTTAATGGAGAGTTTTCGATTAAACTTATCATTTTTTTTTTGTAAATTTTATTTTCATAAATAGATTTACCCTGAATTAATTTAAAAATATTTTTTAATGAAATTATATCATCTTCAAATAAAGAAATTAAATCATAAAAAGATCTATAAGTATCATTTATTGAATATCCTAATATAAATAGAAAAATTATAATACTTCCAGCGGATGTTCCTATAAAATAATCAAATTTATCAAAAAAAATATTATTTTCTATTCTATTTAATTTTATATAATCTTTCATCAGTTTTAAAAATAATATATCTATAGAACCACCACTTGAGATAGATAAAATATTTTTTTTTTCTATATTTGTTCCCATCTATTATTATTATGAAAAAAATTATATATGGTATGTTATTTATCATCCTGTTAAAAACTAAAAATTTATTAAATATAAAATAATTATATTTAATAATTTATTATCAGTACCATTTAATTAATTGGTATTACTTTTGTGGTAGTATCTTCTGTTATATCGTTTTTTTAGATTTAACCAGTTTTTTTGTAAAGATGTATTATTTTTGTGCAGAAAATATCATGTTTATACTTGGATAATTTTAAATTAATAGTTATATTTTGACTTTTTATAAAAAATTAATCCTTAATTCCGGCATAGGATATAAATAATTCTCTTAATTTATCATTATAAGTCGTATGTTTTCTATAAAAAACGTAATTTTTTGAAAACTTTATTTGCCAAAATTTTTTAGATATATTCATTAATAGTAATTTAGCATCCCTAGTTTCAATATCATCGATTTTTATTAATACACCACCCCATCTTAATTCTCCATCTAAATTTACATATCTAATATAACCTCCTATTTCAACCTGAGATAGCAAATCATTGTAATCAATATGTATATATTCACTCAATTCTTCTGGATATTTTTGTTCAAAATTTTCGATTGTTCTTTGTAGTTTTTTTTCTTCTAATTCTTCATCATAATTATCATTTATAACTTTTAATATATCAGCCTTTCTTTTATCCATTAATACTATTAGTTAGATTCTTTTTTAAATCTAATTTAATTCTACATTTTTCTATAATATCTTCTTCTGGAAATGTAAAACATGGCGTATCCGTAATATTTTGTTCTGTTTTAGGAATGTTGCTATCTTTTAATAAAGTTATAAAATGATTTGAACTAATTTCTATGATTTTATACACTAAATCTCCTAAAGTATCTCCTAATTGATAATTAACATCTTGATAATAAGCTATTGATCCTGTATCTACAACTTCATCTACCCAATGACAAGTTACACCTAAGGGTAAATCTTCTAAAATTTTTCTTAAAAAAACAACTGACCCTCTGTATCCAGGTAATTTATCAGGATGACAATTAAAAGCTCCAAGTTTTGCTTGTCTATAAATATTAGGTTTAATTATTCGAGTATTAGCTAATAGTATTAAATCTAGTTTTTCTTGAGCTAAAAAATTAAAAGTATCTAAATTATTGTGATTGTCTACAACCAAATGTTTAATATTATTTTTTTGTGATAAATTATATAAATTATTATAATTATCTAATTTTATTTTGGAATCAGATAATAATTTATCATAAAAATTTAATTTTTTATTGCCACTTTTGGAATCTTCTTCAATGATAATTGAAGGAATAAAATTTTTTATTATCAAATTATTTACTATTAATTTAGACCATGGATGATCTTTATAACACAAAATAGCAAAATTATATTTCATTTTAAATTGTAATTAAATGTTATTTATTTAAATTGATTTATATTTTTGAATTTGATATAAAGAAAAATTAATTAATTAATATAAAAAATGTCACAAGTTTTATGGTCATCAGTATCAAATAATGAGTTTTTATGTAGCTATAATTATAATGAATTAAAAAAAAAATTTAATAAAAATTTTACAGAATCAATAGATATTGATTTAGATAATGATTCTAATGAATCTAATCATACTGAAGTCGATGATAATAAATTGATTTTAGAAAAAATTAATAATTATATTGATCAAATAAAAGATAATAAATTATCATTTATATCGAAAAATGTTTTAGAATTATTAAAAGAACAAGAATCTATTTGTACTTATTTGTGTAAATACGTTTTACAGAATAATTATTTAAATTATGATTTCTTTACTAACTCTTTAATTCTTTTAAAAGAATTATCTGCTTATTTAAGAAATAAAATAAATCAAAAAAAATTCACTCATGATTTAAAAAAAATTAAATTAACTAATTCTATTCCTAGAAGTTCTTATAAATTTTGTCATTTTAAAGATTCATGTATGTACAATTATGACAAAGATAAAAATGGTTGTTATGCAGATCATTATGTTCATAATTTAGCTGAAGCAGATATAGAAGCCTTAATTGAATATATTAAAAATAATTTTAAGGATAATAATATTATTAATCATAATAAGGAAATAATTAAATGCATTAATACATTATGTTTTGTAATCAAACATATGGCATCTGAATTAAATAGTTTATGTATTTATTGTGAACCGGATGAATACAATAATTTTCATTTCAATAAAATAGTAAAAAAAAATAAAAATAAAAAAAAGAAAAAGAAAAGTTCTAAGAAAAGTTCTAAGAAAAATTCTAAGAAAAGTTCTAAAAAAAAACAAGAAAAACAAGAAAAACATGTTAGTACTGATAATTAAATATTTTTCAATAAATTTATTTAATTATTAATTTCAATCTCATTATTATGACTACTAGCTACGCTATCTGATGAATCACTATATTCAGAAGCATCGGAAAGATAAGCTACATTATCATCCTCATTAACAGAATCAAATATTTTATTATAATCACTTGATACTTGTATATTTAATTTAAATGGATTATATTTTAAATATTCTTCAAATGATGTAGTATTATTATCATCCATTAATTTAAAAATTTCGAATTTTCTAATAAATAATTCGGGTATTTTAAATTCTTCATTCTCATCTAGATTTTTTTTAACAACACTATAAATTTTTAAATCTGCCTCATAAATATTTTTCTGCTCTTTTAATTTTTCTTTTTTTTGTTTTAATTCCCTTATTTTAGCTTCTAATTCTTTTTTATCTTCAATAACTTTTTGAATATATTCTTCTTTCTCTTTTTCTTTGTCTTTATTTTTTAGAACAATTTCGTCTTGTAATGATTTAATAGATTTTAATTTATTTATTTTTTCCAATAAATAGTCTTTACTTTCTTCTTCTTGTTCTTGTTCTTGATCTTCTTGTTCTTGTTCTTGATCTTCTTGTTCTTGTTCTTGATCTTCTTGATCTTCTTGTTCTTTTTGATCTTGTTCTTGATTTTGTTCTTGATTTTGTTCTTGATATTGTTTTTGTTCTTGATATTGTTTTTGTTTCTGCTGTTTTTGTATTTCATTTGATCTTATTTGTATTGAATAATGATGATTACTAAAATTAAAATTATTGTAAAGTTGTTTAATTTCTAATACCTTGTTTAAAATATAATATCTTATTTTTGTATCCAAAAAATTAATATCAATTAAATTATTATTATCTTTAAAAGAAAAATCTTTCATACATAATTTTATATTATTGATTTTAATATCTGAATTCTTTATAAAAGTGATCATTTTGTATTCATCTAAATCTTTTTTTACTTTTTCAGATAAAGTTTCATCTAGCCCAAGTCTATTTATAATTTCAATATCATGATATAAAATATTAGTAAATTTTACGAATGCAATATCATAATTATCATAGATAGCTACAATAGCATTATTCTTTTGAATTAAATATACTAGATCATAATCAGAATCAATATTATTTTTTTGATTATAATTTTCCATATTAATTCTTTATATAAAATATCTCTTAAAGTATGTAAAAAATTTGATTTATTTACATAATAACGGTAAAAATATTTAAAAATTATAATAAAAAATGACAGGAAAAGATGACGATGAAAATAATATTCATGTAGTTCCTTGGAAAGGTAAAAGAAGAGGTAACATAAATAATTATAAAAATAATAATGATACAAGAAAAAAATACAGTAAGAAAAAAATTAAAAATAAACAAATTAATTATTCTAATCAAAATATTAATAATTTAGTTAATCAAAATTCAGACGAGGTTAATATTCAAAATCAACAATTTAATCAAGATTTTAATTCTCAAAATAATTTTAATCCTTATCCAACACCAAATTATTATTATCCAACACCAAATTATTATTATCCAACACCAAATTATTATTATTATCCAACACCTAGTTATTACATCCCTAATCAAGATTTCAATCAAATGAATAATTCTAATCAAGATTTCAATCAAATGAATAATTCTAATCAAGATTTCAATCAAATGAATAATTCTAATCAAGATTTCAATCAAATGAATAATTCTAATAATAAAACTAGAAGAAAGAAGAACAGTAAAAAAAAATATTCTAGAAATAAGAAAAATCAAGACTCTAAAAATAAGAAGAATCAAGATTCTAGAAATATAATTAGAAACCAAGATAATATTATTATTGAATTTTCAACAACTGGTAAAAACATTCCTATTAAAAATTTCCCTTTTAAAGAAATATTTGATGATCTTCATAATAAAAATTGTGATAAAGAAAAAGATGATAAAATTCTAAAAGAAGAAACAAATACTAGTCATGATGAAGATAATGAATCAGTAATTATTGATAGTGACGATGAATATCAAGAATTAGATATACAAATAAATTCTATTAAAGATTTAATTGAGCTAGGTAAAAAATACAAAAAAGAAGATAAAACTAAATATGCCTTTAATTTAAAGAAACTTAATAAATTAATTGAACCTTTGGAAAAATTAGATAGAGCTATAGGTATGAGTACAGTTAAAAAATCAATTACTGAACAATTAATATACATTTTACAAAAGTTTGATAAAGAAGAAGAAATGCTACATACAGTAATTGAAGGTCCTCCTGGAGTTGGTAAAACAATGTTAGGTAAAATTTTAGCAGAAATCTATTATAATTTAGGAATTATTAAAAAGAAAAAAATAGAAAAAGAAGATAGTACTAATACTCTATTTAATATTTTGGGTCAAGTAAATTCTCCTAAAAAACAAGTGAAATCAAATGAAAAATTCCCTTTCAAAGTTGTTAGGAGATCTGATTTAATTGGTCAATACTTGGGTCAAACAGCACAGAAAACTCAAGATGCAATTGATGAAGCTAATGGTGGTATTCTATTTATTGATGAAGCATATTCTCTAGGTTCAGAAGATATGAAAGATTCTTATGCTAAAGAATGTATAGATACTATTAATCAAAATCTATCTGAAAATAAAGGAAATTTTATTTGCATAATTGCTGGTTATCCTCAAGAATTAGAAAGATATTTCTTTTCTCAAAATAGAGGATTAGAAAGAAGATTTGTTTTTAGATATAAAATTGATAAATATACACCAGAAGAATTAAATCAAATATTAATTGCTCAAATTAATAAAGCAGGTTGGAAGATGTCTCAAGATTTAAATCAAAATAAATTAATTGAACTATTCAAATCAAATGATAAAGATTTTAAAAATTTTGGAGGTGATGTTGAAAATTTTTTTCTAAAATGTAAAATAGCTCATTCTAATAGAGTGTTTGGTAAACAACCAAAGTTAAGAAAAAAATTAACAAATGAAGACTTTAAGAAAGGTTTAGAACTATTCTTAAAGAATAAAAAAGAAAAAGAAGAAACGAATCCATCACACTTAATGTTATATTTGTAATAAATCATCTAATAATAAATCATTGGAATTTGAATAAATTACATCACTAACAATAGGTAAAAGATCAACATCTTCTTTATTTGTTAAAGAAAATGGTTGAGTATTAATAAAGAATTCTAAGAATTTTATTTTATTATTTTTATTAATTTCTTGAAAATAATTTTTTATTAAATCAGTATTGATATAATTTTCTTTATCAAAATTAAATGTTGAAAATATTTTTATTTGATTATCTATTATTAATACATATGTGGCTTGTTTGTAATATTTTATTAAAAATTTAAGAGTTTTTTTAAATGACTTATAATTTTCAGGATATAATTTTTTACGGGGATTAACAATTAGATTTTTCAAATCTTGCTTATTAATAGCCAAATTATTTTGACTTAAATTATAAGTAAAAGAATTTGACTGACATAGATCTACATTAATTTTTATTGTATTTTCATTTTTATTAATTTTTTCTTTTAATACTTCAAATTTCAAATCATTAATTCCATTTTTTTTCCAATTATATTTATCAAAATTTCTATTTTCTTTTTTTTTATTATTACCTTCTGAAGAATTCCATCCATGTTGCATTTCATAGATTTTCCCCCAATCTTTTATTTGAGGTTCCCAAACATCTATTTTATTTATCATTAATCTAAAATAAAAAGCATCGTCTTCTCCACCCCATCCCCAAAAAATATTAGGAAATCCATTTATTTTTTTATAATCATTAATATTTACTGATATGGCACCTCCTACAAAAGTAGGATAATCATATTTTATTTTCCATAAACTTCCAATATGAATAGGCTTTTCAGGGTAAGTAGTATATAATTTTAACATACTTTTTACAGGTAACAAATCTACATCATGTAAAATAAAAGTATTAAATCCTTCTTTTTCAGATAATTTAAATCCTACATTTAAAAGTTTTCCTCTATTAAATTTGTTATTATCAAATGATTGTTTAATTATAAAAATTTTCCAAGAATCATAATCCTTTAAAAAATTATTAAAATGTTTTATAAATACTTTTAATTGTAATTTTCTATTTTCTTCAATTTGATCTCTATAGGGAACAATTATAGCAACTTTAGCCTTAATTGAAGAATTTAAATCTTCTTTTTTCATTAAAGTTTTTATAGTCATTTTTTATCTTATTTATAATTTAGATTTTAATAATTTTCTTTAATATTTTTTATTATATCTGAAGTTGATATTTCAGAATAGTATTGAA
>Ga0206131_10008538_pt1 | contig 10031 bp, 6 predicted proteins | sample Helgoland_Spring_FD_148636 | JGI IMG/M metagenome (GOLD analysis project Ga0206131, IMG submission 148636) | Pelagic subsurface seawater microbial communities from Kabeltonne, Helgoland, North Sea - Helgoland_Spring_Bloom_20160517_1 | ecosystem: Environmental > Aquatic > Marine > Epipelagic ... | reverse complement strand
GCGGTTGCAGGAGCTGTTGCGGGTGGCATTGCGCCGGCTGTTTGGTTTGGTGCAGGCATCGCACCAACGCCGCTTGCTGTAGAAGTAGATGGTGTGTCTGGCGTTTCTTTTAGGTCAGTTGTTTGGACTGGCGGCAGTTCAGGTTGACCATCAGGCAGCGCTAATGTTTCGGTGCCCTCTGAGCGAGGCTGAGTGCCATCCAGCATATTCATAACAGTTGTGTTTGATGTTTCAATTTCCAAACCACCTGTCTCGATAGGCTTAACCTTAAACGGACCTTGATCTGGGCGTAGAACGGAAATGTCACTATTATTCTGGTCAGCGCTAGAGCCAAACCAGACAAACCCTGCACCACACACAGATAACAATACCAGCCCCCATAATATCAAGGACAGCTTTCGTGAAGCTGGTTTTGTCTTTGCTTTACGCGGCGTAACACCATCCTCATCAGCATCCGAAGCATTCTCATAGCGCATATTATCCGCCTGCTCAGCCATTACATTTCCTCAAGGGCTGTGATGCCCATTAATGATAGTCCTTGCGAAATCACCCCGCGCGTTGCTGAGACTAAAGCAAGGCGCGCACTTGTAAGCTCATCATCATTATCGCAGATGAAACGTAGCTCAGAATTATCCCGGCCAGCATTCCATAATCCATGAAATAAACTCGCAAGATCAATAAGATAAAAAGCAATCCGGTGAGGTTCATGCGATAGTGCTGCTGATTTCACCATATGGGGAAAGCTGGCAAGTTGGCGGATAACGCGCACTTCATGAATATCAACAAGGCGGCCTGCTGCCGCGCCCATCACAGGCTGGCCTTCTGCTTGCCGCAACACAGAGCTGGCACGAGCATGGGCGTATTGAACATAAAAAACAGGGTTTTCACGGCTTTTCTCGGTAACCCGGGCATAATCAAATTCCAGTGTCTGATCAGACCGGCGGGTCAGCATGATAAACCGCATCACATCAGCGCCAACAGCGTCCATGACGTCTTTCAATGTAACAAAGGTTCCTGCCCGCTTTGACATTTTAACAGGCGTTCCTTTATCCAGAAGCGAGACCAGCTGGCATAATTTAACATCAAGCATATTCTTCTGGCCTGAGATTGCTTCAGTGGCAGCTTTCATGCGTTTGACATAGCCACCATGATCAGCGCCCCAGATATCAATCATAGAGCCGCCTGTGCGTGACAGCTTATCCATATGATAGGCGACATCAGAGGCGAAATATGTCCAGCTTCCATCTGATTTCTGCAAAGGCCGGTCAACATCATCGCCAAACTCGCTTGCCTTGAAGAGCAGTTGTTCACGCGGCTCCCAATCTTCTGGAAGCTGGCCTTTTGGTGGCTCAAGAACACCGCGATAAACAAGGTCCATTTCGGCTAGTTTATCAATTGACTGCGAAACAGTGCCGCTATCAACCAATGCCCGCTCAGAGGAATAAACATCCATTTGAATGCCCATTTCAACTAAATCAGCCTTGATAGATGCCATCATCTGCTCAATCGCAAAGGACCGGATAAGCGGCAACCATTCTGCTTCGTCCAATGCGAGCAATGTATCCGCGTGACGCTCTACCAATCCAGCACCAACATCTTTCAGATATTCACCCGGATAAAGACCATCAGCTATCACCACACCGTCTTCGCCAAGCGCTTCACGGTATCGGAGCTGAGCTGAGCGCGCCAAAACATCAACCTGAGCACCCGCATCATTGACATAATATTCACGGGTCACATCATAACCGGTAAAGGCCAACAGATTAGCAAGCACATCTCCTAGAATCGCCCCGCGAGCATGGGCAGCATGAAGCGGGCCTGTTGGGTTGGCAGACACAAATTCAACATTAACAGCCTGTCCGTTGCCAAGCTCTGAGCGGCCATAATTTTGGTCCGCCAGAATGGTAGCAACTTCTGACCCCCAGCGACCTTCATTAAGGGTGATATTTAAAAATCCCGGGCCGGCAATCTCAACCTGCGCAACATCTTTGTGAAGCGCTAGTTTTTCAGCAAATAACCCAGCAAGGTCGCGCGGCTTAGCTGAAACCTGCTTGGCAAGAACCATCGCCACATTACAAGCAAGATCGCCATGTGTTTCATCACGCGGCAGTTCAACAGCCACCCGAGACAGGTCAGCTCCTGCCATGACCTGACCAGCATCGCTCAAATCTTGATAAATTATTGTTATTTGGTCTTCAAAAATAGTGAAAATATTCATGTTATGATAATATTGGTCCTGGTTCAAAAATACGCTCATATTCTAATAGCGCATAGCGGTCTGTCATGGAAGCAACATAGTCAGCGATAATGCGTGCTTTTTGCACACCATCTTTATTTTCTAGGCCCGCCTGCCATTCAGTTGGTAGCAAATTAGGCTCGTCTAACAGGCGTTCAAAAAGCTCTGTTAAAAGGTGCTTGGATTTACTTGTCATCCGGTTCACTTTGAAATGACGCCAGCTATATTTAAACAAAAAAGTCCGCAACTGCGATAATGTATCTGCCGCTGCAGCCGAATGACAGATAACTGGCTTTCCTGCGCTTCGGATATCATCAACTGATTGCGGATTAAGCGCGGCAAGAGCCAGAACAGTTTCATTCAGGATGTCTTGAACGAAATAGCTGATAAGCCGGCGCGATAATTCATGCACAAGCCTTTTTTGCTCACAATTCGGATAGAGTTTGTGAAGGTTAACCAGAATATCACCAACCACTGGCAAGCCCTCAAGCTGGTCAAGCTGAAGCAGGCCGGCGCGCAGACCATCATTGAAATCATGCGCCAAATAGGCAATATCATCCGACATATTGGCAACCTGTGCTTCGGCAGGCGCATAAAGGTCCAGCTTAAGATCCCATTTGCTATTCAGCGCTTCGATTGTTGGCCGTAATGCCGCTTTTCCATGGCTGTTAGTGATGAGCGGGCCATTATGCTTCACAACCCCTTCTAGCGTTTCACCTGTAAGGTTTAACCCGTCGAAACTAGCGTATTTTTCTTCCAAAAGCGTGAGCACTCGCACTGACTGCTCATTATGATCAAACCCGCCAAACGGCGCCATGACCTTATTCATCGCCTCTTCACCTGCATGACCAAACGGGGGATGACCAAGGTCATGGGCGAGTGCAACAGCCTCTGCAACATCCTCATTCAAGGATAGTGCGCGAGCGATTGTGCGGGCTATCTGGGCAACCTCAAGGGAATGGGTTAACCGGGTGCGGAAACTATCGCCTTCATGATAGACAAAGACTTGTGTTTTATTACGAAGCCTCAGAAACGCAGATGAATGAATGATCCTATCACGGTCTCTTTGAAAATCAGTCCGAGGAAACAGCTCTTTTTTGTCTGGCGCTGCTTCGGTAATGTAACGTCCTAGCGCGCTTTTATGGCATGCATAAGGAACAAGAGCTGCAATTTCTGGCATGATGTCATCCATACAGATGTGGCTGTATAAGCTAAAGGCTGCGCCGGTACGGCATATAAAAAAACACTATACCAACAATAGCACCCTAGCAGGTCTAAAACATCCCCGCAAAGGGTGAAGCAGGCAAGAGGTTAGACAAAAAAATATCCTGCCATCATTCCTGCTCTCCCATCTTGCTTATGAGAAGGTGCGATGCCATATTAGATATATGAGACTGATAGGGTCTCGATTGCCAAAGGACCATGCAGCTGATGAATGAAATAACCTCATCTCAGACATTTTCACTTACGCCATCAGCCGGGGCCCGTATTGCAACGCTGCTCACGAGTGAAGCTGCGCCCTATTTTCGGGTAAGCGTTGATGGCGGTGGCTGTTCTGGCTTCCAGTACAAGTTTGATTTTGATCACAATCGAACTGATGATGATATTCTATTTTCCCAGCATGGTGTCGAGATTTTAGTCGATGATATGTCTCTGGGCTTTCTTGAAAATGCCCAGCTTGATTATGTTGAAGAACTTGTTGGCTCCTTCTTCCGTGTTGTAAATCCCAACGCAACAGCATCATGCGGTTGCGGCACGTCATTTTCGGTTTAACCAGCAGATGATGACCTCCTCTGTGATGACTAAGACGGCGCGCATTGCAACCTGGAATGTGAATTCGCTGAAAGCGCGGCGTGAGCATGTGCTGACCTACCTCAGTGAGGGCAAAGCCGATATTTTATTGCTGCAGGAATTAAAGCTTCAGGATGCAGATTTCCCACATGATGCCTTTAAAGAAATAGGGTTTTCATCTGTCTGTCATGGCCAGAAAACCTATAATGGTGTTGCAATTATCTCGCGGTTTGATATCGAAAACATTGTGCGCGGCCTGCCGAATGGTGAAGCGCCTGCCGGTATTGACGGTGAGGCTGACACCCATGCCCGCTATATTCAGGCTGATATAAAAGGCATGACTATTGCCTCATTATACCTGCCGAATGGCAATCCCTGCCCCGGCCCAAAATTTGATTATAAATTACGCTGGATGAAGCGGCTTGCTGGTGTTGCAGAAACCTTATTGCACTCAGAACGCCCCATTATTCTCGGCGGTGATTATAATGTGATGCCGCAGGATGTTGATTGTTATGATCCGAACGCATGGGAGGGCGATGCTCTCTGGCATCCTGACAGCCGTGCTGCCTTTTTTGCGCTCGCTCATAGCGGCTATACTGATGCGTTACGCTCGATACATCCGACTGGCGAGAAGTTTTCCTTCTGGGATTATCAAGCCGGCGCATGGCAGAAAAATAATGGCATTCGTATTGACCATCTGATGATGTCACCAGAAGCAGCATCACGATTATGCGCCGCAGATGTTGATAATGCAGAACGCGGCAAAGAGCGTCCGTCAGATCATACGCCCGTCTATTGCGATATTACGCTGCCGGCATAATCATCTTATTCAGATAAAAAAAACGGCGTCCTTTTTTTGAGAAGGACGCCGATTTAATGATAACTGTCTTACAAGACTATTTGACCTTATTGCATTATTTAAACTTATTGCTGGGCTCAAACTTTGACTTTACCGGCTCTCTTGGCTCACGCACCCATAATGAACGGTCTGGATGCATGCCAGCACCAAATACGGCTGACACAGCAGAACAACGCATTCTGTTCAGCAATCTTGTATCGGCAACACCAACCGATGGATGAGTGCCATTATTATCAGCAACATCACGGTCCCATTTTGCCTTGCGTTCGGCATAAACCGCACTATCCAGTAATTGCTCACAATTCAGCTCATTCGTATTTAGATCAACGATTATCGTATCGTTTTCTTCGATGAGCGCAATGGCGCCGCCAGCAGCAGCCTCAGGGCCCACATGGCCAATGACGAGCCCAACAGAACCGCCAGAAAATCTGCCATCAGTCATCAGACCAACAACGATATTTCTTTCGCGGCACAGGGCCGTAATCCGAGAGGTTGAATCAAGCATTTCCGGCATACCAGGAGCCCCAAACGGGCCTTCATATCGCACGACGATCATATCAAAATTATCAAATGACTCACTTGATTTATCAAGCGCATCAAGAAGTTCCTGCTCTCCATTGAAGATTTTAGCCTTCCCATGGAACAGGTTGTTTTCAAGACCGCCCTCAACGCCAGCTAGTTTTAGCACAGCACTGAATTCAGGTGATAAATTACCGCCAAGAACACGCAAGCCGCCAGTCTCTTTATAGGGCTTTGCAACACTATAAATGACATCTCCATCAGGCTTTGGTGGGTCCAGTCTCTTAATCTGTTCAGCAAGTGTCTCGCCTGTACAGGTAAGCGTATCGCCATTCAACAGCCCAGCATCCAGAAGCTCTTTTACGATGACCTGCATTCCACCTTTGGCATCAATATCGACCATGGAATATTGACCAAATGGGCGGGCATCAACAACAACCGGAATGACATTTTCTGAAAGATGGTTGAATTCTTCAGGCGACATGATGTCATCTGAAAAGCTCTTATAACCAGCTGCGCGTGCAAGTTCAGGTGCATGAAGCAGGACGTTAGTAGACCCCCCGACTGACATAGAAACTATGACAGCATTCCGGATAGAGTCCCGTGTAACAATATCACGTGGTGTAATATCATTGCGGATTAACTCAGAAAGATAGCTAACGAGTTGGTCAGGAAATTCTGTTATGCGGCGGCTATCCTGTGAGGCCGGCGAAATCATGTGAAGTGGTTCCATCCCCACAACACCAATGAATGTCTGCATTGTATTGTAGGTAAACATGCCGCCACAGCTTCCATATCCAGGGCACGCTTCTTTGGCGATACGGGTCTTAAGCTCTTCATCATCACTTCCCGCCAATTGGTAGGCGGTAATAAGATCAATGCTCTCACCTGTTACAGAATCTGTTCCCGGCCGGATAGAGCCATCTGACATAATAATGGCCGGCCTGTTATGTTCCAAAATAGCAGCCAGTGTGCCAACAGGGGGTTTATCACAAGCAACAACAGCGATAACGCCTTCAAGGCCTGACGCGCTTAAATGCTCGGACAAGGCATCATTTGCAATCTCTCGGCCGATAAGGGAGTAGCGCATTTCACGCGTACCATTGCGAATACCATCAGAGGTCGCAATGGTGAATTCTGGCTGGATCAAACGCATTGGCATTTCACCCGGACCTGTTCCAATGCGTGCCCGCAGCGCTTCATGAATGACGTTAACTTTATCTGCAACACCGATATAGCATTGAGAGTCGCCCTTATTCCCGACAACACCAACAGATGGTTCATGGATTAACGCCAAGTCTGTACCCAATTCTCTGGCGATCCCGTAGGTTTGGGAGTTTCTGCCTGGGTTTTTGTCGATTAATATTGTTTTGGAATTCTTCATTTTAACCTCGATAGGATGAACATTTCTGTTAGCCAAAAGATAGTGCGCCCTCACAAAGGACAAGACGCAATAACATCACTCCATTATTCTGTATCAAGCCGCACTAACGCAGCCTTAAGACCATCTAGTCGAGATTGCTCCTCTTCTAGACGGCGATTATTTTCTGCAACAACAGCTTCTGGCGCTCGTTCTACGAAATTAGGGTTATTCAATTTTCCCCTAATTTTACCAGCCTCTGCTTCACAAGCAGCAATCTCTTTTTTCAAACGGGCGCGCTCAGCGTCAAAATCAAGAATACCCGTCAATGGCAGACCCATATCCATTCCCTGAAGGCTGGTCCGGGCTGTCCCTTTTTCAAAATCGCCCTCATGATAGGATACACCGCCAAGACGGGCAAGCCGCAGTAAGGGCAACGTCATCGCATCAATAATACCGCGTTGCTCATCGCTAACACCGCGAATAACCAGCACTGGCTTAGCTGAAAGTGGTACATTCATTTCGGAACGCATCGTTCTGATTTCACTGATAATATCAATAACTGTCGAAATGCCAGTATCGGCTGAAGCACCGGCAGCAGCCGTGGGCCAGTCAGCAACCATCAACATCTTGTCACGACCAAACAGCTTTGCATTCAGCTCTTCTGTAATGAACGGCATAAACGGGCTGAGTAGATGCAGCGTCTGATGCAGAACATAAGCTGCAACAAGGCGTGTCTCTTCAGAATCAGCCAAGACAGGCTTGATAAATTCAACATACCAATCGCAATATTGGTTCCAGATAAAATGGTAGAGTGTGTCTGCGGCCTCATTAAATTTATAACTCTCTATCGCCAGCGCTGTTTGTTGTGTGGCGCTATTGAACTCGTTCAAAATCCATTGATTAACAGGCTCATTCACCGTATCGGGAAGTGAGTGGGTCACGCAGTCATTCATTTCAAGGAAACGAGAGGCATTCCATAATTTGGTAGCAAAATTACGATAGCTCTCAATCCGGTTTTCGGACAGTTTTAAATCACGTCCCTGCGCTGCCATAGCAACAAGCGTAAATCGCAGGGCATCGGCACCATATTTAGCTGTCAAATCAAGCGGGTCTAGCACATTGCCTTTGGATTTAGACATTTTCTGTCCATGCTCATCACGCACAAGTGCATGAATATAGACATCCTTAAAGGGCACCTCACCCTCCATGAAATGCATGCTCATCATCATCATTCTAGCAACCCAGAAGAAGATGATATCAAAACCAGTTACCAGAACTGAGCCCGGATAATAACGATGTAACTCTTTGGTATCTTCTGGCCAGCCTAGCGTTGAGAATGGCCATAAGGCAGAGGAAAACCATGTATCAAGAACATCTTCATCCTGAATAAGCTCAACAGCCTTGCCGTAATGAGCCTTTGCGGCTGCCAGCGCTGCTGCTTCGTCTAGTTCAACAAAAGGCGTGCCATCTGGGCCATACCATGCCGGAATCCGGTGTCCCCACCATAACTGCCGCGATACACACCATGGCTGGATATTTTCCATCCAGTCAAAATAGGTTTTTTCCCAGCGCTGAGGCACAAAGCGGGTTTTACCATCACGAACAGCCTTGATAGCCGGCTGGGCAAGCTTTTCAGCATTTACATACCATTGGTCCATCAACCATGGTTCAATCGGCACGCCAGAGCGGTCACCATGAGGCACAGTATTCTGAATTTCTTCAATTTCGCCGAGCAGACCAAGCGCGTCCATATCAGCGAGAATTTTTTCCCGCGCAACAAACCTATCTAGCCCCTGATAAGGTTCAGGCACAGACCCGTTCAATGCCGCAAAGGCATCATAGATATTCAGCAATTCAAGATTATGACGTCGGCCAACTTCAAAATCGTTAAAATCATGAGCCGGTGTAATCTTAACAGCGCCCGTCCCCTTCTCGGGATCAGAATATTCATCTGCAATAATCGGTATTTCACGCCCAGTCAGCGGTAGCACAACCATCTTGCCGACAAGATCGCTATAACGCTCATCATCGGGGTGAACAGCAACAGCCATATCGCCAAGCATCGTTTCAGGGCGGGTTGTTGCAACTGTGACCATTCTGTCCATATCCTTCACCGGATAATGGAGCTGCCACATTTTGCCGTTCATGTCTTTTTGTTCAACTTCGAGATCAGAAATCGCTGTCTGGAATTTAGGATCCCAGTTGACCAGCCGCTTATCCCGGTAAATCAGGCCGTCCTTATGCAGTTTTACAAAAACTTTGCGGACCGCATCAGACAAGCCCTCATCCATGGTGAACCGGCTACGCTCCCAATCAGCGCTTACGCCTAGATGACGCTGTTGATGCTCAATCGTACCGCCGGATTCAGCCTTCCATTCCCAAACCCGCTCAATGAATTTATCACGCCCTAGATCGCGCCGGGATATACCGTCAGCTGCCATCTGGCGCTCAACTACCATCTGTGTTGCAATACCGGCATGGTCCATACCGGGCTGCCACAAGGCGTCCTTTCCTATCATTCTGTGATAGCGGATAAGAACATCTTGAAGGGTAAAGGTAAGTGCATGCCCCATATGCAGTGAGCCAGTCACATTTGGTGGTGGCATCATGATAGTATAAGGCGTTTTTTCAGCGTTTGGATCACAGGCAAAATAGCCAGCCTGCTCCGATGCTTCATACCATTTGGTTTCTAGTGCGTCAGGCGCATAGGTTTTATCAAGCATAATTTCCCGCAAAGCTCAGGAGCGATTAAAGACAAAAATTTAAACAGCATTCACTTATGAACGATGTTTTACCTTTGCATCTCTAGCTCTTGGTTCGGAGGATGGCAAGGAATCTTCCAAAAATTCAGGTAGATTCTGGTCAATCCATCGGGCGATATGGGAATCAATCATTCCCATCAACACAGCCCGTGACTTAGGAGAAAACATCTCTTTTTTATCTTCTCCTGATGATTCTGCTAAAATTTTATGTGCCATTAGAGAGGGGTCAAAATTATGTAAATCAGAGGCGCGAAGCTCTTCATCAGACGTAAATGATTTTTCTTTATCCCGGCTCGTTGGTTCAGCGTCATCACTTGCGCAAATATCACTGATAAGGCGCGCCATTTTCTCAGAAAAGGGAGGTGATGGATGGCCTTTTCCCGCTTCTAAGTTAATCTGATTCTGGGTGTAAAGGCCCTGAACCAGAGACGAATGCGGCTTACTTAAGCTATCAGGCTCATTAGCATCGCGCGCTGTATTGCCCGCTATATTCCCCGGCCA
>Ga0206131_10008536_pt1 | contig 10033 bp, 17 predicted proteins | sample Helgoland_Spring_FD_148636 | JGI IMG/M metagenome (GOLD analysis project Ga0206131, IMG submission 148636) | Pelagic subsurface seawater microbial communities from Kabeltonne, Helgoland, North Sea - Helgoland_Spring_Bloom_20160517_1 | ecosystem: Environmental > Aquatic > Marine > Epipelagic ... | reverse complement strand
AAGATATTTAATATCTTTTTGGGGGGTATTGTTTATTTTAGAATAAGCCATTATAATTGTAAGGATATTTGATTAGTATCATTATCTAACAATATAGTATAATTTATATTAACTATCAGATTATTATTATTAGGGGATACTTTTAGGGTATTCAATCTTATTTGGGGTATGTGAGTACTTAATTTTTTACTTATAATTTTTTTAAGACTTCCTATTTTACTACTCATTTCCTCACTATTTTGTTCAAATAAGTAATCTCTCACCCCTACTCCATAAGTAGGTTCATGAAACCTTTCTCCAGGAGATGTTAATAACAAATTAATTAAGTTAGATTTGATCTGATCTTTAGTAGTATAATTAAAATCAAATATATTTTTTTTATTAAATGGTATCCTTACTCCTAAAGCCTTACGTGTATTAAGGTCTAGGGGATCAATTCTATATCCTGTTTTTTTTATGATAGCCATTAGGGTCTATAATCTTTTTTATTCTCAATAGCATTCATTACGGGTCTATAATCTCTTTTTACAAATTCACTTACAGGATCATTAGAAGCTACTTTTTCTTCCCATGTAGGACTTGTAGCGGTTTCCTGTAATAAAGAATTTAAAGTATCATCCCCCGTATTGAAGTTGGGGGGCTGGATTTGGTCTCTTAGTTTGTTTCTAAATTCTTCTACATTAGTAGGTTCTTGGGTATTATTAAGGATAGGTTGAGTTAAACCCTCTTTTAAATATGATATTTCACGTTTTAAAGCATAGTCTATTTCTTCACGTATAACCGTTCTAATAAATTTTTCAAATTGTTTTAATTTCATGTATATTAGTTTTTAATAAATATATTAAAGATTAATTATTCTATACCCAGTATGGCCATTTTCTTGGAGGAATGTAAAAAACTTTTCTTTTGATGATAGTTCCAAATTATCTATTATTTCTTCTATTTCTAATGTCCCCGAAATAGTAACAGCTGCTTGGTACTCTTCATTTTCTCTGTCCCCTAGATCATTAAAATCTATTTGAGACAATACTTGAATAAATAATAAATCTATGACATTACATTTTTGGGCTAATTTACTATTTAATACTGATAATTTATTTTGTATAGGTAATAAAACCTCTTCAATCTCTTCTGCTATTGAAAATAAAGATTCTTTGAGTGACTCAAAAATCATTTGCAGTGATAATACTTCCTCCAATTTAGCTAGAATAGCATCTATAATTTCTTTTTGTTTTATAATTGCCGCCCCTGATACTACTCCACCAGCTACAGGAACTGATACCTGGAGAGCTATTATTCCTCTAGCTATTTTTATTATCACTTTTACTTTAGGAACAATTTTGGATACCGCTAAAATCAAAGACTCAAAAGTTTGCATACGATAGCGAATTATATTAGTAACAGCCAATATTTTTTGTATTTCTGATTGATATTTTAAAATAGTATTTTCAACATCTTTACAATGTTTCTTGATCTTCTTAAACTTTTCTTGTAAATCTTTTAATTCTTCTTCATTTTCTATAGTAGATGCTAATATAGCAGCTGCTATACCTGTATCCGGTATACTGGTAGTGATTTGAGTATCTATTATAGGTACATTTTCAGCAAAATAGTATGTTTGGTTACGAGCCTCATTAACCTTATTTAAGGTAGAAGTAGTAAGTGATTGTAGTCGATTAGTTAAACTCATTTTATATAGACATTATCGCTTTTAATTCTTTTAATTCTAGCCTTTAAGGTATTTAATTCATTTATAAGGGGGGATATTAGACCTATGTTACTGGGGCTAGGGGCTGTGGGAGCCCCGGGGACTGTGGTAATCTGGATTAATAAAGGCAATACTGTGCTATATAACATATTTAAATGATTTAAAAGAGCATCCAATAAGTCTTCTAATTCTTTTCCTTTTACTGCGGGGTTATTAGCCAATTCAGGGCTACTATCTTTTATAACCCCCAAGTGGATTTTTGGGCTATTTATAGCAAATTTACCCCCTATAACATCATCTGTGTTGAAATGAATATCTTTATTAGTGCTAAATACTATGGGGCCCTCTGATGTGAATATAGAATCTTCCCTACTATTAAATAATAGTCTATTAGAAGTAATTATTACTTGTTTTCCTTGATATTGATTAGGTGATTCCATTATACTAAATTACTCCAGTTAGGTTCATTTTCTCCAAATACATCATTCCAACTATTCTTAGTACTACCATAAATATAGGGTAATACGGCTGTTGGGCCATTTTTAGCTTGGCTAGGCGAATATTTAAAATGCCATGATTCAGTAGCTACCACTCTTATAAATCCATACTTCCACCCATTATTACATAACCATTTATATTGTTCATTAGTAGCTCGAGCTGTTGAGAAGTCAACTGCTGTGGAAGCACCATGACCTGAGGCATATGAGGGGGCTGTTAGTGGGGAAAAATGGGATTTTTGAGGGGATAGTTTATAAGTGTCTCCTATTGAATATTGTGTACCATTAAAATTAAAAGGGGCTGTAACAGTTGTAGTTCTTAACCAAGGTTCTGCTAATTTTCCTTTAAATAGATTTTTTAGGTTTTGATTCCTTAAATCTTTTTGACTAGTACCTATTACTTTTCCATTTTCATCTAAAACATTATTTACGGGGGGCCTAAATGCACTATTAACTACTAGTTGTATTTGTTGCTTTTCAGCTTCTAATAACATTTCCATAAGAGGATTAACTAATAAATCTGTGATGAATCTGAATCCTCCGCTTTGGCAGAACCTGCGGGGTAAAGCATATACTTCTCTTAAACTTTTAGAATTATCTTCATATAATCCTGGGTACTTTACTAATTCTTCAGGACCATTATATTGTTCAGGGGGGCCTAAAATATCATCTCTACTAGTACTACCATCATCTCCTTCAACTTCTTGGTTAGTATTCCCCGTGTTATATCCTATACCATCATCTGGAATTTCACTTAAGCCATATGAAATAATAGTATCATTAGTGTTTTGCAATGTTTTATAATTAGCATCTAAACTCCTAAAATTAGTAGAAGATATGTTGATATTAGATATATTTTGGTTTGAAGTTAAATATATTGAACTTGCATCATTATTTATATCTTCTACAATTATATCACCATTATCTGTTTGTCCATTAGATATGATAGTAATAGGTTCTCCTTCACTGTCATTTTCAGACCATGAATTTTTACCCCTAGGATTTGATGATCCAAATCTTATACTATTGCCAAATCTGCCTTCTAAAATCATATCTCCTTCAAAAGGTAGCATATTTTTAGTAGCAGATACTTTATCCTCCTTTATATATTGTCCTAAATTTATAGGGGTTTCTTCTTGCTGGGTATTAGTATTATTAATACTATTAATATATTGGTTTACTTTTTTGCCTTTAGATTTTGTATCACTATCTAAAGGTAATGGATTATAACCACTACTATTCCATATATTTACTGGTGGAAAATAATAATATTCTGTGTTAGAAGTAAACCCTTGTGTTTGTATATAATGGTTTTTATTGGGTGCTAATATTAGGCTAACTATTTCATTTTTTATTGGAAAATATGAAAATGAATTAAAATAAGGTTTAGCAATATTTAGTTTTAAGGGATCTAAATCTTTTTTCCCTTCTTTTAATGATAAGGACCCCCAAAAAATACATCCAATATATGAAGGGTCAAATCCTCCTAATAAAGTAGAAAAAAAAGGATGATTATCATCCAGAATTATATCAAATACCCTCCCTGTGAATACAGAGGGGGATGAAGGTGTGTTATTAGTTCCACTATATGATTGGCCTTTAAGGCTTTGTAGTTGGTTCCTTGCCATCTTTTGCTACTTCTTCAGCTATTTGTTGGAGTTGTTTTAATTCATCGTCCGTAAGTAATGAATCACCCCCACTAGAAGTATTGCTATTTATACGCTGAACAATGGCCATTAATTTAATGAGGTGTTCATCGTTTTTTACTCCTATCTCAAGATAATCTTTAATAAGTGGAACAACAACTGGGGCATCACCTATACTTTGAATAAGAGGTTTTAACTCAGCTATTAAAGAATTGATTTGTTTGTCTTTTTTCTTACTATTATTATAAATTTCTTTAAATACATCCGAAGATGTTTTTCCATCGAAAATTATAGTATTTAACGGGTCATTCATCATTTATAAATATATAAATTATAAAGTTATTGGTTTACCATTTTCCCATTGGTTATATGCCCTAATATAATATTTTTTTAATGTTTTAGTTACTTTAGTAATAGAGGGGGTATCACACCCTGTTATTTCTCTAATATAGATATATAAAGCTTTTTTATTAAAGATTTCTAAACTTTCTCTTTTTTGAAAAAGAGTTAAAACTGCTTCAGCTACTAATATATCATCATTTTTGTTAAAAATTTTAGGTAATTTATAATCTATTTTATCTACAAATTCATCTAAAAATTCTATTTTTTCCCCTAATCTTTCAACATTTTCAAAATTAGTAAGAATACTATCATCAGTATCTGCTTCTAATAAATCTACTTTTGCTTTTTTCTTAGCATAATTTTTATTATTATAAAGGATAAGGTAATTTTTTCCCACTATACTAAAATATGAGAAAGCTTTACCTTTCCCTACCTTAAAATAGTGTAATTTCTCTAATAGAAAGCAAATGACCTCGTGTTTTAAATCCTCGAGGTCATCCACTTCTGTGTAATAAAATTTAAACGTATGGATAAGGTTTTCGGCTAATTTATAAAACGAATGGTGAATTCTTTCGTTATAAATCCGATTTCTTAATATCTGGTCATCACTAGCTAAGTATTCTATAATTGCCAGCTCCGTGTCTTCTGTAAAATATTGTCTTTTACTTTTGCGTCCTCTCTTTTTAGCCATTTAAATTAACGAAGGCGAAATTCATTTAGAGCCTCCTGTATCTTCTTAAGTTCTTTAAAAAACCATCCTACTTCATCATCTGCTATAAATGAACCTTTATCATCAATTTGGTGTAATCTATGATTACATTGATCAATAGCTTCACTTTGTTTTGCAATAAAATCTTCTAGTAGTTCGTTCTTCTTTACAAGATTATATATAGCAAAACCAGCTACAATTAATAGGGCTGATAATATTCCAATTATAATTTCCATTAGTCAGTAAAAAATGAATCAATAATTGATTTGGTTTTTTCGTTGAAATTAGGATTATTTTCTACGTTAATTGCTTTAGCCTTCCTTATTTGCTTATCAGCTTTAGAGGCATTTGCAGGTTTAGACGGTTGTTGTATGACCGAATCCCCAGAACTCCAAATTTGATATTCAATTTCTTGAGCTGTTTGGATAGCTTGGTGGATAAGTAAGGGAAGGTGGCTTCTAAATTTAGTTTCTTTCTGGCCACTATAGTAATAAAATTTATTACTTTCATCAAATAACCCTTCTTGGTTGCGAATAGCTAAATACTCATTATGTGAAATTTTAATACCTGCATCCTGTAGTAGGTACATAGTGCGGTCATAAATTTTCATGGCTGGTACATTTTCATTAAATTTATATACCATACCTAAGTTTTTAACATGCCAATCAGAATCATTTTTGGTAAAATACTCATTATCCCAATCGCCTAACTTCCCTAACTGACAAAATAAAGATACAAAATTAAGTTCTTCTTCTGTATAAGATTGGTTGGCATCGTGGAAATTATATAATTTATGTAATTGATTAGCTATTTTATTTACACGTAGGGTATGATCTAAATACCCTCCAGGAAATGCATTATTAAACCAATCCTTAGTAGATGCGGGGGCAAGCATCATTCTTTCTTTTAGGCAATCTGTAAGGGTTTTTAGTTTATCTAAACGTTCTCCTTCAAAATTTGCTTCTAAAACTTTATTAAAGGTTTCAAAGTTAACCTTTATTTGCTCAGCTCCTATCATAAAGTACCAATTCTTGTGTTATGTGAACTAGGTTCAATATTAATTATATTGGATAATTCTTCATATAAATCCTTAAGATCATTCTCCATAAAGTGAAGTGCTTTAGCATTCTCACCTCTTTTAACTAAACTATGTACTCGAGCTAACCCTTGGTCAAATCTCTCCATTGCTACATTTAATTGTTCTTTGTATCTAGCCATATTATTTATTTTTTATTGAATATACGAATAATCTTACCGTTTTCCAAATTTTTTATAATAAGAATTACAAATAAGAAATCTTTGCTTTAAGTGTGTTTTACTTTGGGCATCGGGGTTATGAGCTAAAAAATCACTACTTAAAACATTAAGTGAATCAAGAAATTCTAATGTTTCACCAACATAGTGTAATTCCAGCCTATTTTCTAAAGGAATTGTATTTTTTAAGTAAATTAATTTTTGTCTAATAGAATTACGCCACACATCGAACTGTGTATCCGTATCTATGCTATCGAAAAAACTGTTTAATGACATGATGTGAATTATATGAACCGGTGCGACCCAACCCCCTTACCCCCCACAGTAAGGGAAGATACGATAAAAGAGATGAGAGGCCAAATTATTTTTTACCCAAATTAATATTAGGGTTAGGATTATGCCAACTATACCCTAATTTTGGATCCACTGTTGTTCTGATTATCCCTTGATCAATAGCTTCTCCAACTTTATCTATATCAATAAGTGCATATTCTCCTGTTTTAGCACTAGCAAATATAAAAGCATCTACGTTTGTTTTTTCGGCATATGCTTCTATATTTAACTTAAATATTTTATTCCTCATAACAGCTAAATCTTTAAAATTTTCAGCCTTATTAAAATATTTTTTAGCTAACCCTTTATTAAAAAATGCTTCGTCTAATAATTTCTGAGTAAAATTAATATACTTTTTAATATCGCCATTATTATTAGAAATATAGTCAAAACCATTTTTTAAACAATAATTTATAAGTTTATTTTCACTATTAGATTCGAATTCCTCCCTTTCATCCCCTTGTGGTATAAATTCATCAGCTATTCTATTTTGACCATTTACATAATTTCCTCTACCTCCCTGTTGCCCAGCTCTTCCTCCTGCTCCCTTAACTTCTAAATTACCTACTCCATTCCAATTTAGATCACCTCCACCTTTTCTATTATCAACGTCGCTGAGGACTAAAGCTAAAAATATTTCTATTTTACCTATATTTGACCCACCTTCATCAGTTCCTTCAATACCCATTAAATCTTTAGCTAAATTAGATGAAATGCCAAGTTGGTTAACTAAATTACCTCTAGAAGGAAAACTTGATAAAGCTTTAGGCTTTTCTAAATACTTAAATAATTCGTCTACTTCACTATTAGTAATAGTATTTAATATACGATCTATATCAGCATCACCACTTTTAAAATCTTTTTCTGTAAAACCATTTTTAGATAAAAGGTCTTTTGTTTTGGCGCGGAAACCTGTACCTTTAACTACTTTAATGATTCTGGTTAAAGCTTTAGGGCTTAGGTCAATTTTATTAATTAGATCAATAAGTTCTTTTTTACTAGGTCCTTCTTCTTGCTCAGATATTACTTGTTGGAACTGGGGTATAGTAATACCTTCTTCTTTAAGAATGGTTTTCAAAACACGAAGATCAGAGGGGCTATCCATATCTGGATAGCCCTTCTCACATCGATATGCCCACTCATTAACTAAATTGTCAATGTTGACCATTGGAATTATTTTTTAATATTCGCTAATTTTTTAAAGCGAGCAGCACCTTCAAATCCTTCTTTTAAAGAAGCTTTTTCTCTTGTTCCTTGAACATCTTTTGCCTTAACAGTGGTACGATTTACATTGTCACCTCTAAAGAACGTATGATTATCAACGGCTTCTTTAACATCTTCATCATCTTTAACTTCATCTAAATCTTCTTCTTCACTCTCATCTTCTGCCTCTTCACCTTCTTCTTCAGGTTCTTCCATATCCATTTCAGGCTCTTCACCACCTTCAATTTCAGGTCTAATCATATCATAAATTTGGCGGAGCAAATCCATAGCCTCATCCCCAGTCTCCACATCAGGCTCATCAGTAGTTACTTCAACATCATCATCCCCCATATCAGGAGTATCTGCTTCATCTTCTTCAGCCTCAAAGAAAGCATGTAGCTCTTCTTTAATAAGTTTATTTAATTCTTCAATAGTCATTTTATTTAGTTTTGAAAAGTTCGTTAATTTTATTGCGCACCTCAGCTCTAATATTTTCTTTGAGCTTAATTTCTTTCATTTTATCCACAGTAAATTTTTCACCTACTTCTTTCATTGAATATCCTTCTAATTCTTTTAAGAAAGTTTTAAATGATGGTTTACGATCCATATTACGCGTAGTAGTTTCATAATGTTCCATATATGAATAGTAGGCAGGGACATTTTTTAAATTTTTAAGAATAGTTTCAGTAGCTTTTTCTCTTTGTTCTTCATCTGATTCCCTAAGAGATGCTGCTCCTAATTTATTTAACTCACAGTACATTCCCTTTTTAAATTCATAAGGATTCACTGATTCAAATTCCATATCGACACCCTTATAATCTAGTGCTTTAGCACGTTTTTTAGGGTTTCTTTTATATCCGTAAAAATTATCGTTAGCCATTTAATGGGGTTTTGTTATAAATATAAAAAAATTATAAAGGCTCATACTTAAAGTATTTAATAATAAAATCTGAGTAATTTTCTTTTGTTTCATCTACTCCTTTACTTACACTATTATTAATAATAACATTCATTTCATGTCCTCTAAAATACTGTAGTAGATTTTTTGGTAAAGATCTTACGGCTTTTCCATTATAAAAAATTGTAATTTCGTCTTCTAAAAATTTAAGCCCATACTTAATAAAATTAGTAGTAGGATTTTTTAAACCAAAATAATGGGTTTTAGCTTTAGCATTAGCATTTTTGCTAGTTTTGATATTTTTATAATGAAAATTAGATTGAACATTATAAAACCCAAAAGGATTAAATCTATTAAATTTTAAATATCCTTTACGGTTATCAGTATATCCTTCAAATACATCAATTTCTGGGGGCCATCCATCCCAACTCCACATCCAAAAGGCTGGCCATAAATTTTCTCCTAAAGGTAATTTAGCCTCTATTTCATAATAACCATAGCCAAATTTTTCTTTTGAAGAAACTAAACCAACTCCTATAGGAGATTCAATAATAGTTTGGTTATCACCTTGTTTAATTTTAAATTTTTTAGGGTCTTTTTTAGTTAAAAGATGTAAATAATTAAAATCATCTGTTAAAACACATTTAGGATTATAATGGCAATATAATTTATCTGAATGGATATTACCCCATCTTTCTCTTGTTATCCATTCATAACCTGACCAATTAATAGTTTTTTGCATATTGAACTAATTCTATACATACGTATATTACCTTTTTCCCCCATAATACTCAGTAGCATGTCCTTCTTCAATTAATTGCTTATTTACATCAATTAATGTCATACTTGATTCTGTGGATATTGGAGAAAGTGTTTTTACATGAACTGTGGCCAGAGCCCTTCCAAATTTCCCCAATCCAGATACTCTCAGTATACAGTGATTGTCATTATATTCTAAGATTTCAACTAAACGATCTTTAGCTGCTAATCCGCGTTCTTTCTCTTCTTTATCCCTTGTGCGAGATTCAGGTGCATTCATACCTTCCATACGAACTCTTACTTTTTTCCAGGTACTGAACCCTAAATCAATAGTACAGTCAATGGTATCACCATCAACTATTCTGTCTACAATCGCATTATATTCGTACATTATTTGGCGAATTTCTCTAAACCAGCGATACCAAAACTACCCAATGTTACAAATACAAATGAATTATAAATTGCCTCATTAATAACTAAGTCTTTACCAAAATAACCTGTAGCTAGATCAGTTAATGCAAATATAGTCATAATAGCAAAAGATGCAAATCCTACTACTGATTTTTCGTTAATATCGTTTTCGTCTTTAAAAATATCTTTAAATGCCATAGTATTAAAATTTATTAATTAACACACCGTCAACATCACTTTGGACATCCTCTTTTGTAGCATTAACCTCCATCA
>Ga0206131_10008530_pt1 | contig 10044 bp, 3 predicted proteins | sample Helgoland_Spring_FD_148636 | JGI IMG/M metagenome (GOLD analysis project Ga0206131, IMG submission 148636) | Pelagic subsurface seawater microbial communities from Kabeltonne, Helgoland, North Sea - Helgoland_Spring_Bloom_20160517_1 | ecosystem: Environmental > Aquatic > Marine > Epipelagic ... | reverse complement strand
GTGTTCCTGCAAGCAGTGCAGGCGTTGACTCAGCAGCAGTTATAGAGTTAATAGATTCAGATTATGTTCAATTAAGACAAGACTATGCTTACGGTTCGTTAACTGACGCGCCGAATGTTTTAGACTCTGCTGATGTTGCTTTAATAGCAGGCGATGCAGGCGTTGACTCGGCAACGGTCTTAGGATTAATTGACTCATCACATGTTCAATTGAGACAAGATTATGCATACGCATCTTTAACAGGTGCCCCAACAGCACTATCTGCTTTTATTAATGATACTTTGTATCTTGATTCTGCTACAGCCACCCAACTTATTGACAGCGCATATGTTCAACTACGACAGTCTATTGTTGGTTCAGGTGGTGTTGATTCAGCAACGGTCTTAGGATTAATTGACTCAGCACATGTCCAACTGCGACAAGATTACGCCTATGCATCTTTAACAGGGACCCCGAATGTCTTAGATTCTGCTGATGTCTCATTAATCGCTGGTGGTCTTAGTGGTGTTGACTCAGCGACAGTTCTGGGTTTAATTGACTCAGCTCATGTTCAATTACGGCAAGATTACGCTTACGGTTCGTTAACTGACGCACCAAATGTCTTGGACTCTGCGGATGTCTCATCGATCGCTGGTGGTCTTAGTGGTGTTGACAGCGCATATGTCGCTACTCAAATTAATGCATTGATTGATGGTGCGCCAGGAGCATTGGACACACTCAACGAAATTGCAATTGCTTTAAACAACGACAGCGATGCATACAATACATTACTGTCCAAAATAGATTCAAATGGTACAGCTCTTTCTTCTAAATTAGACACTAACCAGTCGTTAAGTTTAATTACGACAACAGTAGATTCTGCATATGTTCAACTAAGACAGTCTAGTGTTGGTCCTGCAACTTTTGCGGATTTAACTGAAATCTCTCTTGCTGACTTAGATGTACATGATATTGCAGTTCCTGCTACATCAGTTCATGTAATAACACCTAATGGATCATCTGCTTATCGTTCTGATATTCATGGAACAACTGATAACCCAACACTGTATGTTAGTGCAGGTGAAACAATCGCATTTGATTTAACAGGTGTTACTGGTTCGCACCCATTTGAAATTCGTTCGGACGCAAGCACTGCATATAATACAGGTTTGATTCACATTGCTCCTGATGGAACAAGAACAACTGGTTCAAGTGCTCAAGGTAAAACAAGTGGTACATTATACTGGAAAGTTCCAGGATCTATAAGCGGTACCTACAAGTATCGTTGTACAAACCATTCAGGGATGATCGGTGATATTATAATCGATGATCCCTCGGCAGATCTTGACTCAGCAGCAGTTATAGGGTTAATAGATTCGGATTATGTCCAACTACGGCAAGACTATGCTTACGCATCCTTAACTGGATCACCAAATGTATTAGACTCTGCTGATGTTTCAACAATTGCTGGTAGTCTCAGTGGTCTTGATGCTGCTGGTGTCACCGCGCTTGTCGATTCGGACTATGTTCAATTAAGACAAGATTACGCTTACGGTTCGTTAACAGGTACACCAAATGTACTTGACTCGGCGGATGTTTCATTAATCGCTGGTAGTAGTGCAGGTGTTGACTCAGCGACAGTCTTAGGGTTGATTGATTCGGCGCATGTCCAGTTGCGGCAAGATTATGCCTACGCTTCCTTAACTGACGCGCCGAATGTTTTAGATTCAGCAGATGTCTCAACAATTGCTGGTAGTCTCAGTGGTCTTGATGCTGCTGCCGTAACCGCGCTTGTCGATTCAGACTATGTTCAACTACGGCAAGACTATGCTTACGGTTCTTTAACTGGTGTTCCTAATGTCTTAGATTCAGCGGATGTTTCGGCAATTGCTGGTAGTAGTGCAGGTGTTGATTCAGCAACAGTCTTAGGGTTGATTGATTCAGCGCATGTCCAGTTGCGACAAGATTATGCCTACGCATCCTTAACTGGATCACCAAATGTATTAGACTCTGCTGATGTTTCGTTGATCGCAGGCGGTCTCAGTGGTGTTGACAGCGCATATGTCACTACCCAAATTGATGCGTTGATTGATGGTGCGCCAGGAGCACTAAACACACTCAATGAATTGGCCGCCGCAATCAATGATGATAGCCAAGCGTACAACACTTTATTGTCTTTGGTCAACGGAAAACTAGATTCGGCTGACGCGATTACTTTAATTACGACAACGGTAGATTCTGCATACGTTCAATTACGACAGTCTATTGTTGGTTCAGGTGGTGTTGACTCAGCAACTGTTTTAGGATTAATTGACTCAGCACATGTCCAACTGCGACAAGATTACGCATACGCCTCCTTAACTGGCGCACCGAATGTCTTAGACTCTGCTCTAAGTATACAGTTGATTGACGCAAAAATCCAAGTGCTTGACATAGCAGATATAGTAGGTTCTTCTGGAAATTCTGGTGAATTTCTCAAGAGTCTCGGAAGTGGTGATGCTGAATGGGCAAATGTTTTAGATTCAGCAGATGTTGCTTTAATAGCAGGCGATGCAGGTACTGACTCAGCAACTGTTTTAGGGTTGATTGATTCAGCGCATGTCCAGTTGCGACAAGACTATGCTTACGCCTCCTTAACTGGGTCACCAAATGTATTAGACTCTGCTGATGTTTCGTTAATCGCAGGTGAGGCCGGGTTAGATTCTGCTCTAAGTATACAGTTGATTGACGCAAAAATCCAAGTGCTTGACATAGCAGATATAGTAGGTTCTTCTGGAAATTCCGGTCAGTATCTTAAGAGTCTCGGAAGTGGTGATGCTGAATGGGCAAATGTCTTAGATTCAGCAGATGTCTCATTAATCGCTGGTAGTAGTGCAGGCGTTGATTCCGCGACAGTCTTAGGATTGATTGATTCAGCGCATGTTCAACTACGACAAGATTATGCTTACGCCTCCTTAACTGGTGTTCCTAATGTCTTAGACTCAGCAGATGTTTCATTAATCGCCGGCGATGCAGGTGTTGACTCAGCAACTGTTCTGGGATTAATTGATTCGGCACACGTCCAGTTGCGACAAGACTATGCTTACGCCTCCTTAACTGGTGCACCAAACATTCTTGATAGTGCTTTAACAACATCCATAATCACAACCACAGTCGATTCCGCTTATGTTGCATCAAGAGTAAGTACCAATGTAGCCACATTAAATATCGCTCCTAGTGCAAAGTATGCTAGATTGAGCTTGACTTCTCAGCAGAGTCTGCCATCATCTTCTACAACAGTTGTTACAAATTTTAATACAAGAGTAACGGACAATACAACAAATAACTTATTAACTTCTACTCTCGGCGACGGTAAATTTATTATTCCAGCGGGAGTTTCTAAAGTAAAATTAAAAGCTTCTCTCGAGACAGCGAGCGCTTCCGATCAAATTATTTTGCAAATTCAGAAAAATGGATCTAATCTTCCTGGTAGCACGAACTTTGATATTCAATCGACGGGAGGTGATTATGTTGCTGGATTTACTGCAATTCTTGATGTTGTTGAAAACGATTATTTTCAAATAGCAGTTTTTACCGCATCATCTGCAACTGCTGAAGTTGATGTTAATTACTCGTGGTTTGAATTAGAGGTTATTGAAGGGTCGATACTTAATCAAACTGTTAGCACAACAATAGAACTTGAAGATCTCGCAAATGTGGATTCTTCTTCAGCGACACAGGGTCAAGTTCTAACATGGGACAGCGCTAATTCTTATTGGTATGCAAGCACTTTAGCCGCTGGTACAGACTCATCGTCTGTTGTATCCATAATCACAACCACAGTCGATTCCGCTTATGTTCAGTTGCGACAAGATTACGCATACGCCTCCTTAACTGGTGTTCCTAATGTCTTAGACTCGGCGGATGTCTCATTAATCGCTGGTAGTTCTGGCGGTGGGCTTGACAGTTCTCTGTCAATATCGTTAATTAACACAACCGTAGATTCGGCTTATGTCCAATCAAAAATAACCAGTTCTACAATATACACGCGTACTATCACTACAGCAACCGCCGGTCAGACAGTGTTTGCGGCTACATATACACCAAATTATGTTGATGTTTTTGTGAATGGTATTAAGATTCTTAATACAACGGATTTTACCGCAACAAATGGTACAAGTGTCACCTTGCTCTCTTCAAGTGATGCGGGTGATATAGTAGAGATTACCGCTTGGGTTCCTACAGCGATTGTAGGCAGTGTCAGCGCATGGGTCAGTGTCGACTCAGCGTTAACTCTTTACTCTGGTCAAAGGGCACTTGCTGACACTACATCTAGTCCGGTTACTTTGACATTACCATCTTCACCCAATCTTGGCGATGAAGTTAGGGTAATTGATGCTACCAACAATGCAGCGACCAACAACATTACCGTTGCAAGAAATGGGAGCAAGATTATGGGTCTCGATAGTGATCTTACAATCAATATTAACGAGGCAGCATTTGGTCTCGTATATTTTAATGCCTCTCGAGGTTGGTTGTTAACGGAGAAATAATGTCTACCTACGGAACAATTAAATACACAGGATTTCAAGACTCTGGTGTGGTTGTTGGTAATACTGCTTATACAAACACGGTAGATCTTCCTACAAGCAATTTGGAAATAGGCGCAGTGGCATTTGTCTCTGAGACCAGTAAGATGTATATGTGGACTGGATCGTCATGGTTTAATATTGCAATTGCGAACCAAGCACCCACAGCAATTTCTGGTAATGTAGCAAGTTATGATCTAGCAAGAGATGGAACAACCACTACTGTCACGCTTACTTCGACTGATCCTGAAGGTCTGCCTCTTACATGGTCATCTTCGGTTTCTGGCGTTACGCAAGCCGCAACGGTTACTAATGTTGATAATGTATTTACTATTACACCAAGTACAAATGATGCTCATGCAGGAACTATCAATGTGACCTTTAGTGTTACGGATGGGAACAACACAGAAACCAGTTTGAGTTCATTTATTTTAAGATTTCTCATTCCCAATTCCCAATATACATCAACACTTGTTGAAGCGACCGGAACAGGAACAAACGTAACTTTCGTAGATGCTTCGACTCAAACTCATACTATTACAAATACTAATGTGGTTGCAGGAACATTTAGCCCATATCGTAGTGGTGGTTATTCAACTTACTTTGATGGGTCTGGAGATTATGTTAGTGTTTCAAATAGCGGAACTACATTCACGCTGGATGGTGACTTTACAATAGAAGCATGGGTTTATGGAGCATTTCCTACCGGAGACAACAACGGTGTTACTATAATCGATACCCGCGGCAGCCTTACTGCTTCAAATTGGTCGTTTGGAGTTTACGGAAATCTGTCTGGACAAGGCGCAGCAGTAAACAACGGGGCAGGATTTCTTTATGACAGTGCTGTTCGTGGAACAAACATCGCAGTTATTCCCAACCAATGGAACCATGTAGCAATAAGTCGTAGTGGTACTACGATTAGAATGTTTGTTAATGGCGTGCAGGGATTTTCTGAAACCAAGTCCGGTACCCTTACAAAGGGCACGAGTACCACTGTAAAAATTGGCGCTGGCGCCGACGGAGCAGCATATGGAAATACCTCCTACATTTCAAATCTTCGTTTTGTAAACGGCACCGCAGTCTACACTTCCAACTTTACACCGTCAACCGAACCTTTAACGGCAATTACGAATACCGCCCTACTTACCTGCCATCTACCATATATCGCAGATGGATCTACTAATGCTCACGCTATTACAGTAACCGGCACCGTTTCCACAAAACCACTAACTCCTTTCGATAACGTTGAATACTCAGAAGCATCACACGGTTCTTCTGGTTATTTTGATGGGGATGGAGATTATTTACAACTACCATCGGATGCCGGATTTAGTTTTGGTACCGGTGATTTTACAGTTGAGTGCTGGGTATATTATCCACCTATCTCCCAAACTAATGGAAAAGCTCTAGTTGATACCAGACCCATCACTACAAACGGTGCATACTGGCTTTTTGGTACTACAAATAATGGTACAATGACTTTCACTACAGCAACTTCTGGTGGAACTTTAGTAACTGACACTGAGGCTAGAACTAATCAATGGGTTCACTATGCAGCAACAAGGAGTGGTACAAATTTAAGATTATTTGCTAATGGACAATTAGTTGCGTCAGCAACAGATTCAACCAATATAGGTTCCAACGTATTAAAAATTGGTAGAAATGCTTATAGTGGCTCAGCACCAGACACTTGGTGGCTGGGTTATACTAGCGACTTAAGAATAGTAAAGGGTACAGCAGTCTACACCGCTGCATTTACACCGCCAACCGCACCTTTAACAGCAGTTACGAATACCACATTCTTACTAAACCCAAACCCGAGTATTATTGATAAGGCTCAAAAGGATGGGCTTTTTGAATTTTATGGTAATGTTACAGGATCTGATCAGCAGCAATTATTTAGTTCATCCACCATGAAATTTGATGGGAACGGAGACTATATATTACTGCGTGAAGGTCTTCCTATACCTTCCGGAAGTTCGTTTACGATAGAGGCTTGGGCTCGGCCGAGCTCATGGACATACACCCCGGCCGGACCGGGTGATGACATCACAGCATTATTTGGTTTTAATGCTAAAGACAATGGTACAAATGTGTTGTTGTACACATCCCAGGGAATAAATTATGGCAGCAGTAATTTCTATCCGGGAAGCACTCCACTATCACTCAATGTATGGAGTCATGTTGCTGTAACATATGATGGTACTAATTTAAGGAGCTATGTTAATGGAACTTTAGTAACTACATTTGCATATACCCCCGTTAGAGCTTTTGAAGACTGTACTTTTGCAATAGGTGCCGAGTTTGACGCTGGCAATGCTGGAACTCCAGGAAACTATTTTAATGGTTATATTCAAGACGTTAGAATATCAACAGGACTTGTGAGATACACTTCAAGCTTCACACCACCCACAACTCTTTTATTGGGATAGAATATAGTGGCTACTTATGGACCAATTAGATATGGTGGAATTATAAATTCGGGAGCACTTACCGGTACGGTCACATACACTAATACAACCGATCTTCCAACAGCAAACGTCGGTACTGGGCAAAGAGCCTACGTAACCTCTACTAACAAGTTGTATGTATGGAATGGAAATGCATGGTTTACGATTGCGCTCATTGATGTTTAAGATAATACATAATGGGTATTAATCAATTGCCCACAGACTATAAATAACGATATAGAAATTAGGAGAGGTAATAGTGGCATCTAATCAAAGACTATTTGCGAGCAAGCTTAGGTTCTTAACCGGACTTACGTCAAGCCCTGTTGCCGACTCGAATCTTCAGGAGTTCGTTGACGCATTCACTTTACCAGCTGCGGACGGTGATTCGGATCAGGTATTAAAAACGGACGGTGAAGGTCTCATAACATTTGGCTCTGCCTCCAGTGGCGGTACTGACTCAGCAACAGTTCTGGGACTGGTTGATTCGGCACACGTCCAGTTGCGACAAGACTATGCTTACGGTTCTTTAACTGGTGTTCCTAATGTCTTAGATTCAGCAGATGTTTCGTTGATTGCTGGTAGTAGTGCAGGCGTTGACAGTGCATATGTCACTACCCAAATTGATGCATTGATTGACGGCGCACCTGGTGCGTTAAACACACTCAACGAATTAGCAGCAGCAATCAATGATGATAGCCAAGCGTACAACACTTTATTGTCTTTGGTCAATACGAAAATAGATTCGGCTGACGCGATTACTTTAATTACGACAACGGTAGATTCTGCATATGTTCAGCTCTCGGCTATAGGATTACCTTACTCATCGTTAACAGGTGCCCCAACCTTACTTGACTCGGCCTTAGCTCAGTCTTTGATTGATGCGACTGCTCAGACACAGGACATAGCAGACATAGTAGGTGCTGAAGGAAATTCTGGTGAATTTCTCAAGAGTCTTGGTGGTGGTAATGCTACGTGGGTAAATATATCAACAGTCGTTGATTCAGCATACGTTCATGCTTTATTAATTGGTGCCCCAACCATACTTGACTCTGCGGATGTTTTATTAATCGCTGGTGACGCTGGTACTGACTCAGCAACGGTCTTAGGATTAATTGATTCAGCGCATGTCCAACTACGGCAAGATTATGCCTACGCTTCCTTAACTGGTGCCCCAACAACACTTGACTCTGCCTTAGCTCAGTCTTTGATTGATGCGACTGCTCAAGTACTTGACATAACAGATATAGTAGGTTCTTCTGGAACTTCTGGTGAATTTCTCAAGAGTCTTGGTGGTGGTAATGCTGAATGGATAAATATATCAACGGTCGTTGATTCAGCATACGTTCATGCTTTATTAATTGGTGCACCAAATATACTTGACTCAGCGGATGTTTCATTAATCGCTGGTGACGCTGGAACTGACTCGGCAACTGTTCTGGGATTAATTGATTCGGCACACGTCCAGTTGCGACAAGATTACGCTTACGGTTCGTTAACTGGTGCCCCAACAACTCTTGACTCTGCCTTGTCTCAGTCTTTGATTGATGCGACTGTTCAAGTACTTGACATAGCAGATATAGTAGGTTCTTCTGGAAATTCCGGTCAGTATCTTAAGAGTCTAGGTAGTGGTAATGCTGAATGGGCAAGTGTATTGGACTCAGCGGATGTTTCATCGATCGCTGGTAGTCTCAGTGGTCTTGATGCTGCTGGTGTCAGTGCGCTAGTTGATTCGGACTATGTCCAACTACGGCAAGACTATGCTTACGGTTCTTTAACTGGTACCCCAACAACACTTGACTCTGCGTTAACGACTCAGTTAATCGACAGTGCATATGTTCAACTCTCGGCTATTGGATTACCTTACTCCTCATTAACTGCCACACCAAACATACTGGACTCGGCGTTAACGACTCAGTTAATCGACAGTGCATATGTTCAATTACGTTCTGGTGGTGGTGGTGGACTCTCTGCTTGGGTAGAGAAGACTGACGCTTACACTCTTGTTGCAGGTGATAGAATAGTACTTGACACCAGAGATTCTGCGCTGTCGTTAACACTACCTGCTTCACCGACATTCAGTGATGAGGTTTCTATAATAGACGGGACAAACTACGCCGCGACGAATAACGTTACTATTAGTGGTAACGGTAAGAAAATTCTCGCTTCTGATTCTGACTTTGTAATCAATATTGATAGAGCATCAATCGATCTTATGTTCTACAATGATTCACAAGGTTGGATTCTAACGAAAGCAATCTAAGAGAATTTACGACAATGGCTAACACACTGAAAGATATCCAAAAAGATATTACTAATGACTCTACAAGAAATTTAGTAAGTTCGCAAGAATTTACTGGGGAGATAACATTTCTAGGCGGGACGAACTTTGGGTTTACTTCTGGTGGCAAGTGGACGCCAAGTAACGTTATCGATAAGTTTTCTTTAACGTCAGATGCTGATGCTACAGATGTAGGTGATTTAGCATATGCGACGCACTCGACCGCTGGTCAAAGTTCAGCAACTCATGGTTATGCTTCTGGTGGTATTACGTCACCCGCAGGCGACCCGGAAGTCAATTACATACAAAAATTTACATTTGCCACTAATGGAAATGCTACTGATATAAGTAATTTAACATTGGCAAGAGATGTGCCCTCAGGGCAATCTTCCATCGGAAATGGTTATGGTTACACTTCTGGTGGTGGCCAAGGGGCTGCGCCGAATGGGCAATATGACCGCATCGACAGGTTTCCTTTCGCTTCTGATGATGACGCAACAGATGTCGGTAATTTGACACAGTTAAAAGGATCTCCTGCTGGTCAACAATCAGGGGCGTCTGGTTATGCTTCTGGCGGTTATCTTTATCCCTTGTACAGCGATCGGATCGATAAATTTCCTTTTTCGTCAGGTTTTAATACTGCTACAGATGTAGGTGATTTGACACTAGCGCGATCTGATGCTTGTGGTCAAAGTTCAGCAACTCATGGTTATACTTCTGGTGGGACGGTCGGCGCCAATCACCAGCAAGCCATAGACAGATTTGC
>Ga0206131_10008528_pt1 | contig 10045 bp, 8 predicted proteins | sample Helgoland_Spring_FD_148636 | JGI IMG/M metagenome (GOLD analysis project Ga0206131, IMG submission 148636) | Pelagic subsurface seawater microbial communities from Kabeltonne, Helgoland, North Sea - Helgoland_Spring_Bloom_20160517_1 | ecosystem: Environmental > Aquatic > Marine > Epipelagic ... | reverse complement strand
TGAACAAATGTCCAAGATTGGCGCTGCTGGTGCAGGTGGCATACAATCTGTTTACGATAATCTAAAAAAACTCAACCTCGGCGTCAACGAGTTGGACAAGTTTGTGGCCATTGTTGGTGAAAATTCTTCAACATTGACCAGTTTTGGAAAAACAGTAGGTGGCGGACTTACTGAGTTTGCAAATGTTGCAAACTCATTACAGCAAGGTGATGTTGGCCGCCAGTTCCGGGAAATGGGTATCAGTGTTGATGACATCAACAAGGGCATTGCTGGCTTCATGAAAATGCAAACACTGACCGGTGGCCGCCAACGCATGTCCACAGACCAGTTGATTGCTGCATCACAAAACTATGTCAGAGAAGTAGATTTATTAGCTAAAATTACAGGTAAGAATAGAGCAGAGCAAGAAGCGTCTAGAGAAAGTGCAATGGCAGAGGAACGTTATGCTGCTTTCAAATACGAATTGCAACAACGTGCTGACATGGGTGACGAAGCAGCCAAGGCTCAAATCAAAGCCGCTGAAGGCACACAAATAATGCTTGATAAAATGGCTCCAGAAACACGAAAAGGTTTCTTAAACATTCTATCCGGCAGTTTGAACAATCCAGAAGCACAGAAATTATTATTAACAATGCCCAATGCAGCAGCAGTTGCAGGCAAGAAAACATTCACAGAAGCTGAATTCCAAGCAGCCGCATTAGAAGACATTAGAAAAAACTTGCAAGGCAGCGCAACACAGCTGGCCAAGATGGGAGCCAACAACGATACGTTCTTGTCATATCAAGAACAAATAAAGTTAAAAGCATATCTCGAAAGTGGCACCTACGACGAAAGATTAGCACAAGCTAAAAAAGATCAAAAAGTAACAGATGAAAATACCAAAGATGCAAACAAAACACGTGACAATAACCGTACAGCACGTGATAGTCTTAATGATCTGATCAATGCGGGTATAGGGCCAGTCACCACTGCAATGAAAGGTATGTCAACTGCAACTGAAACTACAATTACAGCAATGGAAAAAATGGCCAACATGATGGGCGTTGAAACCAAGAAACGTGATGTAGCGCCCAGAGCAGTGGCACCCAGGCCGCCGGGCGGATCCAGTACTTCGTTGCAACAAAAAATTATACAAGCCGAAAGTGGTGGCAGAAATATACCAAATCAAAGCGGCCCTGGTGGTAAAGCAACAAGTTCTGCATACGGAGTTGCTCAAATAACCAAAGGCACATTTGAAGATTTAGCAAAGAACGCACAACCAAGTAGCCCGTTGTATGGTAAAACTTTCGATGATATGAAAACTGATGTGGGCTTGCAACACGAAGCATTGAGTGTATTAACAGACAAAAATAAATCTATCTTGGCAAAAGCTGGTGTTAGTACAACTGACGCTGCAATGTATTTGGCACACTTCTTGGGTCCTTATGGTGCAGTAAAAGCGCTAAAGGCAGGCGATTCATCAATGCTAAACTCTGCTGTGAATCAAAAACAGATTGATGCAAACCCTAATTTGCAACGCATGTCAACTGTTGGAGATTTAAAAACTTGGGCTGATCAAAAAATGGGCGGTGGTGGATACAGGTTTGGTGGTATTGCAACTGGACCAGAATCTGGCTACGAAACTACATTACACGGTACAGAAGCAGTAGTACCGTTGCCCAATGGCAATAGCATACCAGTTGAAATGCAAGGCAACAGCGAACAAATGGGACTGATGTCAGCACAACTGTCAAGACTTGACGATATAGTGCGTGTGATGCAAAATCAGCTGGGTGTGTCACAGAAACTTTTACAGTACGCACAGTAACATGCGCTAAATATGTGTTGTATGTTAAAGGAAAATTTCAATGGCTGAATCAAACAACGGTAGAAACGGGCGCAATGGTGGGTGGCGCAAGTACTTCAAAATCGCTGACGGTGATGCCAACGGACAGCTAAGTCCTATTTCCGGAAACAAAGCCGACGGACTTCCTGGCTACGGTCGACAAACCAGCAGTGGCAACACAGGCTCTGCTAACGATTTTGCCTTTAGAAACTATGCCAGCCGTTTACCAGAAGTGTATTCAGGTCATCCCAACCGTGTTGAACGTTATAACCAGTACGAAAACATGGACATGGATTCAGAGATCAATGCATGTTTAGACATCATTGCTGAGTTCAGCACACAAAACAACGAAGACAACAACACACCGTTTGACATTGTATTCAAAGATACTCCCACTGATCACGAAGTAGAAATTATCAAAAAGCAATTGCAACAGTGGACCAAGTTGAACAAACTGGATCAGCGCATGTTCAAACTGTTCCGCAACACCATCAAGTATGGCGATCAAGTGTTTGTGCGTGATCCAGAAACATTTGAAATGTACTGGGTCGACATGGTCAAAGTCAGCAGAGTTATTGTAAATGAAAGTGAAGGCAAGAGACCTGAACAGTATGTTATTCGCGATATCAATCCCAACTTTGAAAATTTAAGTATTGCCCCCAAAACCACCAGCGATTACTATGTGAGTCGTGCCACAGGTTCTGTGGGACAAAACAATTATTCAGCACCCAATGGTGGCGGAGGTGGCGGCTACGGTGGCGCTGGCGGCAACAGCAGATTTACACAAGCAATGAATGAAACCACAGTTGACTCCAAACACGTGGTACATCTGAGTTTGAATGAAGGACTTGACTTCTTTTGGCCATTTGGACAAAGTATTTTGGAAAACATCTACAAAGTCTACAAGCAAAAAGAACTGCTAGAAGATTCAGTGCTGATCTATCGTGTGAGTCGTGCGCCAGAACGTAGAGTGTTTAAAATTGACGTGGGCAACATGCCCAGCCACATGGCCATGGCCTTTGTTGAGCGTGTCAAAAACGAAATGCATCAGCGCAGAATTCCCACTGTCAGTGGCGGTGGCGCCAACATGATGGATGCCGCATACAATCCATTGAGCATCAACGAAGATTACTTTTTCCCTCAAACAACAGACGGCCGCGGTAGTGATGTTACTACATTGCCGGGCGGTACAGGCCTTGGCGAAATTGATGACTTGAAGTATTTCAACAACAAAATGGCACGTGGTTTGCGTGTGCCCAGCAGTTACTTGCCCACTGGACCTGACGACTCGGACCGTGCATTGAACGACGGAAAAGTAGGAACAGCACTGATTCAAGAATATCGTTTCAACCAGTACTGCGAACGCTTGCAGCGTTTGATCATGCAAAAGTTAGATGACGAATTCAAGATGTTCATGAAGTGGCGTGGGTTCAACATTGACAATAGTATTTTTGACATCACACTTGGTCCACCACAGAACTTTGCCAGCTACCGTCAAGCAGAAATGGACACCAGCAGAGTCAGTACATTTGCATCGTTGGAGCAATTGCCTTATATGAGCAAGCGTTTCTTGATGGAACGTTACTTGGGATTGAGTCAAGAAGAAATTGCAGAGAACAGCAAGTTATGGCTTGAGGAACGTGACCAACCAGAGCTCAACACCACACAAGGGCAAGACCTGCGCAGTATCGGCATTACACCTGCTGGCATGGAAGGTGATATTGAAACTGGTGATGCATTTGCTGCAATGCCACCAGAAGGCAGTGCTGATATAGGCGCTGTGCCAGGCGCACCTGCTGGTCCAGGAACTGCTCCTACTGCTGTTCCGCCCCCAACTGCATAAATACTTTTATGATTTTAAACGAACTGTACGAAAAGCAACCTGAAGGTTATCAAGATATCTCTCAGGACAACAGCCAGCCCCAGCAAGGCCAATTGCGTAAGACTCGTTTGACATTGAAGCAACTATCTAAACTACGACAGATGTCGGACGTGAGACAATACGAATATAATGAAAAACTCAAAGATATTCGTAAACAATACGCTCCGCCTGCTCAACCTCCAGGTTTATAAAATTTTGTAATATTTCTGCCAAAAACACCAGTTTTGGCAGCTAAATATACCAAGTTTATTATTTTTATGTAAGTACTAAACATGAGCCATAACCTACTGGAGGAAAATTATGACATCAAAATTTGAAAAGTTAATCGAACACGTGATTAACGATGAGGAAAACGAAGCACAAGCACTTTTTCATGAAATCGTAGTTGAGACATCACGCGAAATTTATGAAAATCTAATGGACGAAGAAGTAGTCTCTGAAGAAGAAGAATCTGAAGACGATGAAGAAAAAGTCGAAGAAGGCATGATGAACGACGGCGACGCTGCTGACGATTTGATCACTGACGTTGAGACCGAAGAAGAAGGTATGAGCGAAGGCGAAGAAGAAATGGATGCAGCCGCAGAATTTGGCGCTGAAGTTGGTGCCGAAGCAGGCGAAGAAGACGAATTAGCCGACGAAGAAGATGACATCGAAGACCGTGTTGTTGATCTCGAAGACAAGCTCGACGAACTAATGGCTGAATTTGAAGCCATGATGGGCGGAGAAGAAGAAGCCGAAGACGAAATGGACGCAGACATGATGGATATGGATGCAGACGTTGAAATGGACGACGAAGAAATGATGCCAGAAATGGGCATGATGGAAAACGTTGATCTTAAAGCAGCCCCAAAGCCAGTTACTACAGAACCTGCTGGAACAAACAGCAAGTCCACAGTGGCCGCTAACAGTGGTGCTAAAGGCATGGCAGCTAGTCCAGTTAAAATGACTGGTGATACTGCACAAGGCCGTTCTGCTCCTGCTGCCAAAGACATGGGCATGACAACTAGTCCTGCACAAGGCGCCGCACCAAAGCCTGTTACAACACAAGCTGCTGGTGTAAACACCAAGTCACCGGTTTAATAGATTATGGCTCGTTATCTACAAGAACATCTCAGCTTCCACCAAGCACAAGTAAAAGTGCTCACGGAGGAAGCTGCTGACGGTTCTGGTAAGACCCTTTACATGCAAGGTATCTGTATCGAAGGCGATAAGCGCAATGCCAACGAAAGAATATACCCGGCTCACGAGATCCGTAAAGCAGTTGGCACGATCAATGAACAACTTGAAAATGGCAACTCGGTATTAGGCGAAGTAGATCATCCGGATGATCTCAAAATTAACTTAGACCGTGTCAGTCACACCATAGATAAAATGTGGTGCGACGGCGCAATAGGTTATGGAAAATTAAAAATATTACCTACGCCAATGGGACAACTGGTCAAAACCATGTTGGACAGCGGTGTTAAATTAGGTGTTTCAAGTCGTGGATCAGGAAATGTCGACGACCGAACAGGACATGTCAGTGACTTTGAAATAGTTACTGTAGATGTAGTTGCACAACCCAGTGCTCCAAATGCATACCCAACAGCAATTTACGAAGGCCTCATGAACATGAAGTACGGACATAGATTGTTGGAAGTGGCAAAAGAAGCTGGGGCGGACAACAAGGTACAAAGATATTTGAAAAGTGGAATAGTGAAGCTGATCAAAGATCTTAAAATTAGGGAGGAATAAGCATGTTAGATGCTATTAAACCGTTACTAGACAGCGATTTGATCACCGAGGAAACTCGCCAGGAGATCTCTGAAGCTTGGGAAGCCAAGATGACAGAAGCTCGTGAACAAGTACGTGCAGAGCTACGCGAAGAGTTTGCACAACGCTATGAACATGATAAAACAGTGATGGTGGAAGCCCTAGATCGTATGGTAAAAGAAGGTCTTACAACTGAGATCCAAGCAATTGCTGCTGAAAAGCAAGCTATTGCAGAAGATCGTGTCAAGTTCAACGGCAAAATGAAAGAATCCGCAACGAAGTTCAACAGCTTCATGGTTTCTAAATTAGCCGAAGAAATTGGCGAGTTGCGCAAAGACCGCAAGCAACACAATGAAGGACTCCAGAAATTGGAAGGCTTTATTGTGCATGCACTAGCCCGTGAAATTCAAGAATTTGCGGCCGACAAACAAGCTGTTGTGGAAACAAAAGTTCGTTTAGTCCGCGAAGCACGTGGCCAGCTAGAATCATTGAAGCGCCGTTTTGTAAAAGAATCAGCACAGAAAATGAGCAAAGCTGTAAGCCAACATCTAAAGGCTGAACTCAGTCAGTTACAAGAAGACATCAAAGTTGCTCGTGAGAACAATTTTGGTCGTCGTATCTTTGAAGCATATGCAAGTGAATTTGGTGCTACCCATCTCAATGAGAAGGCAGAAGTACGCAAGTTACACGACACAATTGCACAAAAAGATTCCAAGCTGTCTGAAGCCATCAAACTTATTAAGAATGCAAAAGTTCTTAATGAGAGTAAAGAGCGTGAAATACGCATGATCAAGGAATCCAATGAGCGTCAAGCCACATTAGATGACTTGTTGGCTCCTTTAAACAAGGAAAAAGCCGAAGTCATGAGTAGTTTACTCGAAAGCGTACAAACATCACGTTTGAAAAACGCATTTGAAAAGTATCTTCCAGCTGTTCTAACAGACCGCTCTGTAAAAGCCCAAAAAGTAATTACAGAATCCGTGTCCGAAGTCACTGGCGATAAATCTGCCCGTAGCCAATATGTTGAAGAAGTTGCTGATACCAGCAATGTAATTGACATCAAGCGTTTGGCAGGGTTGAATTAATTTTAAAGGAGACATAAAATGTCACAACAATTATTAGAAGGTCGCTGGGACGAGACCAAGGAAGCACTACTTGAAGGTCTAAACGGTTCTAAGCGCAGTAGTATGAACGTTATTCTTGAGAATACACGCAAGTACTTGAAAGAAAATGCAAGTGCTGGTTCAACAGGATCTGGTAACATCGCCACACTAAACCGTGTGATTCTACCAGTTATCCGACGTGTCATGCCAACTGTTATTGCTAACGAGTTGGTTGGTGTTCAGCCAATGACAGGTCCAGTTGGACAGATCCACACATTGCGTGTACGTTACGCCAGTGCGTTGACAGACAACTCAGCTGCTGCTACTTCAGTTGCTGCTGGTCAAGAAGCATTGAGCCCGTTCACAATTGCTACAGCTTATTCATCAAGCCCAGCTGCTGCAAACAATGCAGGCACAACAACCACCAACTACCAAGGCGCTTCAACAGCTGCCATGGAAGGCAACGGCGGTAAGACAGTTAGTGTACAAATCTTGAAGCAAGCAGTTGAAGCCAAGACACGTAAGTTGCAAGCTCGCTGGACATTTGAATCTGCACAAGACGCACAGGCCATGCATGGTATTGACGTTGAAGCAGAAATCATGGCAGCTTTGGCCCAAGAAATTACTGCTGAAATTGACCAAGAGATTCTCTTGAGCTTGAGCAGTTTGGCCGCTACTGAGTACACATACAACCAAGCTACTGTATCAGGTACAGCCACATTCGTTGGTGACGAGCATGCCGCATTGGCAGTTCTAATCAACCGTGTTGCCAACTTGATTGCACAACGCACACGTCGCGGTGCTGGTAACTGGGCTGTTGTTTCACCAGCTAGTTTGACAGTTCTACAAAGTGCTACAACTAGTGCTTTTGCTCGCACAACAGAAGGCACATTCGAAGCTCCTACAAACACCAAGTTTGTTGGAACATTGAACGGTGCAATGCGTGTGTTTGTCAACAGCTACGCTACAGACTCAAGTCCAGTTCTAGTTGGATACAAGGGTTCTAGTGAAGCTGATGCAGCCGCGTTCTATTGCCCATACATTCCATTGATGAGCAGTGGAGTTGTGTTGGATCCATCAACATTCGAACCAGTCGTGTCATTTATGACTCGTTATGGCTTCGTCGAGCTTACTAACACTGCGAGCAGTTTTGGTAATGCTGCCGATTATGTTGGCGAAATCGCTGTGCAAAACTTGTCTTTCTCCTAATCAGAAAAAGACTTTTCGGAAACGAAAAAACAAAAACGCCCTTCGGGGCGTTTTTTATTGACTAAATATTCGCACAATGATCGCACAAATCAAATACTCAGGATTGTTTCCTGTCAAGCATACCAGCCCTGTGGGAACAGCACAGGGTCTCAACCAACCCCGACTCGCACCAGTGCCGCCAGTTCCAGTTGTACAAAAGCCAGTGGTGTTGTAAAAACACCAGTTGAATCTTGGTCATTACAAAATAGTTTATCAGCCTGCTTGCTAATATAAGTATTGCTATCATGTCAATAACAGATTCCAAGTATTTTACATATGGCTCAGCGCACGAGATACTGCACGGTGACGATCCAAAACTGATACAATATGCATTGTATAATTCAATAATTGATCGATTTGTAATAACAAGCACTTCGTTTGCACTGCTGCAACTGATATCAATATTGTTTTCCAGCAGATACTATTTTATCATATGTAGACTTGATCGTGTTGCAAATTTTGATCGTAATTTGATCGACAATGAATCAGCATTGGGTTGGACTGCGCAGAAGTCCAAGGATTTACCGTTTACCGCAGTAATGGATCATATTAGGGTAGTGGAACCTAACTTGCTGGAAGAAAAAGAGTTGATAGATTTCAAAGATCAAGAATATCTGTTGGCTGCTGCATGCTGGTTAGACCTGTTGATCTTAGATACAGAAATATTTAAAACGGACTTTATATACCAGTACGAAGATCTATTGTCTGGAATATTGCCATTTGCTCATCCTAAAAAAGTATTAACTGACAAAATACTTTACATCATATATCAAGAATTTGATTTTGCCACAGCAGAAAAACAAATCAACGAATTGATCAATTCTTACAGTCATCAAGACCTGTCACCATTTAACAATTCAAGATATTTTAAATCAAAAGTTTATGAATAAACCGTCGCCAACTTTACTTTTTGCTCTGCTGGATCACGCTCCGACTGCCGTCGGCAACTATACTCACACACTGAAAGATATTTGCCGAACAGGAATAACACACGACATATTTGTAGGAGCTGACAGAATAAATGATGCCGGTGATCCGTTTGGTATAACAGCGTTTGAAAAAATACGTGCACCAGATTTAGCATCAGTGCTGCCGATTACCTTTGAACAAGCAACCGATATCACAGCAATGAAGTTGGCAGCACTGATGGAAAAATCAGATTTGCCAATCGCTGTACACTGGTCTGGTGGCATTGACAGCACAGCAGTGCTGGCCGGAATGATGAAAAATTTTAATCCGGTGTTGCGCAACCGAGTTGTTGTTGTCATGAACAACACAAGCTATTGGGACAATCCGCACTTTTTTGAAAAAATTATCAAGCCCAATTTTCGTTACACATCCGATCAAACTTATAACTGGGACAATGCCATAATCATCAACGGTGATCCTGGGGATAAACTCTGGATTGCCAACAAACTGGTCCAAATGGAACATGAACATAAAAATACATTTGATAGATCATTGTCAAAGCCGGACATGTTAATCGAGTGGATGTCTAACCAATCTCAACACTCTCATGACTCCAATAAAGATTACGCCCATTGGCTACTGGAACATGTGCAACACAGTGCAAAAAAAGCACAAGTTGTTTTGGAAAACTACTCAGATTTTTATTGGTGGTTGGGATTTGCATTTTTCTTTCAAGGTGCTGCACTAACTTCATTTCGCCATGTATACAACGGAAGCAGCACACACTGGGAAAATTATAATAAAAACTTTTTTATATGGTGGACCACTGATGAGTATCAAAAATGGAGTGTTTATGCGCAACAGACGCAGGAAAAATTTAAAGGCTCGGTTACCAGTTACAAAATGACCGCAAAAAATTATATATTTGATGTTGATAAAAACGACTGGTATAAAACATACAAGACCAAGTCTGAAAGTGTAAAATGGAGTAGAAATCTAATGCATGCATCAACATTGATCTACAGTGACGGAACTATATCCCATGCTCCGTCGTCGTGTAGTGAGTTAAATCTTGAACAGTTTTAAGTGTAAGTTGATTTTTTTCACAACTGACGCCCAGTCGCCCATTGCAGGTTGACGGAACAATCTGGCTGTGGCATACCACGGAGTATCGTCTCTGTTGAGCAGCCAGCGCCAGCACGGTGCATAGTTGTTCAACATGATCCAAGTGGGCTTGCCCAGTGCTGCACTCAAGTGTGCTGTGGCAGTGTCAACACTGGTGACCACATCAAGATTGGCAATCAGCCCGGCTGTGTCGGCAAATGC
>Ga0206131_10008525_pt1 | contig 10048 bp, 8 predicted proteins | sample Helgoland_Spring_FD_148636 | JGI IMG/M metagenome (GOLD analysis project Ga0206131, IMG submission 148636) | Pelagic subsurface seawater microbial communities from Kabeltonne, Helgoland, North Sea - Helgoland_Spring_Bloom_20160517_1 | ecosystem: Environmental > Aquatic > Marine > Epipelagic ... | reverse complement strand
CCATATAACTAATTTGTCTTTGGCATTTTTCTAAATTATTGATTAATTTGTTGTATTGCTTTTTATTGAATTCAATATATGATTCCATTATATATATATATATAATTAAAAGATAATTTATATATATTTTATATAGTAAATGAGTGAAAAAGACTATATTTTTTTAAAAAAAGAATCAAAAAGAATAAAGATAGATATAGAAAATGAATTAAGAAGAAACAATATAGATGAAAATAAGGTAAGGTTATTACTAAATTTAATGGCCCAGACAGTAAATAGAATGGAAAAAATGATAAATAGTATGTATTAAAATATTATTATTAATATAATGGAGTATATTAATAATGAAATTATTAAAAAATATATAAGTGATGTAGATATTCAATCGGGTGGCAATATAAATAAAAAACTAAATATTTTAAATAAATGGGTTGATTTTTTTAATTTAGATGAAGTATCAAAGTTAAAATACGATATTGAACAAGATACCGAACATTTAAATGAATTAATTAAAAAATATTCAGGATATAAGAAACTTGACAAAAATAAATTAAAAGAAATAGTAAAAGATTTAAATTCTCAAATAGTGGGTAAAACATCTAATAATAAACTTTTTGATTATGGAATTCAAAAGAATGACATTGGTTTAAATTTATCAGTTTATCAGAAAAAGCTTCAAAAATTAATAAATTCACAAATAAATCAAGATAAGATACAAGATTTAAAAGTAGATTTTGATGGAAATGACTATAGTCAAGTTATAGAAATTCTAAGTAATAGAATGAATAAATTAATTCAATTAAATTCAAAATTAGATTTATATATATTAAAATTAGATAACTTAGGAAATTTAGAATATTCGTTTGTTTTAGATCCAAAAAATATGAGTTCACGCAATTTCTTAGACAGTATTAATTATATTGACGTTATTAGTGGAAAGTCATATGAAAAAGATTCTAGATTTATTTTTTCAGAAGATGATGTAGCTAAAAAATCAGAAGTAATGACACAAATATTAACGTTAAAAAATATAAGAAATGACTTTAAAATAATAAGCAATTTAGAATCTTTCTCTGATGAAATTTATAAAATAATTAGTCCTTTAAATATTTCAGAAAATATAACTTTTTTAGACAATGAATCTTTGTCATTTTTAAATAAAAAATTAGAAGATAGCAAAAAATTAAGATTAGATATGAATTTAAAAGTACAAGATATAGATGATATAAAATATAAAGTTATTGAAATAGAAAAATCAAAAGATGACATTTTAAATGAAAGAAAAAGTATTGAAAAGTCATTAATTAAAATTTCAGATTTAAAATTTAATTTTTCTGATAAAATACCAGAAAATAATACAAAATTAAAAAACTTAAAGTTAATAAACATTTTTTTAAAAAAATTTATAAAAAATAAAATTTTTGAGAAGGAAGATTATTATCAAATTGTTCTTAATATTTTACAAATTGAATATGATAAAAGTAAATATGATTACGATAAAATAATAAATAATGAAATTAATTTAACTGTAAAAATGTTAAAATTTTCAGAAAATAAAATTTTTAAAAATTACCTTGATTTTTTGTTAGACAGTTATTTGAATAACGAAAAAAAAATAAATAGAATAAATGAAATAAAAGTATATTTATCTTCTGGTGATCAGTTAAAGAAAGATTTAAATAAAATAAAATTAGAAATGGAAGATATTAAATTAAAACTATCACAAAAAAATGCAGATGTTAAAAGTTATTTACAAGAGAAAGATATAAATTGGATACAAATGGGGGGGTCTATACAAATTTTAACTGAAAAGATGTTAGATTATGACAATTTAGTAAATGAAGTAAATATTAAATATATGAATATAAAAAGTAAATTAAATAGATTAGAGTTTTATTATAAAGATTTATTAAAAAGAAATAATAATATTAATTTCATTAAATTAGTTGTTTTATTATCGGTAAAATATCAAGAAACTAACAAAGTTATTTCATATAAAGTTTTAACAAAAAAAAATATGTCTGAAATCTTTAACTATTTAAATGAAATTAAAATCTATAAGCAAAAAAATGTTGGTAGTAAAATATCAATTTATTTAAATAATTATGTTTTTTTATTAGATTTATTAGAAGAAATGTTAGTTAAATTAATATCTATTTTAGACGAAAAGAAAGGATTAAATGTTTTAGAAAGTAAAAATCCCAGTAAAAGGTATTTTGATTTTATAAATATAAACCTAGATTTAGTAAAAAAATTATATTTATTAACCAAATAACAAAAATTATTAAATAAATAACTTTTATTTAATAATTATATTTAATATATATATATGTTTACAGCATTATTAAAAAGTATAGTTACTGACTATAAATTTTATGATAAGCAAATAGGTGGGAAAGTAAACGTTTTAGATGAAAACGAAATTTATTTCTTAGAAGAGATATTAATTTCAGATTTAGGTAATGTTCCAAAAGATGACTGGTATTATATTAAATTAATAGAAGAAGATAGTAATAATATAATTATTTATAATAGTGAAAAGGAATATAACAATTTAGAACATGAAAATTACAAAGTAAATAAAAAAGAATTTATGAATAATGTAAGAAAAATGACAACTGAAGAAAGCGAAAGATCAAATATAAAAGAAATAAATAGAACAATAAGAAATTTAAAAATTATCAAGACACAAGGAAAATCAATATCATTCGTAATTAATGATATTTCTTATAAAACTTTTGAAAAAGAAAGAATAAATTTAAAAGAAAAAATATCTAATCATTTTAATATTATCTTAAAAGATATAACTTTTTATCAGATTAAACAAAGTGGATCAAGTAATATATTTGTAAATATAATTACACCAAAAGAATTTAATATGACTAGTGATGAGTTTACAGGTCAAATAAATCCTATTATAATAGAAATATTTAAAGATGGAAAGTTTATAACAGAGCTAAAAATAGAAGAAATAACAGATAATTTAAAGTCATATGTAAAACATTTAAAAAATTTTACTGAGATATCTGATAAAGTTTTTACAAATATATCTAAAGATACTAAAAGTTTAGAAACGTCATTAGATACATTTAGTGACGTAGTAGACCAATTAAAAAGCATAAAAATACCATCATCTATTGATGAAGAGGCAGAGAATTTATCAAATTTAGCTAATACATTTTCTACATATAGTACAACGGTAAAAAATGCAATAGATAAGTATGATATAGCTTTAACTTATAACAGTCCGACAATTGTAACACCACCATTAGAAGCAGATAGTGATAAGTATTTAAGTTTATATAAGGAATATATAGATAATTATTCAGATGTAGTAAAAAGTATTAAAGCAGAAAGTAACTTACCAGAGATTGATAGTAATTTGGAAGAGAAGAATATTAGTATAAAACAAAAAATATCAAGTTATAAACAGCAAATAGATGAATTAAAATCTGTTACAAATGAAGTAAAAGGCAAAATTTTAATAGATAAATATTTGGAAGGTCAAAAGTTAAAGGATATTTCTGTTAGAATAGCAGGCCAAAAATATATACATAATATTTCAAGTCAGGATTTAGTTTTTTATAATGGAGTTAATAAAAATCTAGATGATGAAAATATAATACCAATAGAAGATATAAGTAATCCATATGTTAAAAAATCTGGACCGGAACTAAGTAAGTATTTAATTGAAGGTGTTAGTAATAGTATTCCAGCTGATAATTTAGATTTATTTATTTTACCTGAATTAGATAAAATGGATGACGTTACTAAATTTAATTCTGATTTGATTATGAAGGGTGGTAAAAATGTTTATAAAATTAATTATACTGGAGGATCTGTAACTATGGAAGCAAAAAAATTAATAAGTACAACGACAAATATTAGCAAAAAATTATCAGAATATAATAACAATGTTTTAGATTTAAAAAAAACTATAATTGAATTACAAGATAATATATATAACTTTAATTTAATTTATATTCAAATAATTTTTTATCATTATTTTATGGTAAATATAGTATCAAAAAATATTATTTCTCAAGAACAGATGGTTTATAATTTGTTAAGTATTGGAGGATGTCAATACTATTTAAATATAATAAATGTTATTTTAAAAAAAATAGATTCAAAAAATATGTCTGCCGCTGAAAGGTATTTTCAAAAATACCATTATATTTTATTACAAAATTTTAAAAAATTATTTGAATTTATTATTATTGAAAAGGATAAAAATAACTTGACAAATCATGTCTTTAATAAAATGGAGTCTGTAATTGACATTAATAGTTGTAAGAACAGAATTAAATATCTGTTAGTAACATTTAATAACTTTAAAGATTTGTTAGATTCCTATAAGTCATCTAAATTACCATCAGTTTCTATTTATGCAAGAATAAATGATTGGATACAAAATAATAATAAGGATCCATTTAAAAGGACTGTAGATGAAAATATTTTTTCACGAGATGATAATGATGGACAGGTATTAAATATAAATTTAGAAAATTGTGGTAATTTAGATAAAAGACCTGGTTTACCAGAAAAGCAAGCACAAAATGACTTTAAAGATCCTAAATTCAGTAATATAAATAAAATTAAAGTAGAGGAAGTATATGACACAAAAAATTTTAAAGATAATGGCGTTATTAGTAAATATATGTCATTACCTGTACAACTTTCACAAAAGAAGGGGACTATGTTAATAACATATGGATATTCTGGAGTAGGAAAGACATTTAGTTTATTTGGTAATGGAAATTTACCAGGTTTATTACAAACAACATTATTAGAAATTCGTGGTCAGAAATCAATAAAATTTAGATTATTTGAAATTTACGGTATGGGAGTTCAATATAATTTCTATTGGAAAGATAAAGCAAAAATATATCAAAAGTTATATGCTTATAATTTAAAAAAATCAGGTAATAATTTAGTTGTTGTCGATAATCCAAATGAAATGTCAAATTATGAAGATATGAAAGATTATATTAATAAAACTTATAAAACAGATGATACAAGTACACATGATCTATATACAGATATTGACTATTCTTCTTTTAAAAATTTTAGTACATTTGTAGGTTTAATAGATGATATAAGAAAAAAAGGTGATAGAATAACAGAGACACCAAACAATCCTCAGAGTAGTAGATCTATTATTATTTATGACTTTCAAATAGTTTTAAAAGATGGTAGTGTTGTACCATTTGTGATTGTAGATTTACCTGGCAAGGAAAATATTGTTGAATCTTATATACAAAATGATAAATTTAAAGTTAAAGGAGATGGATCAGAAGAGCCAGCTATAGCAGCTTCAATATATTTAAATCCAATATTTACACCATTTTATAAACAGGAATATACGAATGGTATTATGAAATATATTAAAGATAATAAAAGTATGTTAAGTGATGTAATAGAACATTGGAAAAATTTACCTGTTCATACTATAACAGAAAAAAATATTAATACAAATAAGGTGGATGATTTTTTTACTAATATCAATAACTTTGACCCAAAAAGAGACGATAGTGACTGGAGAAATTGGAAAAAAAATGTATCACATAATACATATTTAGGTCCTGAAGACATACAAAGATATAATAATCTATTATTTTATTTTATAGTTTCTCTGATAGATTTAGGAAAAATAGATATCTTGGTTGATTTACTATCTTTTATTACAGAGAAAGATATAGATGGGTCTAAAGAAGAAGTAAGAAAAAAAATTAGGTTAGCATATGAGGGTGTATATATTAATGAAAATATTTTAGGTATGATATTTACTATGATTTCAAAGATAAAGGATGAAAGTGGTAATTATAAAAATCCTTCATATGAAATTAAAAGTCAAAAGGCTATAGCCGACTTATCAAAGTCATATAATGAAAGATATGACATAGGGATTCGTAGTGCAAAACAAGATTCAATTGAAAAGGGGAAATATTTAAAAGAAAACGAAGCAGAAATTTACGTTAGATATGCTAGAATGGTTAATAGAAAAATTTATGATGATAGTTCTAATCCAGATGTAACTATTAAAAATAAAATTAATTTCAATATAGATAAAAAAAATATATCTTTGTATAAAAAGTCAATTGATTCATATAATCCAGAAAACATATATTCAGTTGATTCTTCTGATAAGGAAGAAAAATTTATAAATAAAGAAGAGTTAAAATTAAAAGAAAAGTCTATAATGGGAGATTTATTGACACCTTATATTGATAATTCAGATGAAAATTCAAGTATTAAAAATATTTATATATTTTATTTGTTAACAAATAACGACCCTGATAGAAAATGTAAAAATCAGATAGAGTTATTATCAGGTGCTGAAAGATTTATAAAGGCATTAGATCCTATTGAATAATTTATTTTATAATTGAAAGTAATTAATATCAATTATAAAGTTTTAGTCTTTTTTTCTAAAAATACATTGCTGTTGTTGACTGCATTGGCCACTGTTTGAATTAGTCCAAAATACTTTTCCATTTTCTACAAAACAAAATTTAGGACAATCTTCTGATTTCCTTACACAATGAATTGGATTTGATTTAAATTGTTTATTCATTGTTTTAGCCCATTTTTTACATTGGTCTTCTGATGTAAGTTCATATTTATTACTAACATCATTTAATTTCCCTGATTTTATATTTTTATACCTATCAATAGTAAAGTGTTCTTTATTATTACTTTTTAGTAATATGAACGCTACTACTATAACAAGTAAAATTTGTGTAATAGATAAGTTAAATCTAAACATAATATATATTATATTTAGATTTTTTAATATCCCGTTAAGCTAAAATTTGTATCGTCAGTCTTTTTTTGAAGAAAAATATTTAAAATACTTTCATCTGGTTTAACTTCACATTTAATGCTAGTAGTATTAAAGTTACAATATTCATTTGATGAACAAGTTGATTCTCCTTCTTTATTACAATTTTTATTCTCTTGAAAAAGAAAATTTTTAAACTTTGCATTACTTCGAACACCAAATATACTTGCTTTTAGTTCTTTTTTACATTTATTAGTAAAATTATTTGAATCGCATGTAGTAAAATATTCTTTAGTTTGTACAAGTAGACAAAATAATAATGTTATAATTAATATCCAATGAATTTTTGTTAATTTGTTAAACATATATACTTACTTAAGATAAAATTGAATATAAAGAATTCTATATATATTAATTTATAGTCTAAAATGATAATTCTATATTATATATTTGTATTAATTATATGTTATTATATATTTTGGGTTTACAAGAACGTATTTTATTTAAACTCATTGATTTCAAATTATGACAATTTAATATTTATTATTTCTGATATAAAATGCAAATGTTCAAAAAATAAATTTTTTAAATGCAAAAAATGTAATGTAAAAAATTTAATTGATATTGAAAATTTAGATGAATTAATGTCAATGTTACAACTTATAAATTTATCTAAATGTAAAATATGTCATATTATAATTCATAGTGAGGGAGGAGAATGTGCTGGAATAGATGCTGTTAGTAGGTTATTAAGTGAAAGTAAAATAAATGTAAATACGTATATTCCTCAATATGCATTTAGTGCAGGAACAATGATGTCAATTTGTGGTGATAGTATTTATATGAATTGGTATAGTTTAATGGGTCCTTTAGATACCCAATTAGAATATGACGAAGATGATACATTTTCAGCTAAACATATTAAGCAATTTAGAAATAAATCTTGGGCAAAGGAAAAAGACTTTTTAAAAGGACTTGAGGCAGAATCAGTACATAACGATGACGAATTTTTATTAGATAGAATTTTAAAAAAAAATGCAAAAAAGGACCGTATAATTAAAAGACTTTTAAATACTAAATTTAGTCATGATATGTCTTTTAATCGAGATGACATTAAAGATATTGGATTACCAGTAATATTTAATATTCCTGATAAAGTTATGAATATATTTTATACATTCAAAAAAATATTTTAATATATGTAAAAAAATTGAAAAAAATACTTATATTAGGTCTTAATAAATCAAGTTAAGTAAATTGGATAAATAACTAAGAAATCAAACATGTCTAAAACTAATTACCGTGAAAAAGCAGAAAGTTGTGCATATGATGCAATGCATCCTGTAGTACAAGAAGCCGGAGAGAACTATAAGTTCCTTAAGTTGAGATCCTATTGGGATCGTGACGCGAAGAAAGCATGTGTTTACATCTCTTGTTCGTGTAACACCTGTCGTGAACGTCATAATGGTGCATGTGGAGAATTCTATCCTGAATGTGATATGAGTTCTAACTCTATTATGGGTCATCTTTACGACATTGGAATTATTGTCAAGTGCGAAATTGATGATAAGCTGGTTCTTTCTAAGAACCTCGCTTCTTATGTTAAGACTCTTGACAAGAGAATTCCAAAGAAGGCAAGGAATGTGTATTGGTGTGCTGAACTCAAGAAGTACAGAACCAAACCATACTCTAAGAGTAAGACTTCAATCAAGAAAGTTGCAAAGCTTCGAGATGAAGATTTTCCTCCTCTTGTAAAGGCAGAAGTTAAGACTCATGACATTCTTCGGATTGTAAGATCTGACGGAGAGAATGAGATGTGCGACTGTGGAAATTGCAAGACGGTTTCAATTGGAGTCTACGAGAAGATGGTAAGTGATCCAAATTTGGTTCAGATAGCATCAGAAACAGGAATCGCAACAGGTGTTGAAGGCCAGTATGCTGTATGTTGGGAATGTCATAATTCAGAGAAAGAGCAGCAACCTGCAGCACCTACGGGTTACTATTGGGTAATTGCAACAGTTCCAGTTCAGATGCTTACTCCGATGGGTCCTCAGATATTTCTTCAACAGAGATACGTTCTAGTACAAATGACATAATCAAAAGAGATATGTTCTAAAGTACTGTGTTTTTATATAAATAAATTTTTATTTATATAAAATAGATTTATTTCTAATCTTGAAGAAATAGTTAATAAAATAAAATTTATATTATAAATCTTTCGTACATACAATTTGACATTTTTTATTTATTCCTTCACCAGCACATTTCTTTTCACAATACCATTTATTTAATCCAATATATTCCAAAAGTAGATGAATTAATACACCAGTAAAGAACATAGATATTTCAATTATATATGTTTTTTTATATTTATCAACAAAACTTTCAATATAATCATTGCTTTCGATTGAATTTAATCTAGATAATACTTTTATCATAACACTTCCTAAAATGGAAGTTATTATTCCTATAATTATACTTTCAAATATTAATTCCTTCATTATATTATAATATAGATATAATTTTAAATTTATAAATTAATAATTTTATTTATATCATTAAAGTTTTTAATTTTTTTAACATAAATTCTAAATATAATTTCTTCAAATTGCTCGGGCAATAATCCTGAACAATTTTTTGGATTAACAATTTTATTGCCATCGTATAAAAATACATATTCTAATGGATTTTTATCTCCCATACTATAATTTAATTTAATGGTATCTACTATAATGCTATCGGATAAATTATGATCTTTTAATTTTTTTAAGATGTTATCTATAACATTTTTTTCTTTAGATTCAAAAATTAACTTATATAATTTTCTTGTTTTTATATTATTAAGTATATCTTCTGCCTTTTTTATTGAAAGAAATCCTATAAAATCTAAAATATTATCTGTTAACTTGTAAAATTTTGTAATATCTAAAACCATTGGGATAATATTTAACTTTTCATGAGATATGTCTAATATATCCAATATCATATATTCAATTGATCTTACACATGGATGTGTATATATTTGTTTATGGAGTCTATATCTAGTATAAAATATATCTACTAATTCATAATAACATTTTGACGGAAAACAAATTTTATTATTAATAACTTTTGATTTCATAATTAATCTAGAAGTATCTATTGAATAACTAAGACCTATATTATATGTATCTCTTACGATGTAATCCAGTTTATCACAATCAATACCATTCATTTTATTTGCAACAATTTGGTAAATATATGAGGTATCTTCTGGACTTGGAT
>Ga0206131_10008518_pt1 | contig 10052 bp, 8 predicted proteins | sample Helgoland_Spring_FD_148636 | JGI IMG/M metagenome (GOLD analysis project Ga0206131, IMG submission 148636) | Pelagic subsurface seawater microbial communities from Kabeltonne, Helgoland, North Sea - Helgoland_Spring_Bloom_20160517_1 | ecosystem: Environmental > Aquatic > Marine > Epipelagic ... | reverse complement strand
CTCGTCCGGCCTGCCAATGGGCGACGCGATCCGTATTTTGAGCCAGCGCCTGAGCGATCCGGAGCAAAAGCAATTGGCCAGCTCGATCTGGCGCGACCTGAGCGAGGGCGCGACACTGGCCGGCGCACTGGCGCGTCAGACTAAATATTTCTCCGGCTCGATCACCTATGTGATCGAGGCAGGCGAAGCGACTGGCAACCTCAGCCCGATCCTGCGCAAGGTCATCGACTTCCTCGAAGAGAAGCAGGCGATCCGGCAAAAGATGATCACTAGTATGGCCTACCCCGGCTTCATTTGCACGGTAGCGTTCGTGGTGGTGATTATTTTCCTGACCGTGCTCCTGCCACAAATCGAAGGCATGCTCGACAAGCTGGGCGGCGAAATGACTTGGAGCGCGCAACTATTGATGGATGGCTCGGCCTTTTTAATTCAATTTGGGCCGTTTCTGCTGATTGCTCTGGTGCTCGGCATTGTGGCGCTCGGCCAATGGCGCAAGACCACAGAAGGACGGCAGAAGTCCGACAAGTGGTTCTTAAAATTACCGCTACTGGGCAAGATTTTCTACTTCTCCGACCTCTTCCAATCCGGCAATCTGGTCAGCACACTGCTGGAGAGCGGCATCAACACCACCGAGGTGCTACGCCTGACCGAGCGCACGATTAAAAATACCGATCTGCGCGAGCGCTTCCACATCGCCCGCGGCCAGGTCAACGAGGGGCTCTCGATCGCTCAAGCGTTTAAGCGCAACGACTTCATGCCCGACCTGGCGATCGACATCCTGACCGTCGGCGAAAACACCGGCAACCTCGGCCACAGTATGACCGAGGTGACCAAAGGCTTTCGCAATGAGCTGACCAAGCGCCTCGGGCTACTGACCAACCTGGTGGCGTCCGGCGCGTTGATCTGTGCGTTTTTGATGGTCGCGCTGATCGCGATCGGCATCGTCACCAGCGTGTTTCAAGTCAGCCAGACCTTGTCGGTTTAGATGTGGGAGACGCTCCCCGATCTTACGATCGAGGCTACCTAGCGCACGTGGCCTCCGTCGTGAGACGGGGGTTCTGCGCGCGTTGCCTCAACTCATCAAATTAGCTCGCCTTAAACCTAACGGTATTTAATGTTACTTTCATGTGGACAGAAAGGAGGCTCCCTAGGCTGGATAAATCTCATTACTTGGGCCCAGCGTATGTATTTTGGACGCATGTTGTAAAAGATCGTGCCACAGGTTGGCTTGATGACCCATTTCATGCGCACTTTAGAGAAGTGCTCTTGCATGCGATGAGCCGCTATCAAATCGCCTGCCCCACCTACGTGCTAATGCCGGACCATATTCATCTAATTTGGATAGGGTCTCAACAAAGCAGCAACCAACTGCTAGCAAACCGATTGCTGCGCACGCACCTGCAGCTGCCACTACAAAAACAAGCCTACGACCACGTGATCCAACAAGACGAAAGGACTGGCTCGCTCTTTGCCGACACCTGCAACTACGTCCGCAATAATCCAGTTCGCGCCAATCTAGTCGAGACCATCGAAGAATGGTCCTTTCAAGGAACCATGGTTCCTGGCTACCCAAGCCTGTACCACGTTGACTCCAGCGTATTCTGGAAATGCTTTCATGCCTACCAGCGCGTCGGCCAATCCTGACGCTCCCCGATCTTACGATCGAGGCTACCTAGCACACGTGGCCTCCGTCGTGAGACGGGGGTTCTGGGCGCGATCACCGCTCCCCGATCTTACGATCGAGGCTACCTAGCACACGTGGCCTCCGTCGTCAGACGGGGGTACTGCGCGCGATCACCGCTCCCCGATCTTACGATCGAGGCTACCTAGCGCACGTGGCCTCCGTCGTCAGACGGGGGTTCTGGGCGCGATCACCGCTCCCCGATCTTACGATCGAGGCTACCCACAAAAAAGCGGGGAAACGTGTCGCCACATTTCCCCGCTGGTAAATTGCTGAAGCTGCACGGACTTAGTCTTTCTGCAACTTGCTTTCGGACGCGATCTCCGGGCCGCCTTGCGCGATTGCACGGCGGCGCAGGCGTAAGGCATTTAAGCGAATGAAACCGCTGGCATCGTCTGGATTGTAATCGCTATCGACGCCTTCCATGGACGCGATGTCTTCGTCATACAGCGACAGCGGCGACTTGCGCCCGACGGTGGTGACGTTGCCCTTGTAGAGTTTGAGACGGACGGTGCCGGTCACGGTCTTTTGCGAATCGTCGATCAGAGCCTGCAGCGCTTCACGCTCGGGCGCATACCAGAAACCATTGTAAATCAACTCGGCATAGCGAGGGATCAAGCTGTCACGCAAGTGCGCGAGATCGCGATCCATCGTCAGGCTCTCCATATTACGGTGCGCTTGCAGCAGGATGGTGCCGCCCGGGGTCTCATACACGCCGCGGCTCTTCATGCCAACGAAGCGGTTTTCAACAATATCGACACGACCGACGCCGTGCTTACCCGCAACCGCATTGAGGTGCTTCATCACTGCCGCAGGATTCATCGCGACGCCATCGACTGCCACACAGTCGCCCCGCTCGAAGTCGAGCTCGATGTATTGCGCCTCATCGGGTGCATCTTCTGGATCAACCGTCAGCTTGTACATCGCCTTGTTGTCCGGCGTGGTCGGGTCGAACCAAGGATCTTCGAGGATGCCGGCTTCGTACGAAATATGTAGCAGGTTGCGGTCCATCGAGTAGGGCTTCGAAGCGCTGGCCTCGACGTCGATGTTGTGCTCGCGGCAGTAATCGATCATCTCGGTGCGGCCTGGAAACGCCTTACGGAAGACCTCCATGCGCCATGGGGAAATGATTTCAAGCTCTGGCGCGAGTGCGGCGTAGCCGAGCTCGAAGCGCACTTGGTCGTTGCCCTTACCCGTGGCACCGTGGGCGACGGCATCCGCGCCTTCGCGCTCAGCGATCTCGACGTGGGCCTTGGCAATCAGCGGCCGTGCAATCGAAGTGCCGAGCAGGTACTGACCTTCGTAGATCGCATTGGCGCGCATCATCGGGAAGATGAAGTCGCGGGCGAACTCTTCGACCAGATCGACGGTATAGTGCGCCGACGCGCCGGTGGCCTTGGCTTTTTCAGCCAAACCATCGAGTTCTTCCTCTTGGCCGACGTCGGCCGCGTAGGTAATAATTTCGGCGTTGTAGTGCTCCTTGAGCCAGCTAACCAGAACGGAGGTGTCGAGGCCTCCTGAGTATGCGAGAACGATTTTCATATCACGTCTAGGAGTTAGGCGAAGCCGATGCAGATGCAAGCGGAAAGCAGCAGGATTTGCGCGTGGGTGATTTTAAGTTGCAGCACGCAGCAGGATTCTCGAGGAGGGACGAGCTCCGCCTCGTCCGCAGTGCCTCGCAATTATTTAGCTGTCATTGCAGGGCAACTGACTAAACCGACGCGGACTGACTAAACCGACGCGGACCACGCGGAGGTGGTCCCTCCCGAAACGCAAGGAACCCCCGTCTCACGACGGAGGCCACGATGGCTCATGATGCTCAGACAAAAAAAAGCCCCCCGGCGAACCGGAGGGCTTTTGAAATGTAATTTTCTTTACGTTCTAATTAGGCTAAAGCCGAATTAGAAAGAGAAGAGCAACTCAACAGCGAAAACGAGGTTATCACCGTCTTCATCGAGGAAGCCGTCAGCATCGAGATCGATATCCTCCAAGCTGATTTCAGTCACAAGCAGAAGGTTGTCAGACAATGCATAGTTGTGCGCAACTGTGTACTTGAAGAGTTCTAAATCGACTCCTGAAGCATCAAACTCGAGCGAACTGATACGACCAGTCACCGAAGCGACATCACTGTAGGCGTAGTTAGCCATGAGCAAATAACCTAAGCCATCAACATCGCCTGTAGTCGGCGGTAAGCCGCCAATTTGTACCGCAACATCTTCTGATTCTGAAACATTGACTTCAGCTGCAAACAGCCATGCACCTGTTTCGTAGGTCACATAAGCGTTGATCAGTTGATTATCACCTGAGTCAGCATCTTCGAAGGCGCCACCGGCAAACACGGTCAAGCCATTGCCGAGGTCGATCGAACCAGCCACTTCAACCGCGAAGGAGCTGTCGCTGTCGTCGTCATCATCACCACCAAGGCGATCGCCGTCATTACCAAAAGCTTGGTCCTGAAGGGAGATGCCGAAGAAGGTAGTGTCTGTTGTGCGTGTGTATTTCACACCTTGGACGTATTCCGATGTAGCAAGACCATCAACTTCATCTTCAACGTTGCTGGTACCCGCACCCGCGTCGGCACCAGGGATAGCTTGGATCAGCGTGTTTGCATCACCAAGAATGCTACTGAAATCATAAGCAGTGGAGTACTGGTAAAGACCAGTTGGCTCAAACGCTTCGAAGCCAAGCATCGACGCATAACGACCCGCTGTGATGACATCACCATTACTAAGTGCAAGGTTTACGAAGGCTTGCTCGACGCCGTCTTCATTATCTTCATCACCGTCTTCATACTCAAGATCGATTTGGGCAGTGACAGCATCGAAGTTGAACAACCAGCTGATTTCAACTTGGTCGACTTGGAAGCTGTTGTCGGACTCTTCTGTACCAGCAATGTCGGATTGATTGGTGGAGTAAGAGGAATCTACAAAGCCTTCGAAGGAGAGGAAATCGTTAACAACGATTTTACCCATCGAAAAGCTGGAAGCTGCAAGAAATGCAGATGCGATAGCAATTTTGTTTTTCATAGTTTTGTTTTGTTTGTTTTGTTTGTTTTGTTTCCCTAAGCAAGCAGCGCAGCTCTATTGAGCCGCTTTGTTTGCTTTGAAATTTGGTTTTTGCACGGTCAGTACTTTACCCTTCCTGAAACTAATCTTGCCGCGCAATGAATTACCGTCGTCGCGGATACTGGTTTCATAATAAAACACTTCGTCGACCCGTGGCTTGAGCGAATCCACCGAGCGCGGTGGGTGACCCAACGCTTCGACCACAGCAGCCATCGATACGCCTGGGCGAACGCCTTCCCACTGCTCTGCCTGTGTCCAGCGCAGGTTGCGCCAAGCGCTGTTAGCTAAAATATCAAACGTCGCCGCATTGCCGAGAATCGATGCCTGCGACACATTACCACCAGTGGCAGCCAATGCCTTCACCTCTTTGGTTTCTTGCTCAGCCTCAGCCAGGCGTGTTTCAAGCTCGACCATACGTGCTTCCGAAACATTCGACGCAGCTTGCGGACCTGCTTCCGCCTCAGCGAGACGGGCTTCCATCGCAATCAAACGCGCTTCCAATTGTGCCATACGATCCGCAGTGGCATCCGCATCGGCAGCATAAATTGGAGTAGATAAAACTGTCGCAACAAGTGCAACGGCCCAAACTTTAGGTGAAGTAATACGCATATAATTGTGCCCTATAAGACTTTTTTTATACCACACTGCAAGCAAAAAAATAACCATTTACCTTAGCGATTGCCACGCCTAGCGTGCCAGACCGCGGCCAAACGCCGTATCCACGACTAAACTACACCACTTTTACTATGCATATTGCCCATAAATATAGACTGCTCGGCTCAATACTTGCGTTCTGCGCGGTGCTACTCGGAGCGTTTGGCGCGCATGCCCTCAAGCAAACACTCAGCGCACACGATTCGATCCAAACCTGGGAAACTGCCGTGCGTTACCAAATGTGGCACGCGCTCGGCCTCATTCTACTGTCACTAATCTGCGAACGGCAAGTCCTGCCCAAAATGATCGGCCCCTGCTTCTTCATTGGCACGCTGCTGTTTTCCGGCTCACTTTATGGGCTGGCACTCGACGGACCAAACTGGCTCGGCCCGATCACACCGCTCGGCGGGCTAAGCCTGATCGCCGGATGGGCGCTGCTGGCTTATTCGTGCGTTATCAATAAGGCGCCGTAACTGGTACTATTAAGCGGACATCGAGGCGATGCCCCTCCACGCAAGGCTACGCAACGAATTCGATAAATTAAATTCAACCATCCCCCTCTATCTAATTGAAACCCGACACCGGATCCATCTAACTCCTAAATCTATGCCCAATACACTCGAAACACTCAAACAACTGACAACCGTCGTCGCCGACACCGGCGACTTCGCCACACTAGAGGCCTATGCGCCGCAGGATGCGACCACCAACCCGTCGCTGATCCTCAAGGCCCTGCAACAAGAAGCATATTTACCGGTGCTCGATGCCGCAATCGACGCTACCAAAGACTCTGGCAAAACTGGCGAAGCACGCATTGATCTCGTCATCGACCACCTACTAGTCGGATTCGGGCAAAAAATTCTCGAAATCGTCCCCGGCCGCGTCTCGACCGAAGTGGACGCCTGCCTGTCGTTCGACATCGACAAGACCGTCGCCAAAGCCCGCGAGTTGATTGCGCTCTACGAGGCAAAGGGCACGCCACGCGAACGTATCTTGATTAAACTGGCGTCGACTTGGGAAGGCATCCGCGCCGCCGAAATCCTGCAAAAGGAAGGCATCCGCTGCAACATGACGCTGCTGTTCTCGCTGGTGCAAGCGGTGGCCTGCGCCGAAGCGGGCGCACAATTGATCTCGCCCTTTGTCGGCCGCATACTGGATTGGTATAAGGCCAACAATGACACCGACTATACCGCAGCAACCGACCCTGGCGTGATCAGCGTCGGCGAAATCTACACTTACTATAAGAAATTCGGCCACGACACCGAAATAATGGGTGCCAGCTTCCGCAACATCGGCGAGATTCTTGAACTTGCGGGTTGCGACCTATTGACCATCAGTCCGAATCTGCTCGAGGAGTTGCAAGGGATGAATGTCGACGTGCCACGCAAACTCGACCCAGAAGCGGCCCAAACTGCCGATATCGAACAGATCGATGCCTCCGAGGCATCCTTCCGCTGGTTACTCAACGAAGATGCGATGGCCACCGAAAAACTCGCCCAAGGCATCCGCGTGTTCGGGCAAGACATGCTCAAGGTACGCGCCATTGTTGCCGCGAAGCTCGGATAGGCGTCGCAGGCGCGCCACACAAACGCTCCCCGATCTCACGATCGAGGCTACCCAACAACGTGGCCTCCGTCGTCAGACGGGGGTTCTGTAGCCAGCACGCGCGCCACAAAAACGCTCCCCGATCTCACGATCGAGGCTACCCGACAACGTGGCCTCCGTCGTCAGACGGGGGTTCTGTAGCCAGCACGCGCGCCACAAAGCACCACAATCACCAACGCGGCTTGCCAAAACCACACGAGTGCGCATCTATCTCGGCATGGCATATGAACACACCTCTACACGACGCGTTGAATTCTCCGAAACTGACATGGCTGGCCTTGTGCATTTTTCGAATTTTTTCAAATACATGGAAACTGCAGAGCGCGACTTTTTCGAGGCCGCGGGCGTGGACCTGATCAACACAGCGCCTGGCGAATTAGTCGGCTGGCCACGCGCTCGCGCTGAGTGTAAATTCACCGCGCCGCTGCGCTTCGGCGACAGCATTGACATCCACCTCGCAGTCAAGGCGGTCAAAGATCGCTCGATCGACTACCAATTTCGCATTTTCCGCAAGAATGCAGACGGCAGCCGCACCCAAACCGCCAAAGCGCACCTGACGACTATCCTGACTAAGCTGGTCGAAAATGGCGAACTGCAGTCGGTCGAGATCCCAGAATCTGTGCGGGCGCGCATCACCGAAGCCCCCGCCGCCGTACTCGCTCGTCCCGGCGGCGTCTAAACAATCGTTGTAAACATCTCACACCGCGCCAGCAACCACCCGCCCATGAAGCCACACGCTCTTGTCACTAACGACGATGGAATCGATTCCATTTTCCTGCATCGCCTCGTCGATGCGCTGCTGCCTGATTTTACAGTGAGCGTTGCCGCGCCTGCTTTTGAGCAAAGCTGGATCGGTCGAGCCGTCACTCGACACGGCGAGATCGAAGTCATCCATAGCCCGGCTCTCTTCCCCACTGGCGTCGAGGCATGGGCGATCAGTGGCACGCCGAGCGACTGCGTCAACATCGCACTCGGCAATCTACTGCCGCAACTACCCGACATTGTCCTGTCTGGCATCAACATTGGCTTCAACACCACCGAGACGCTGATCCTCAGTTCCGGAACCGTGGCTGGCGCGATCGAAGGCGCACTGTGGAATCTGCCCGCGATTGCGTTTAGCAAATGTGTGCCGAATCATTTGTTTGCCAATATTCAACAAAGCAACGGCCAGACCGAGGGCGCCTTGACCGACTCTCTGTCCAGCGCAGCCGAACATGCTCGGCGCATCGCGCTGGAAACACTCAAGCAGCCACCAGCCAAGGGCACGGTGGTAAACATCAACTTCCCGGCCAGCACCAATGCCGACAGCCCAACCGAACAAACCGTGCCCGCCAAGGTCCACCTCGGCAGCCTCTACGCGCAGAGCAGCCCCGGCAAATATAGCTTCCGCTACTCGGACGGCATCACCGCCGAGCCCGACCCGCAATCGGACCGCGAGGCATTGGAGCGTGGCAGCATTAGCCGCAGTATTCTCGACTTTGCACGCATCGGCCAACGCAGCTAACCATATCCGCCATTCCCGCTCCGCTCTCTTTCCGCTCTCGCGGTCCATTTTATAGTTGTATGTGCGACTCCCAAAAAATATGCCAATAAAGATGAATTGCTTCTCCACTCAGAGATACGATGCCACTTTTAATATTTCATTAAAAGCGCTGCTGTTTTGCCTACTGACACTCACGCTCGGATTTTCGCTGTCTGCACAACAGAGCGACGAGCTCTATCAGGGCACCTGGCAAATCGAGACACCCGATGACGGCGCGCTGGTCCTCATCGTCAAGCGTAACGGCCTCGCCTCGTACTTCTGGGGCGACAATGCCGACCGCACTGTTTATCGGGGCAGCTGGGCTAGCGATGATAGCGGCGCCACCTTAACCTGGGAAGACGGCAGCACACACCGCATCACGCGCGACAGCGTCGGCTACGCGATCGCTTTTCAGGACGCCGCTGCAGTCGAACAATATGCGACCCAAGCACAACAAGTCCCCAAGGAAGTGCTCGGCCAATGGGCTAAGGCGCCTGCCAAGCCAGACGAGCAAATCTCTGATCGAGATAAAGCCAAAGGCTTCTTTGGCACCTGGGAAATCGAGACAGACGCCGGCCTCTACTACATCGTGGTCGAGTCCAACCGTTTCGCAGCGAGTAACTGGAGCCCTGGCAATGCCAGCAGCGTAGGGCTACGCGGCTCCTGGGCAAAGCAAGGCAGCGAACTCCACCTGGTCTGGGACACCGGACACTACGGCATCCTCAAGCAAAACGACCGCGACTTCTCCTTTAAGCTGATCTCCCCTGGCACCCGCATCGATCAGGACACGTCCAAACTGTTCAGCGCAAGCCGCATCAACGACGACAAACTACCGGCCGCGTGGCAGGCAAATTACCAAGCAGAGAAAGCCGCCAACAGCGGCGGCATCGCCTTCTCCAGCCGTAAAAATGCCAACTTATTTTACCGCGGGATCTGGATCATTCAGCGCAGTGCAACGACCTTCGAACAGATTGAGATCGGCCGTTTTGGCGGTCTCACAACTTCGGTCGACAATAGCCTCGAGGGCACATGGCGCATGACTGGCCAAGACATCTTTATGCGCTGGGACGATGGTATGCGTACGGTGCTCAGCCCTGTTGGCCAAGGCTTCCTGCTCTATCACTACAAGCCTGGGCGCCCACTCGACGCTGTGCCGACGCGCATCTTTGCAGCAACACCAGATGACGCGGCCAAATTTGCCACGCACATGCAGGGCCGCCAAGACGTCGCCGAGCAAATGCGCAGCCTCGCCGAAGCCGCAGGGGTAACGACCAACCCAGTCGACACCGGATGGGGGCAGACATTTATGCGCTGGGCTTGGCCATTCAGCGAAGATGAGCAGCCACAATCGACCGAAGCTCTACTACAGGAAAGTTACGAAACCTCTGACAGCCTAGACCCATGGTGGTGGCCATTCTGGAGCGAGAAGCCAAGCAGCGACGCCCTACCAGAGACCGACACTAGCACTGCAGTTGCAACCGACATCATCGAAGTCGAACTCGTCGAAGCACCTGCCGAAACCGTC
>Ga0206131_10008514_pt1 | contig 10057 bp, 9 predicted proteins | sample Helgoland_Spring_FD_148636 | JGI IMG/M metagenome (GOLD analysis project Ga0206131, IMG submission 148636) | Pelagic subsurface seawater microbial communities from Kabeltonne, Helgoland, North Sea - Helgoland_Spring_Bloom_20160517_1 | ecosystem: Environmental > Aquatic > Marine > Epipelagic ... | reverse complement strand
TCCATCAGATCGTGAGAATTGCCGCATTCGTGTTGATAATACTATAACACCTTGGAAAGAGGGTGAAATCTTTGTATTCGACGATACCTATGAACATGAAGTTTGGAATGATACAGATCAAGAACGAGTTATTCTTTTGTTTGATTTTGATAGACCTATGAAATTTTGGGGTCGCTTATTAAACACTACATTCCTTCAAATAATGAAATTTACTGCCTTTTACCAAGACCCAAAAAAAAACTTAAAGTCTGCTGAAGACAGACTTGAGGCTGCTATCCGTAAAGTCGATGCAAACATAGAGGCAATGAGTGACCCTGCGCCATGAGCAATTAATATATTATTTTGTTTATTGCTAGGGGAAGATCGCGAAAATGTTGTAATAGATAATTGCCCCCTAGTCTTCTTGCAGGAATAGTTGAGTACCCATATTTCATAATTATAGAGGGAATCTTTGCTTTTTGAGCTGATATTACATCGGGTAAACTATCACCTACCATTATTATCTTTTTTTTTGTTCCTTTATGACCAGCAGCTGTCCAAATATGGTCTGGATATGGCTTATTTCTGATTAAATCATCTGAACCAACAATGCGTATGAACAATTTTGAAAGAGATAAATCTTGAATTAACGGTCGTGCAAGATAGCCTGGTTTATTAGTACATATTGATAGCTCAGCTCCCATTTTTTTTAAACTTTTAAGAACGGTTTCTACTCCAGGGTATGGCTTACTCAATAAACACAGATTATTAGCATATAAATTCATAAATATTTTTTGTAGCTTATCTAATCGAGTCTTACTCACTTCGTGTTTTTCTCTTCGTAAAGCCTCAATAATTAATTTTCTTGCACCGTAACCAACACTTTTCTGCGCTTCCTTAAAGTTTGTTTTAGGAAGACCCTCAAGCGCGATAACTTCATTTAAAACTCTAATGAGATCTGGAGCAGTATTTACAAGAGTCCCATCAAGGTCAAAGCATATGGAAATATTTTGAAGATTTTTCATATATTTCCCTTAATAGAATCGCGTTCCGTGTTATCATGGTTTATTGTTATAATAAGTCAACGCCGACGAATCATCTGGGAGAGTGCTTTATGGTCCACAAAAGAGCTGCTATTATTTTAGCTGCGGGCAAGTCTTCACGTATGAAATCCTCGCTTTCAAAAGTCCTTCATTGTGTGGGGGGTCAATCAATGCTTGCATGGTCTGCATCCATGGCTCGCGCAGCAAATGTTTCAAGAGCAATATGTGTCGCTGGTAGCGATAATGATGATGTTAAAGAAGCTGCAGAAAACCTTGGTCTAGATGTTGCAATTCAAAAAAAACAACTAGGTACAGCAAACGCTGTTATGGCGGCTAAAGATATTTTAGGGGATTTTTCTGGTAGTATCATGGTTTTATATGCCGATACTCCTTTAATCCAAATAGAAACATTAGAAAAAGTCTTTAATAGCCTCGAGGGTGAGGCCTCTGCTGCTGTTTTAGGTTTTGATGCGAGACAACCTAATAGTTATGGAAGACTGGTAACCGAAGGGGACAAGCTAATTGAAATTGTTGAGGCTAAAGAAGCAAGTCCAGATCAACTTTCAATAAGCCTTTGTAATAGTGGTATTATAGCATTCTCCTCAGAGGAATTTGATGAAACCCTTAAAAAAATTAATAATGAAAATAGTAAAGGTGAATATTACCTTACTGATTTGATAAAAATTATGTGCAAAGAAGGTAAGGTCTCAACATTTGTTATGGCTCCTGAGCATGAGGTGCTAGGTGTTAACTCTCGGAAAGACCTAGCACTGGCAGAAAAATCTTTCCAAACCAGAATGAGAAATAATGCTATGGAGTCAGGTGTTACTTTGCGTGATCCATCTTCAGTTTATTTTTCGTATGATACAATCATTGAAAGAGATGCAGATATAGCTTCAAACGTTGTTTTTGGACTTGGTGTTAAAATTTCTAGAGGAGCTATTATTCACCCCTTTTGTGATATTCAAGGGTCATTCATATCTAAGGGTTCCAAAGTAGGCCCCTTTGCAAGACTTCGCCAAGGTTCATTTTTAGAAGAGAATGCTAAAGTAGGAAATTTTGTTGAAACGAAAAACGCTCAAATAAGTAAGGGTACTAAAGTCAATCATCTATCATATATAGGTGATGCAGAAATTGGAGAAAATTGTAATATAGGAGCCGGAACCATAACCTGTAATTATGATGGCTATAAAAAGCATAAGACCATCATAGGGAAAAATGTTTTCGTTGGCACTAATTCATCTTTAGTTGCGCCCATAAAAATTGGTGACCAAGCATTTTTAGGTAGCGGAGGTGTGATAACCGAAGATGTACCTCCTGGGTCACTTGCTTTGGCAAGGGCAAAGCAAATTAATAAAATAGATTGGGCTTACAGATTTAGGGCTGCACAAATAAAAAGAAAGAAAAGTGAGTAATGCAAGTAACTAAGGAAAATGCTGCACTTGCTGCATTGGATTATGTAGAAGATGGAATGATCTTAGGTTTAGGGTCAGGTTCCACAGCAGAAATATTTATAAAACATTTAGGTATGAGAATAGCTGATGGAATGAAAATTATAGGAGTCCCAACATCCAAGCGAACAGAGGCTGTTGCAATAAAAAATGGCATACCTTTAATTGAGCCTGATAAAGTAAGTAGTATTCAACTAACAATTGATGGAGCTGATGAGGTTGACCCAGGGTTCTCACTTATTAAGGGGGGGGGTGCATGTTTGCTGCGAGAAAAAATAATAGCTCACGCCTCTGATAAAATGATCGTGATAGCTGACGATAGTAAAATTGTTGATACTCTGGGGAAATATCCATTACCAGTTGAAGTAGACCCATTCGCAATGGCTCTTACTGCAGAAAAAATATATAGTGCATTAGTAAACAGTGGTTGCGAAAGTGCGGTGACTGTTTTGAGGCAAAAAATAAATGGTCAAGGTCCTCTAGTTACTGATGGGGGTCATTTTTTACTTGATTGTAGCTGCAAAAAAATTCCAGATCCTGCCGAAACAGCTTTTCAGTTGTCTAGAATTCCAGGTGTAATGGAGCATGGCTTATTTGTTGGTCTTGCGAGTATAATTATTGTTGGGTTTGAGGATCACGCCAAGGTCATGGAAATAACTGAGGAATAAAATATTAATGTTAGAATTTGATTATGATCTTTTCGTAATAGGTGCAGGATCAGGAGGCGTTCGTGCGGCTAGGCTTGCTGCTCAAATGGGAAAAAAAGTAGCTATTGCAGAAGAAAGTAAACCCGGAGGAACTTGTGTAGTAAGAGGGTGCGTACCAAAAAAATACTTAGTTTACGGAGCAGAATACGGCTCCTCTATTGCAGCTAGTGAAAAGTATGGATGGTCATATGAAAATTTAGATTTTAATTGGGAAAAGTTGAGAGACTCCATTCAAAAAGAGGTGGATCGTTTATCAGGTATCTATTCTAATATTTTAAACAAAAATGGTGCAGTGGTATATAATGAGCGTGCGGAATTTATAGATAAAAACACAGTGATTTTAACTTCAAGTAAGAAAAAAATTTCTGCAGAAAATATACTGATCGCAGTTGGTGGTCGACCTTGGTCTCCAGATATAAATGGTGTCGAACATTCTATAATTTCGGATGATGCTTTCCTTCTTGAGAAATTACCATCTTCTATTCTGATAATAGGTGGAGGTTATATAGCTTCGGAATTTGCTGGGATTTTTTCAGGGCTAGGTGTAAAAACTATCCAAGCATATAGAGGTGAACATTTACTTAAAGGTTTTGATAAAGACATTCGATTACGTGTTGGAACCCATCAAAAAATTAATGGTATTGATGTACGTTATAATATCTCACCTCTAGAGATTAGTATTAACGGTGAAACTTATAATACTCATTTTGATGATGATAGTATAATTAATTCTGACTTAGTATTCATGGCTACAGGACGTCGGCCTTATACTTCTTCCTTAGGCCTAGATAGGGTGGGGGTAAAAACTGATGCCTTAGGAAGCATTATTGTAGATGGATTATCTAAAACTAATATTCAAAATATATATGCAGTTGGCGATGTTACAAACCGATTAAACTTAACACCAGTAGCTATAAGAGAGGCTAAGGCATTCATTGAAACCCTATATGGATCTGAGCAAGTAGAGTATGATCATAGTAATATAGCAAGTGCTGTCTTTACGCGTCCACCCATTGGAGTAGTTGGTTTGAATGAAGCTCAAGCTAGAGAGTTATACGGTGATGATATTGTGGTGTATGAAACATCCTTCCGCCCAATGAAGAATATTCTTAGCGGAAAAGAAGAAAAATGCTTTATGAAGTTAATTACTGAAGGAATGAATGAAAAAATTGTAGGAATTCATATTATTGGAGATGACAGTCCAGAAATAATTCAAATTTTAGGTATTTGTGTGAAAGCAGGATTAACAAAAGCTGACTTTGATAATACTTGTGCTGTTCATCCTACGCTTGCAGAAGAAATTGTAACTTTAAATGCAAGGGCTTGAATTAAGTCTATTTTACTTTAATTCTTGCTAGATTTTAATTTATCTAACCTATAAGTTTAATTTTATGACAAAACGAATAGCACTTTATCCTGGAACCTTTGATCCAATGACACTTGGTCACTTAGACATTTTAAAAAGGGCTAGTACTCTTTGTGATAAGCTAGTGGTCGCTGTTGCTATAAATCGTAATAAAAACCCTTTATTTGCACTAGATGAACGAGTCGAAATGGTTGAAAATGTAGTGTCACCATTTCGCGAGAGAATTGAAGTCGAGGTAAAATCTTTTGAGGGCTTATTAATTCATTATGCTGAACAAGTTGGAGCTAAAATGATAGTACGTGGTTTAAGGGCTGTATCTGACTTTGAATATGAATTTCAAATGGCAGGAATGAATGATCGTTTAAATCCTAATATTGAAACTGTATTTTTAATGGCTGACCCTCAGTATCAAACGATTGCTTCTCGACTGGTGAAAGAAATAGCTAGATTAGGAGGAAATATTTCACAATTTGTGACACCGGAGGTAGAGCTTCGCCTGAAAGATAAGTTTATATGATAAAATATATATATTCTTTATTGTTATTATTAATATCCGTTTATCCTATAGCGCATGCTTCTGATTCAATAACAAAAAATGAAGAACCCGCACTTCTAATAATAAATCAAGAAATTCCTGATGAAGCTTGGAGAACACCGGATCCGGAGAACTTACTATATATAGACCTTGAGTATGGTAGAATTATTTTAGAGATGTATCCTGAAATCGCACCCAAACATGTAGCACGAATTAAAGAGCTAACTCGTCAGAATTTTTATGACTACATTGCTTTTCATAGAGTTGTTGAAGGTTTTATGAATCAAACGGGCGACCCAAGGGGTGATGGTACTGGGGGTTCAGATTTGCCCGACTTAATAGGCGAATTTACGTTTCGTAGGTCAGAGTTAATGCCCGTTTCATTGACAGGTTTAAAGCAAGTTGGTTCAAAAAAAATACCTGTTGGCTTTTACAAGTCTTTACCCGTAGCTACTCAACCTATTGTTCAGGCAATGTTTACTCGCGATGGTATGGTTTCTGCTTATGGGTTGCATTGTAAAGGTGTAACATCTATGGCTCGTAGTACTGAGCCTAATACTGCTAATAGCCAGTTCTTTTTAATGCGTGATATCGCAGATCATTTGAATGCAAAATACTCAATTTGGGGCAATACATTAATTGGTCATGAGCATTTAACAAAAATCAAGGTGGGTTCAAAAAATGATAATGTTAGTTTTATTCCAGATATTATGAAGAAGGTCCGTCTGGCTTCTGATGTTCCATATGGTGAAAGAGTAAATTTTCAGATTCTAAAAACTAATAGCATATTTTTTAAAAATTATTTAAGTAAACTCAAAGAATCTGAAGGAACTATTCCAGATATTTGTAATATTAGAATACCAACCCGCATTAAACAGGAAAAATAATGACTGAAAAACTTATATTAAATATTGATGCCAATGATGGAAAAAATGGAGATGTAATTATTTTATTACGAACTGACTTGGCTCCAAAACATGTTGAGCAGATCACAAGATTAGCCAAGGAAGGTTTTTATGACGGCCTTACATTTCACAGAGTAATTAATGGTTTTATGGCTCAAGGTGGCTGTCCTGAAGGAACTGGTATGGGTGGGGCTAAAGATAATATTCCAGCCGAGTTTTCTAAACATCCACATATTGAGGGTGTTTGCTCTATGGCGCGATCGCAAAATCCTAATTCGGCGTCCAGCCAATTTTTTATCTGTTTAGATGATGCAACTTTTCTTGATGGCCAATATACGGTCTGGGGAGAAGTTGAAAGCGGAATGGATCTTATTCATGCTCTTCCAAAAGGCGAGCCACCTGCGTACCCGGGAAAAATAATAAAGGCGAGTATCCTTTAAATAATCAATTTCATCTATAGTTTATTATTCAAAGAAAAATCAATTTTATGAAAGTCAGTGATTTTGATTTTGATTTACCTGAAAATCGCATAGCGCTTAGGCCAGTCTCACCAAGGGATAGTGCAAAACTACTGCAAGTCTCAAATACAGGTGAATTATTTGATCACAGTGTTAAAGACTTGCCGGATTTACTCGAAAGAGGCGATGTGCTTGTAGTAAATGAAACAAGGGTTCTTAATGCTGCCCTTGATGGGACCAGAAAAGCGCGTGAACACGGTGGCGGGGGAGATGTTAGTCTCAATATTAATCTTCATACCTTAATGTCTGATAATGAATGGCGTGCATTTGTTCGCCCGGCTAAGCGTTTGAAAAATGATGACATCATTTTCTTTTCTGATAATTTCTATGCCACCGTTTATGATAAGTTGCAAAACGGTGATGTAGGTCTTAGATTTAACCTTGACGGTATTGCATTAATAAAAGCTATAGATAAATATGGAAAACCCCCTATACCGCCATACATTTCTCGCAAACGACCTGTCGATCTCAGTGATGTAGTCGACTATCAAACTATTTATGCTTCCGAAGATTCTGGTTCTGTTGCTGCTCCGACTGCAGGACTCCATTTTACTAATGAATTATTTGAGGAATTAAATTTCAGAGGAGTCCAAATTGAACGACTAACCTTGCATGTCAGTGCTGGAACTTTTCTACCCGTAAAAACTGAAGATACTAAAGATCACCATATGCACACTGAGTGGTATGAGATACCTCCTGAAACAGCCAAACGAATAAATTCCGCAAAATACGAGGGCCGGCGTATCATAGCAGTTGGTACCACTTCTTTACGTGCTCTTGAGTCATCCGCAAGAAACAGAAAAGTAACAAAACTCACTAACAAAACGAATATTTTTATAACTCCCGGTTTTAAATTTGAAATAATAGACGGACTTATTACAAATTTCCATTTACCAAGATCTACTTTATTTATGCTTGTTAGTGCTTTGTCCGGATTGAAAAATATGCAATCAGCTTATGCTTATGCAATAAGAAATAAATATCGATTTTATAGTTATGGCGACACAAGCCTTTTATGGAAAATTAAGGATGTTTAAATGACTCAATTTTCATTTGATATTCTATCAAAAGACGGTGATGCGAGGTCAGGGGTATTGCAGACATCTCGTGGAAAAATTATGACTCCTGCTTTTATGCCTGTTGGAACAGCTGGAACAGTTAAGGGTCTATATATGGATCAGGTAGCTGGTGCAGGTTCGGATGTAATACTGGGGAATACTTATCATCTAATGCTTAGACCTGGTGCTGAAAGAGTAAAAAAATTAGGTGGATTGCACAAGTTTTCTGGCTGGAGTGGCCCGATTTTGACTGACTCCGGTGGATTTCAGGTTTGGTCACTCTCAAAACTTCGAAAAATGACAGAAAAAGGGGTTGAATTCCAAAGTCATTTAGACGGTTCTAAGTATTTACTTTCACCTGAGAGATCTATTGAAATTCAGGCTGATTTGTTGGGTGCTGATATATGTATGCAGCTAGATGAATGTACTGATTACCCTGTAACTCATGCGCTAGCTAAGAAATCAATGGAGCTATCCTTGAGGTGGGGTAGGCGATCTCTAGAGAAATTTGGTAGGCGTGAAAGCCAAAATTTGTTTGCAATAATACAAGGTTCAAATTTTGAGGACTTACGTCGTATTAGTGCAGAGGCATGTGTCAAAGAAACTCTCAATGGGGGTTATGGGGGTTTTGCAATTGGTGGTTTGGCTGTGGGTGAGGGGCATGAGAACATGTGTAAAACATTAGACTTTACTATACCAAATCTACCTTTAGACCGCCCTAGATACTTAATGGGAGTTGGCAAGCCGATAGATCTCGTTGAGGCTGTTGCTCGAGGAGTTGATATGTTTGATTGCGTTATTCCAACTAGGTCGGGCCGGCACGGGCAGGTATGGACTGATAATGGTCCATATAACATTAAAAAGGCTAAGTTTTCTGAAGACCAAACACCTCTTGATGAAAAAATTAATTGCTCCGCAAGTAATGACTATACAAAAGCTTATATTCACCATCTTGTGCGTTCTGGAGAATTGTTAGGTTCAATGATCTTAAGCTGGCATAATATTGCTTATTATCAAAATTTAATGTCAAGAATTCGGACGGCTATAAGTGATGGTGAGTTTGATTCTTTTATAACTAATTTTCGTTTAAATTACTCTCAAACCTAGAAGACTTTGAATAATTCTATTTTGCCAAGCATTTTGGGCTTGACGATAGTTAACCGCGCCCGTAGATACCCAATTTCTTATACATTAAGTATGTATTGTGCGCCCGTAGCTCAGTTGGTAGAGCGCCTCACTTTTAATGAGGATGTCCACAGTTCAAGTCTGTGCGGGCGTACCATTACAATTCAATAATATTGATAAAAAACTCAGAAATTAGAATGAATTAGTTGTGATGTATTTTAGCAACTGATCATAAAAAAGCTTTTTAATAAATATAATTTAGTTCTATCCTAGGGTAGCAATTATCTAAAAATTATTGTAATGAACTGATAATTATAGCGTAAATACACATTTATTATCGCTTTTCGCGCATGTTGCGCACAACTATCAAATGGTATTTTACCATTACGGAGGAAATAAAATGAAGTCACGGCTTCTTATTGCAGTAGCAACAACTGCTCTGATGGCATTGCCATCACTTGCAACCGCTCATGATGAGTCAGGTTGGTACCTTAGAGGAAATGCTGGTTATGGTGTTCATACTGATATTGAACTATCTGGTGGACTCGATACAACTGCTGGCGACGCAACTGGACTTAACAGCAAGGGCGATGTGGCTATATCACTTGGCCTTGGTTATAATTTAGGTAACAGCTGGCGTTTGGAGTTAGATGGTGCACTTTTAAATACAGACCTTGGTTCAATCAGTGGAGTTCAAGATACATCTTCTGGTTTCAGAAGCAAATCTATTATGCTCAATGCAATTCATGACTTTGATACCAATAGTCGCTTTCAACCCTATGTAGGTGCGGGTATTGGCTTTGTTCAAGGTAATGCTGAATTTACTGCAAATGATTATGGTAACTTAGCCTCGCCTACAGTGAATCCAGTTTGTGATGGAAGCCGTGGAACAATAGCAGGTGGTCAATCTTGTAGTCTTGATGACACAGACACTGCATTTGGCTATCAGCTTTTAGCTGGTTTGGGTTATGAAATTACAGAAAATATCAAATGGGATACACAGTATCGTTATTTAGATGCTCATGGTATGGATTTTAATGGTATAAGGGTAGCTAACACAAATAATTCAGTTAATTCCTTAGCTGTAGAGGCATCAAATGTGGGTTCGCATACAGTGATGACTGGTTTTAGATACCTCTTTGGTCACAAGCATGAGCCAGAAGCACCACCGCCACCGCCACCGCCAGTTCCTGATTATCAGTGTTGGGATGGCTCAATGGTTTTTAATGCTGGTGAATGTCCAGCTAAACCAATTCCAAAGCAAACATGTTGGGATGGCTCAATAATTCCAGAAACATCTACTTGTCCTGTGCGACCAACATATACTTGTTGGGACGACTCAGTTGTTTATGATGAAGCTAATTGTCCTG
>Ga0206131_10008505_pt1 | contig 10065 bp, 6 predicted proteins | sample Helgoland_Spring_FD_148636 | JGI IMG/M metagenome (GOLD analysis project Ga0206131, IMG submission 148636) | Pelagic subsurface seawater microbial communities from Kabeltonne, Helgoland, North Sea - Helgoland_Spring_Bloom_20160517_1 | ecosystem: Environmental > Aquatic > Marine > Epipelagic ... | reverse complement strand
TAAAAAAATTCATCCTCCGAGAGACTGACAGGCAGTTCCATCTTGAAAAGATCCGCCCCAACTTCAGCCGCTCCAATAACCTGCGCTGACATACTGACCGTAGTAGCGGACTGTAGTGGACTGTAGCGGACTGTAGCGGACTGTAGTGGACCGCACAGAACCATCAGGACGCCAGCCTTCCAACAGGAGTTTGCCACAGGACTTATCGGCCTGCAGGCCCACATCGAGTTTCTTACCTGCCAAGGGGTCATTCCAGTGGCCATGAGCATTCGAGGTCAGACGGGCAAACCGAGCGGGAAAATCATCGACTTCACGAGCAGACATGGGCGGATCCTTGAATCCAACAAATATATTCCGCCAGATTCCATTTTCTCCTAAGGGGTACAGCTCAATTGTGTCAAGCTTGCCAGGACCCTCCATCAACTTATGCACCCAATCCCGGTCAAGCTCTGAAGGGCGATCTGTATTCTTGTCGTTGTAAATAGGTTCGCTCGTGTAACCCATCTCAATGACGAAAATTGAATCCGCTTTGTTGTCATGCCATTAGCAAAAAATCCTGAGCAGAACCCCAGGTCGACAAAAGAAGGCTGCTCGACAGCAGCCTTGATCTTTTTGCTGACCACTTCACAGCGAGACACTGCATGCAGAATAATATTCAATCTGGCCATACAGTCCTCACGAACAAAACCCCATCTATTCATTTCAATGTCAAAAAATGGTTGGGAGGTATCGGGATCACCCGGGAATTGTTTGGATTATTTGACGACTTCTAGCAGGCAATTAACTTCAAGATTCATAGCTTCCTAATAGTAATGTTTACAAGGGTGTGTGGGGTAAATCAGATCGTCTTTGTAGACAATGTGGGCTGATGCATCGGCGCGCCGCGTTTGAGGGCCCCTGTTATGAACTGGGCTGTTGGTCAGCACCCAAATATTCAGGTCATGCCAGGAACTGCCTGGATCATTAACGACATTACAGGCGCTTTTTCGGCTTTTAACCGAGGCTCAAAGAGGGGGCGATTTTTACACCTGTCGATTATCAATTATCCGCTCAAAACATTTCTGGCGCACGTCGCATCGAATGTCAACGCTATCGTCGGCGACGCGCATGACCATAGTCAGCGCTTTTATGGTGATTACGGGGAAAAGGGTATTACCCTTAATCCTGCAAACCCGAATGCATCTTTACAGGTCAAGCGATCAGCCGACGAACCAAAATGCCGATGGATCAGCAGCACACCACGAAACACACATTATGCATGGGCACTCGCTCAAGTTTTTCCGAAGGCAAAATTCATACACAACCTTCGTAAGCCCGACGATGTCGCTCTTTCACTGGAAAATTTCGACGCGGCTGGCGCCAGCCCGAAGACCCTGAAAGAAGGCCTGACTACCGGGACTCATCACACCGAGGACGAATGGCTTGCAGAAAAAGCGCTAGGCGCTGAGTGGGTCTTTAGTCTTTAGGCTTCAGTTCGAGCGAATAGAACAAGCACCAAAGCCACTAATGCATGAACTGTTGGACTTTCTGGGCGAGCCCTTTCACTGCGCCTGCGTGGAACCCTTGTCTACCAAGACCAATTCTTCAAAGGTTGACAGCAAACGTGCTGACCTTGCGTCTAGAATTTCACGAACTCGGCACTATAAGCGAGCATCGCAACTCTTTCTGTCCCCGACATGCCCGTGTCGACATCAGATCAAACGCCTCCCTATGGAGTTTTGGAAGCGCGGTTTGAAGCTTCCTTGCAACAACACAACCGGGTGGGGTGATTTGCTACATCGATGACCCAGGCAGCACGATTAAAAAACCGGCTCCCGAAGATGTCCTGGCTTTGGATGAAGCTGAAGCTTCATGAGACGCCGAAAACCGCTAGCGCCTTGCCTTTCAATATTAGTGTTAATTGGTCTATGGGCGCCCGTGATTTACGGCATCGGATATTAAAGATTATGGACCCGTTTTAATTAGCGCCTGAGGGCTGTCAAACACGATATGCGACATCCTTGCCTGGGCCGTGAAATGTCTCAGCCGCCGGATAATTAGATCCTTACCCCTGGGGTTTTTAGGTCACTCAAACAATGCTTCGTTAACCCCCGCCTGGGTCATTCCGGGCTCCGGACCTGGCTTCACGGTATCGAGTTGAGCAATGATCGCCTCGGACAGCTCAGTGGCACTCATTTCGTTTGGAGATAAAACCGTAGCGACACCAACACGCTCCAAATCAGTCGCATTGGCGAATTGGTCGGTCGAAAAAGGTAACACCAGCTGTCGCACTCCAGTGCCAAGGCACTCTTGCACGCTGTTGTTTCCACCATGGTGAATGGCCAGGTCTGCATAGCGCAGCATTGCCACTTGCGGCAGCTCCCTAGAAACGACCCAGTCGTCAGGTACCGTGCCGAGATCGTGTTTCGGCATTGAACCGATTGCCATTGCAGCCCTCGCACCCACCTTACGAAGCGCTTCGGCAACGCGCGCAAGGACATCAACTCGGTGCGATAAAAAAGTTCCAAGAGCAACGTAAATTTGTGGCCTGTTGTCTTTTTTATCGCGCCAGGCGTCCATATTTTCAGGCAGCGTTTCCTCTCTCACAAGCGGGCCTACGAACCGATGATCTAAGCTTAACTCCGCTGACCGCAGCGCACTATGGTAACGAGAGACACTATTATAAAGCACCCGTCGACCATGAACTCTGAAGGCGTCTTCTACCGGCGGACGCTCAGGCGCCACCATCGCTAGAGCGCTATTCCAACGATCAGTAAAGGCAGCCGTTACGGTATCCGCGAGCCGCTCAACCTCGTTGAGTTGCTCATTGTCGGGACGCATGCACGCTGGCCACTCAGCAGGGATTCCGTAGCGTTCCTTACCCACCGGTAGCTGGCTAGGGTGACCAGGCACCAGTGTCATGAAGTCCTCCCCGATGGCATACATTGCCAAAGTTGATCCGAAGGATACATGGTCGACCAACACCTCTTCGGGTTCGAGATCTTTATACAGCGCAGTGACGGAACCCACCACCTGCTCAGGATTCCACAGCAAATCCACTTGCCTTTGCATCGCTTGATATCGAATCGTGTCAAGCGGCCCCTGCCGAGTGGCTGCCAGAAAGCGATCGATAGAGGCATTTCTAGTAACAACACCGCTATTCGAACTCGCAGCGAGATTCAGCTCACGCCACTCAAACCCCTCGACTTTCACTCGTGGGCGTAAGCTGTGACCCGTCGCAATCACGACCCGCCGGCCGGCCTGCTGTGCCGCTCGAGCCATTACGGCCAACGGACCATAATGGGACGCGTAGTCAGGGCTGATCACTAGCAACGTCATCTGTAGGACGGTTCCGCCTGGTAGACGCTGACCAGCTGTGATGCCATTGCCGCTATCGAGTAACGCTCTTCTACCAATGTCTGGGCCCGCTTGACCCGACCGGGAAGATTGACGAGACTTATGCCATGTCGTATTCCTGCCGCAAGATCGGCGCCTGGATCAACAAGAACGCCTGTATCACCATGTACCACGTAGGTGGGCGGTCCACCGGTACTCGGTGCAATCACCACCAGTCCTGCGGCCATGGCCTCGATCAAGGCAAGGCCGAACTCTTCCTTCAACGCCCCATCAACGTATAAGCCACCCTTCGACCAGAACCCAACACGGCCTTGAACGGTGGCTACGAGCAGCCTAGCAACATCGGCTCGCGGCCTACCACCAAGAAGTACAAGGCCCTCCCGGAGCGGACTTTCCAACGGGATTACCTGATCTATGGCATTAAGCACCGTTTGCTCAGTCTGTGTCGGGTTAACCAGGTCACCGCCGACGAGCACAAGGTTGTAACGTGAATGAATAAGTGGATCGGCAGCCCAAGCTGCGGCAACCCTTTCCATCCCTTTAACGGGATTAAAACGACCAATACTAAGCAGGAGGGGCAAATTCCGACGACTTTTAGGAATCCGACCAGCAAGCTGGAGAAGAATATCTGGCTGCTCTTGAGTTTCTTTTTCTCCGCAGTCGTAGGTTCTCTCTGCCCGACGAATCAGATCGACATCGATACCTTCTGACACCACCGCCACCCGTTGACCGTAACGGCGAGAATCAATTCCGAACACGTCGAGCAGTTCGCCAGGTTTCGCGCGCGGAAACAAGACCAAACGATTCGCGCGTTCGGCCAACCTCTCGACTAGCCGTGCCCGGAACCACAAATGCTCCTTGGCGCACAGTTGAAGAAATTTATCCTGATCAAGTTCACCGCGTGACTGCAGCGAGTGAATCACATTGTGCGGATCTGGGGCCGCACTAAAGCATACCGGAACACCCAACGCTTCAGCCACCTCTGCACCGGCGAGCGTGCCGGCATCGGCCATACGAAGATGCAGCATGTCGATTGGAGCAGCTTCCTGCATCACCCGGCGAAGCCCACGCTTGATCGCTGGAAGGTGCTCCCAGGCAGCATCCGGGGTTTCTGCAGGACGACCATGGTCTCCGACCGTTATCATGGCGTACGCCAAGGCGCTGTCTTTTAAATAACCAGGTTTGCTTAGGCTGTCAGCGAAAGTCCCGCGACCGATAGTAAGCACATGGTCGACTTCTGGACGGCAGGCCAAGGCCTCACCCAGCGACACCAGCAGGCTGGCCACGCCACCTGTATCACCAAGACCACCACGGCTAAGCTTTCCGTCCAGTCCGGCCGCCAGCACAAGCTGAGCGATTCGTAAACCAGCGTTACTACATTGCGCCGGTGGTGCTTTAAATACTTCTAAATCGCTTAACGCCAGAGCGGCATGGGTGCCGATCACGTCTTCGGCGCCGGCGAGTCTTTGCAAGGTTGCCCGGCTATTAGACCCGGGTCGGTCACCCAAAGCACCAATTGCCGCGATTCGCGCCGCCAATGCCTCCCCAGAATCTGCAGCAAGCCGAACTAAGAGTTCATTTGAGTGCTTTAAAGAACCTAGAAGGTCAACAAGGCGCGCGCGAACATGGCCGTCGTCGACACTTTCTAACGCGCCCGCGAGGTGAGCCCTGATCCCATCAGGGCTAGCGGTCGACCATCTGCGTAACGTCCGAAACGCGTGCATCGAGTCTATCCCGCCAACAGCAAGCTGTTCGACAAGTGGCCCGAAGGCAGATGCAATGGGCTTTCTTCGACCCAGCAGCCAGGTGGCATGACGCCTGACCAGTTGAAATGGGTGTGCCAGAAGCGCTATAAGTTGCTGGTCAGCGCTGCGATCCTTGACGGCGGCGAGAGACTCCATTACTAGCAGACTCGAAAAGGCTCCCCCTTCGGAAAAGGACTTTAAATCGACCATCAGACCCCGTGGATCCGCAGAGCGGCTAGCAATACTTGCAAGCTGAGAAGAACGCGTCATTACCCGTAAAAAGTCGTCACTCCTCATCAAAAACTCAAACTCGACCAACAATTGGCTATTCGACAGGACCCCGCATTCGTCTTCGCGCACGTAGCTCTCGTGATTAGAAACCTGAATCAGGCTCACAACATCCGCCCACAACGATCAACAGTTAGATAATTGGACATTTTTTAGCTTCTTTTAGATTGGATGGATTTCCCTACCCGTGTCTATCGATAGGAACCCCACCTTTAGATTAAACTTTTAGTGGATAAAGGCTCTATACGTCAAATGTCGATAAGCAGATCAAACAACAGCACCGATAACTTAATCCTATCCCGTAAAAGTCAGGCTCGTAGCCTCGAAAAACCGCGTGAGCTCAGCCGAAGATAATCAGGGCTGACCCAACTTCCTTTCCATTGCTTCACGCCCGGACACTTTCCCTATCGGGTTTCACCGCAGGAAGAACAAAAGCCTATACGAGAGTCTGAAAATTAACCGAAAGTGTTTCGGGGTTGAAACGACAAGGGTTAATCGTCGTGCCACGAATCTCGCCAGGTTGAGCCCCGTAGCTTTCGCGACACCCTATGCTAAATGCTGCTTGATGAGTTGAACCTCGCACCGCCTAACGCAGAGCTTGCTTCGCGTCTCATCAGCGGGCGGCTGATTGCCGTGGATGGGGGACAGTCCAACGTGCGCTGTAACGACACCACTGTTCGAGCCACTAGGATGATATTGCCAGCATAAGCATCCCGTATCGACCGCGATATTGCCACCCAAGATCAGGCATCAAGCTATTGCAGCAACTTCAAAACGGCGAATATCACGATCAACAACCCCAATGGTAAGCCTGCTCATCGAGTTTTAGCGTCCATAGCGGCTATATAGGCGTAGGTCATGGCAGCGCCAATCGTCCCGCCGGCGCCGGGATAGTAGTTACCCATCACCGATGCTGAGCTGTTGCCTGCGGCATAGAGGCCCGGCACTATTGTGCCATCGTCGCGAACCACTTGTGCGTGTTCGTTGGTTAGCAATCCACCTTTTGTACCCAGGTCACCCGCCTTTACTTCCATGGCGTAAAAAGGCGCCTTTGCAACGGTCCCCAGACAGGCATTAGGCTTGTGACTAGGGTCACCCGCATAAAGATCAAATGCACTTTCACCTTTTTGAAAGTCTTCATCCTTGCCGGCTATGGCCATTTCATTAAACCGGGCGACAGTTTGTCTAAGACCATCGGCATCTATGCCGGTTAACTTAGCCAAAGCTTCCAGCGTATCCGCCCGCTTCACATAACCGTTCTCGATATGCCTTTCAGGCGTAACCCCTGGCAACAGGCCACCAATCGCATAACGGCTACGAAACTGCTGATCAAAAATGATATACGCAGGTGGCGCAGTATCCTCAAAAATTAGCCGACCTAGCTCATTATAAGGTCTGGCTTCATTCGCAAAGCGCTGACCGCGTGCATTAACGATCATCATGTGTGGCAGACCACGTTCAAACACAATAATGACAGGTGCGCTGTCTGGCGGCAGCGCGGATGGCATCCACCACATGTCATCCATAAGATCCATCGCTGCGCCAATTCGAGCGCCTGCATTGATGCCGTCTCCAGTATTACCGGGCGAACCAGAAGTGACGCTGCCTGTATTCCAATCGCTTCCGCCTTTGTCGCCAAAGAACTGTTTTCGCATAGCAGCGTTGCGCTCAAACCCACCCGCCGCCATCACTACGCCTTTTCTTGCACGTATGTTGATCCTCGCACCATCTTTTGTGGCACGAACACCCACGACAACCCCATCTTTTAGCACTAAGTCTTCCAGCGGTGTTTCAAGCCATAATGGCACATCTTTTTTTTGCAGAGTAAGGCGCAACCGGGCAATGAGCGCCCTGCCGCTGGAAAGGTGCTCTCGCCGAGCTAGCTTGTTCCAAAGATTACGCGGGAAGAATCTCCAGACCTGCAACAGCCCAAGCGGATTGGCGCGAAAGAATGCCAGCCGGCGTAGTTCAGTCACGGAACCCACGACACCACCCGGCACCGCAAGGTTCGACTTTCGTAATTTGTCATAATCGTTAATCCGCCGCCCCGAAATCACCTTAGGATCAATCGACCGGCCGCCTTTAGAGCCACCTGGCGTTTCCGGTCGGTAATCGGGGAAACCATGTACCAGATTGAATTTTAGCTCACTGTTAGCCATTAAATAGTCGGCCATTTCAGGCGCACGATCGACAAACGCCCGCAGTTTGCTGTCTGCCACGCGTTGGCCAATATTATGTTTTAAATAGGTCAGCGCCTCGTCTGGATCGTCATCAATGCCTGCCTTCGCCATTAACGAATTATTCGGTACCCACGCAACCCCGCCAGATAACGCCGTTGTGCCGCCATAAAACGGTTCTTTTTCAAGTACGATCACCTCCAGCCCCTCATGATCGCCAACAATGGCAGCGGTCAAACCGGCGGACCCCGTGCCAATGACAATGAGGTCTGTTTCAAAATCCCAACTCACAGTATTCACCTCTATTCCCTCGGTAACTTGACGGATTTACGCTATAGGTTCGACACTTTTCTATCACGACTGTCATACGATTGACGGTTTAAGTCAAGCGATGGCTATAGCGCAATTGTCACCCGCGACCTTTAACTATCATGGCCGAAGAAACTCACAAAAAACTGTTTACTTCGCCCTCTAACCCAAAAATTCTTTGGATAGAGTTGTAGGTTGGAGAGCGACCGGTTAACTTAACTCCGCTCAACCGGTGGCATAGCCCCTATTTATAATCCTTCGGATAGCACTCAAAATTGACTCAGGTACCTTATTTTTATTGACGAGTATTTAATTAAGCGATTCAGCGCCTCTAACCTTAAAATACAGGCAGGCTTCTTCTAGATGGTGCGCCCTCTCAGGTTTTTCTGGAACTGAATAAGTCTATTTTCGGGTAGATTCGCTTTTACTGGATTACTGACAAAAATTCTTATCCTCTGCACAGGAACATCTAAATGGAAATAGCAAATATCTTTCAAACCTGGCTCCAAGGTTCGGTAAAAGACGACCGTGCGTGTCGTCGTATTTTCGACAGCATCGACCTGGACGGTTCGGGGACTATTTCTCTAGACGAGCTTGACGCTGTTTTTGACTCTCTTGACGAGCCCGTTGAAAAGCATGAAGCCGCATCCCTAATGGCTCGGATAGATGAAGACAAGAGTGGGCAAATCGATTACGAGGAGTTCAAAAGCTTCATTCTTCAGCTCACGTCTTTCGACAAGCATCACCAGGACAGTGATTTTCAAAAAGCCTACGACAAGTGGTGGAGCAGCCAGAGAGTCGAGGGAGCGCAAGCATCGTCCTCTGATGAGGTAAACGCGGGCAAAGTACTACTTCCTACGAACATCAATCCCTGCGTGCGCAAGGTACAGTACGCTGTTCGCGGAGAACTCCTGATGCTGGCCGAGCAAATTGCCGAAGAGTTGCGACAAGGAAAGAAAAAACCGTTCGAAGAGGTACTTTTTTGCAACATCGGAAATCCCCAGGCGGTGGAACAACCGCCGATCACCTTTTACCGGGAGGTACTCGCCCTATGTGATCATCCGACGCTGATTAACCATCCCGACGCGAACAAAATATTCTCCATAGACGCCATAAAACGAGCCAAGCAGATAACGGAATCAATCCCTGGGGGTACAGGGGCATATAGCCATAGCCAAGGAGTGGTGTCGATTCGCCAGAATGTCGCCGATTTCATCACCAGGCGGGATGGATTCCCTTCGTTAACAGAGGATATCTTTCTCACCAACGGCGCATCGTCCGGCATCGCACTATTGCTTCAGGTGATGCTCGGCCGCCCGGAGGATGCCATGCTGGTGCCGATCCCCCAATATCCCATTTATAGCGCGCTCACCGAACTAGCGGACGGCAAGACTTCGGGCTACTACCTGGATGAAGACTCCGGCTGGGGCTTAAAACCTTCCGAGCTACAAAACGCTCTCGACAAGGCCAAAGATAAAGGCCTAAACCCGCGTGCTATGGTGGTCATTAACCCGGGAAATCCGGCCGGTCAATGCCTTTCAAGGCAGGTGCTCGAGGATATTGTGCGCTTCTGCAAAGAGAATCGATTGGTTCTGCTCGCAGACGAGGTCTACCAGGCCAATATCTACAGTAAAAAGAATTTCATCTCCTTAAAAAGCGTCGTGCGCAGCCTTGGTAACGCTTTCGACGATTTTGAGTTCATCTCGTTTCATTCCACGTCCAAGGGGCTGATCGGAGAGTGCGGCCGTCGCGGGGGGTATATGGAGGTTTGCGGACTACATCCCCAGGTAAAAGCGGCCATGATCAAGCTGGCCAGCATTTACCTTTGTCCCAACTTGGACGGGCAGGTAATGACCCAACTGATGACTACACCGCTGGACGAAGATTCGCCGTCTTACCAGAACTTTAAAAAAGAAGAAGGTGCCATCTTCAGCTCGCTTCAGAGAAAAGCAGCTATGGTCTACGACGTCATGGACAAACTGGAGGGGGTTTCCTGCCAACGGTTGGAAGGCGCGATGTACGCCTTCCCGCGCATCTCGCTCCCCGCAGGGGTGATTGACGAAGCTGCAGCCCAAGGTATTGCACCGGATAGCCACTATTGTCGCTCCTTGCTGTTGTCCACCGGCATCTGCACAGTCCCGGGTTCCGGGTTCGGACAAAAGCCGGGAACATTCCATATCCGGATGACCTTTCTGCCCGAGCAAGATGCT
>Ga0206131_10008497_pt1 | contig 10072 bp, 8 predicted proteins | sample Helgoland_Spring_FD_148636 | JGI IMG/M metagenome (GOLD analysis project Ga0206131, IMG submission 148636) | Pelagic subsurface seawater microbial communities from Kabeltonne, Helgoland, North Sea - Helgoland_Spring_Bloom_20160517_1 | ecosystem: Environmental > Aquatic > Marine > Epipelagic ... | reverse complement strand
TCGGGTGCTATCAGGCGCATGCGGTTCGGAAGGGCCTGCTCCCAATTGGTGCCAAGGTCTTTGACGACCGCAGCCTCTGTCATGGGCGTTTCACCTGCCTGCAACATGCCAGCAACCGAAGCTGACATGCGGCGGAGCGTCATTAAATGCGCGACATCCCGGCCAATGGTTTCGGCGGTCCGGTCGTCCGGATTTGGGCCTGAAACACGAATGCCAGCATTCAGCGCAAAGATGGTTTCAAGCCAACGGTCTGGGCCTGAGCGTTCATAGGCAAGCTCATCTGTCGCCTGTTTCCAGGCTTCATCTGGCCGCCCAATGACATGTTCATCTGGTACGAAGGCGTCGTCGAAGTGAACCTCGTTGAAGTCATGATGGCCGGCAAGGTTGATGATTGGGCGCACGGTGATGCCCGGCGTGTCCATTTTGATTAGGAACTGCGTCAGGCCATGGCGGCGGTTGTCTTCTGTTGGCTGGGACGTGCGGATCAGGCCAATCATGTAATGGGTGCGATGGGCGTTCGATGTCCAAATCTTCGTGCCCGTAACCTTGTAGCCGCCATCTACCTTCTTTGCGCGCGTTGAGGCCGCAAACAGGTCTGAGCCGGAGTTTGGTTCCGATAGGCCTATACAGAAATAGGTCTCGCCACGCACGATCTCCGGGATCAGCTTCCGCTTGACTGGCTCTGTCCCAAACTTCAGCAAGACGGGTCCAGATTGCCTATCCGCAACCCAGTGCGCGCGAACGGGTGCGCCATGGGCCAAAAATTCCTCTGTCAGCACATAACGCTCGATCTGGCTGCGCCCATGACCGCCATATTCCTTTGGCCATGTCAGCCCGATCCAGCCTTTAGCGCCAATCTTCCGGCTGAATTCCGGATTGAAATTGGAAGCCATGTCGCCAGAACCAGGTGTGAATGTCCCGGCATCTATTTCCGCACGTAGGAAGCTGCGTACTTCCTGTCTTAGCGCTTCAGCTTCAGGCGGTAACTGAATGGGATCAAAGCGGAATATGTATGACATGGGTTTGCTCCTACTTCGCCCGACCCGCCGAGAATCCAGCGAAGAATGACGTTAGGTTCGGGCCAAGCCCTTCGCAATTATAGCCGCCTTCCTGCACCAGCAATGTCGGCAGGCCAAGCCCCGCGATGCGCTCAGCGACTTTGCCAAACCCAACGGTTGTCACTTTCAGATAACCAATCGGGTCATGCTCATAAGCATCAAACCCAAGGCTGACTAAAAGCGCACCGGGCCTATGCGCCTGGATAGCGTCGAAGGCCTTATCCAGGGAGGCCATGAACACGTCGTCACCGCTGTTTTGAGCCATTGGAAAATTGGCCGTTTTTCCAGCACCAGCGCCTTCGCCGGTCTCGTCTTTGTAGCCTGCGAAGAATGGGAAATAGTCTGACGGATCGCCGTGGAGTGATGCAAACAGCACATCGCCCCGGTCATAGAAAATACCTTGGGTGCCGTTACCGTGGTGAACGTCGATATCCAGGATCGCCAGCTTGTCCCATTTGCCGCGCATATGCTGCGCGGCGATGGCGACATTATTCAGATAGCAGAACCCGCCCGCCAGATCTTGAAACGCATGATGCCCGGGTGGGCGGCAAAGCGCATAAGCTTCGGAAGCGCCAGCCATAACGGCGTCTGCGGCCGTCAGGGCGATATCGGCGGAAACTTTGGCAGCACCCCATGTGCCTTCAGCAATGGGGGCGGAATTTGTGGCCATGTAATACCCAGCCTGCCCCATGATGCTGGTTGGCTTGCCGGTCATCCTGCGGTTTGGTTGTGCGTAAGGGTGCACATATGGCGTTGGGTCAGGCAAGGCTTGCCAGCGCGTCCATGCGGACTCCAGGAACGCCAAATATTCTTTGTCATGGATGGCCTCAATGGGTGCCATGCCGTGGGCTGTGGGTGCCTGCAGGTCATGGCCGCCAGCCGTGGCCGCTGCCAAAAGTTCTTCAGCTCGGCGCGCGATTTCCACATGGGGAACGTGGCGTCCGCGGCTGATAATTTCAGCCGGTTGATGTTGCAGATGGGCGTCGTCATGCACGACCAGCATGGGGCAAATCCTATGTTCGTGTTCAGTCCGTATCGTAGGCATCGACATCTGGGCTGGCAACGGCGGGCAGGGGCGGCTATATCCTGTTTTATGCCGATAAAAACCACTGAAATAGACGTATGGGTGTTTGATCTCGACAACACCCTCTACAACCCGCGCCGCTCAGACCTGATGCCGCAAATGCATGTTCGTATGCAGGAGTTCATCATGGCGGAGTTTGGCGTTGATCTGGTCGAGGCTGACAGGCGCCGACAGTTCTATTTCGAAGAATATGGCACGACCCTGCGCGGCCTGATGGATCACCATCAGATGGATCCCGAGAAATTCCTACCCTATTGCCACGAGCTTGATCTGTCGGAAATGCACCATGATGTGCCGCTGGACCAAGCCTTAGCCGCTCTGCCTGGGCGAAAAGTAATTTATACCAATGCCACGCGACTTCATGCAGCGAATGTGCTTGGCCGACTTGGTATCACGCATCATTTCGAGGATATGTTTGATATTGCGGATGCGGATTATATGCCGAAGCCGCACCAAGCTTCATATGACACATTCCTGAAGCGACATGACGTTGATCCTAAGCGCGCGGTCATGTTCGAAGACACTGCGAAGAATTTGAAGCCTGCTTCTGATCTTGGCATGCGCACAGTGTGGCTCCGCAATGATCGGCCTGGGGCGCAGCCGGGTGATGATGGCGAAAGCCACATTCATCACCGCGCAGATGAGCTTTCGGACTTCTTGATTGAAGTTTTGGCGGCATAGCGCCGTCTGCTCTGCCTGTGCTGTAATCCATCCCAAGTTATTTGATCCGGGAGGGATGGATGGACGTTTCAGGTAAGATCGCAGTGGTTACGGGCGCTAGTGGCGGTATAGGGTTTGCCCTTTCAAAGGCTTTGATGGCGGCGGGCGCTAAAGGTGTCGCCATGGCGGACCTGAATGCAGACAAGCTTCAGACTTCAGCCAAAGAAATCGGCGGCTTGGCCGTCCCAACAGATGTCACCGACGAGGCGGCCATTCAGGCTTTGGTCGCAAAGACTGAGGCCGAGTTTGGTCCGGTTGATCTTTTCATCTCTAACGCTGGCATCAGCCCAAAACCAATCCGGGATGACAATGACCACTGGGATCAACAGTGGCGCGTTCATGTGATGGCGCATTTGTTTGCAGCGCGAGCCGTCGCACCTGGCATGGCGGCACGGGGCGGGGGCAAGTTGGTGAATGTCGCGTCTGCTGCAGGAATCCTGATGCAGATGAATTCGGCCGTATATACAGCGACCAAGCATGGCGCTGTCGGGTTGGCGGAATGGTTGGCAGTGGAATGGGGGCCAAAGGGTGTTGGCGTATCCGTTGTCTGCCCCCTTCGTGTAGCAACGCCAATGACAGAAGGGATGCCTGATACCGGGACCGTCCGCGACGGTGTGATGACGGCAGATACAGCAGCAGAGGTGATCCTCGAAGGCATCGCCGACGACCGCTTTATGATCTACACGCACCCGCCTGCAGGCATGTATTGGGCCAAAAAGGCATCTGATCCAGAGCGTTGGATAAAAGGCATGACTTCACTCAAGCAGAAGATCGCGCCCAAGGCAGATTGATCGCCTAGGCCGCGCTTACCCGGCAGAGCAGAGACTTCAGGTTCGTCTGCTCGGAGATCGGGCAGCGCTGATGTTTGTCGGTTAGGTCATTGACCGGACGCCAAGGATTGAACGGTTGCCGTTCGCCCCAGCCGATGGGCATGAAGATCGCGCGCTCGCGGATGCCATTGGTGATCCAGGCGCGTGCATCTGCTTTACCGTGGGATGTTTCGACCGTGACCCGGTTGCCATCATCAATGCCAAGGCGTTTGGCGGTGGTGGGGTGCATCTGCGCATACAGGTCCGGCCACATTTCCTGTGCTTGCCATGAATAATGCGTCCAGGAATGGAAGTGCGGGGCGGGCGCACGGCCAGTAACAAGCTCCATGTCATAGCCCTGGGCGCGGAGATCGGCTGCGGGCTGGGCCTCGCTAGCGTCAACAATACGTGCGCGAGATGCGTAGGCAGCACCGTTCAGGAACGGGCTTTTAATGCCTTCAGTCCAGTCGGGGTCCAGCATTTCCAGATGCGCCATATCGAACAGGCTTTCGCGCTCACTATAGAATTCTGGCAGCGCGGATAAGCCATAGCCTTTGAATTTAGCGTCCATTTCCTCCGTGAAGAATTCCAGCTTGCCGCTGGGGGAAGGGAAGCGGTGGCCTTCTGGTTTGCCTGGTGCTGTCGTGCCTTCCAGATAGAGCGTGTTGATTTCTTCGGCTTCCTCTGTCGCGACAGGGAAGCGGACCCAGCGATAGGGGCTGGAATGCAGGCGTTTTTGGGTGACGCCGCGCATCTGCACATGATCAATCATGGCTTCATCCCAGAACTTCGCTGAGTCTTTCCACTCCTCTTTTAGTACATCATCGAAGCCGAAGCGTTTGCCAAGTTCGATCCAAATCCATCCATCCGGTTTGGCAATGCCTGGCGGCTCGATCATGCGGTCTATCCATACGACACGGCGATCCTCGCAGGCGCGTCCCACCTCGCCTTTTTCTATGCCGGTGGCAGCAGGCAGAACGTAGTCGGCATATGCGCTGGTTTCGTTGGGGAAGATGTCGATATGGACCAGTAGATCAAGTGCATTCAGCCCATCCCGCGTTTCCGTCTGGTCGGGCCAGAGAGACATGGGGTTATTACACGCAATCAGCGCTTTTAGGGCGTAGGGCTGGCTAGTGCGCATGGCGTCGACCCAACCGGTCGGGCTGGTGCGGACGCGGGGCTTATTCAGTGGTGCAATCCGGTCTTTCGGCGCATTGGCTTCAGCCGGAACAGACGCCGACATGTTGAAATAGGCACCACCCCTCCGACCCCAATTGCCCGTAATGGCCGCGACAAACATGATCGCACGGTTGGATTGGACTGAATTTACGTGCTGGTTCAAGCCCCGGCTGCCGAAGATGACGCAACCATCAGCGCGGGCGATTTCCTCCGCTAGCCGCTTGATGTCCTCAGCGGGAAGGTCAGTTATTGGTGCTGCCCATTCTGGTGAATACCCGCTCGCAAAAATGAAATCACGCCATTCTTCCCAGCCAAGCACCCATTCTTCGCAGAATTTTGCGTCATGGAGATTCTCGGTGAATATGTGGTGGGCGATGGCGAGGGATAGGGCCATGTCGCCGCCGGGCCGGATCGGCAAATGCCAATCCGCCTTGGAGGCTGTGACTGTCATGCGTGGGTCAATAGCAATCAATCGAGCGCGGTTCTTCAGCCGCCAGTCATTGATCATGCCGAAGTGGACCGGTCGCGTTTCCGCTTGATTGTCGCCCATGTAGACGTACAGCTCGGCAGAGCCCATGTCGCCTTCAGTATAGCTATTGCCACTGCCGCCAGCGCCCTGAACCATGTTGTAGGCGATGTTCTTGCCGAAGGAGCAATAGGGCTCCGTGGTCTCAAAATTCGGCGTGCCCCATAGCTGACGGAACAGGCGGATATAGCCCTTATTGGTCAAGGTGCCGGTGCGCGTGCCGGAGAATATTGCCAAGGCTTCCGGCCCAAAGTCATCCCGGATCGCACCAAGCTTTTCCGCGATCTCATCCAGGGCCTGTTCCCAGGAAATTGGCTCAAACTTGTTCTCGCCGCGTTCACCAACGCGTTTTAGCGGCTGGGTCAACCTGTCTTTGGAATTATAGAGCTGCAGTGAGAATTGAGATTTCGGGCAGACACGGCCTTCCAGCATGGGGTCGGCTTCATTGCCGGCTACTTTGACCAGCTTGTCATCCTTGAAATGGAAGTTGGTCGTGCAGGCATTGAAGCAGATATTGCACCCGCCGGGCTCAATCCGATCGGCTAAACGTTCCTCGCGGGGCAGGCCGAAGGGGAAGGCGGTCGCTGTCTCGGGGTCCGGCTTGCCGTCATCGGATACGGCTGGCGTTGATTGCTCAAAAACATCAAATGCGGACGCGTCCCGGATAATCCGATCCAGATAGATCGTCGCTGGTGCCAAAAGATACGGGTCGTTGTCGATTGCTTTGCGGCCATCCGCTTCGGCGCTCGCCAGCATGGTATCGCGCTCGCCAAACGTGATCGCTTTGCCTGGGCAGACGCTGGCGCATGCGGTTGTTGCGGCACCATCTGCCCGCCGGTCATGACATAGGTCGCATTTGACCGCGTGGTGCCCGCCAGCATCATAGCCCATGGCACCGTAGGGGCATGCGGCAACGCATTCACCGCAGCCAACACAGCTTTCTTCGATAATCGATACGATGCCGGTTTCAGCATCTTTGCGGATGGCTTTGGGTTCAACCGGGCAGGCACGGAGGCATGCAGGGCGCTCGCAGTGCTGGCAGGCTAGCTTCAGGAAATCCAAGGTCGGGCCATTATCGCCGCCAAGCCAAACGACGCGGTTTCGTCGTTCGCCGGGGCCAAGGCCGTGCTCGGCTTTGCAGGCGGCCTCGCAGCTTTTACAGCCGATACAGCGTTCCAGATCGATCATCAGGGCTAGGCGTGACATGACGCTCAAAAATTCCAAGCTGCAAAGTGAAGCCAATAGATATCGCCGCCGTCTGCAGCATATCCTGCGAACAGCATAACGATGATGATGTGCGCCAGCAGCCCGCCAACAAATGCCAGCGCTGCCAAGCGATGCACCACCCGCCAACGCGCTTGGATCTTCGGCAAACCAGCAGCAGCACCAACGATGCGGCTTTCTTCCGTTGCAAGCTTCGTATAGCGCAGTGCCAGGATCGGCGCGCTGAACCAATGTCGGATTTGTGGTGAGAAGAGAGCCTCATTTGCACTTGGATCAAGCTTGGCCAGCAATGTCTGCTTCTGCTCAATAAGTGCCGCTAGTTCTGCCCGCACTGCCGGGGTCGGCTTGGCGAAGCCTGCGCGCTTTTCGCCAAAGGTCTGTGCCATCATCCGCGCGCCTTGTAGTCTGGACCAAACGCCAAGCCCGATGAGCAGCAGCAGAAGCACAAACAGCGTAGCGGGCGGTTTGAGCAGCCCGCCCGCCCCATGGGCCAAGACTAGTCCTGTGCCGATGCTGGCAAGCCAGACGTGTGACCTGAAGCCTGCTTTCCCAGGTCGCCCGCGCCGTTTCGCCAGCACGGCTAAAAATGATCCAACCAGGCAAAGTGCGCCAATAGCAGCAGCAGCCTGTAGCAGTGGCCCGCCGGGTAGGCCCCATATGCCTGTCAGGCTGGCCGTAATAATGGTCGCGAAAATGCTGGCGCAGAGCGCACCAGCCAGGATGCTGATCAGCGCGCGGTTGGAAAGATCTGTTGCGGCAACGCCTTGCGGGCTCGGTTTGGCCGTCACCGGGGTGTGTCGCCCTTAATCGTGACGCGATGCATGCGACGACGTTTGCCCGGGTAGTCGTTCACAGCGAAATGCTGGGTCGCCCTGTTATCCCAGACAGCAATTGCGCCCGGCGTCCAGCGAAAGCGGCAGGTGAACTCTGGCCGGGTGATGTGATCGCAAAGGAAGTCGATCAGCGGCTTGCTCTCCGCTTCCGTCATCGTATCAAAACAAGCTGTGTGGGAGCGGTTGAGATAGAGTGATTTTTGGCCTGTTTCAGGATGCGTGCGCACAATTGGATGGCGGGATTCGTATCCTGTCGCCGCTTGGTCGGTTTCTTTCATACCATCGAGCTTGGCCATCGCTGCGGCTCGGCCACCAGCATACCCATGTTCGGAACTATTCACGCCTTTGAGATCGCCGAGCATAGCCTTCATACCGTCAGACAGCGCCTCATAGGCAGCACCTGCATTGGCGAATAGCGTGTCGCCGCCAGCCTTTGGCGTTTCCAGCGCATAAAGCACAGTCCCGAGCGCAGGCTGCTCCATATAGGAGGTGTCAGAATGCCAACTGCCGCCAAAGTTCTTGGCGTCACCTTCTGCCTTCAGGATCTCGATGACCTCAGGCGTGTCAGGCAGACCTTCGATGAAAGGATAAATATCCGGCTCGCCAAAGAGGCTGGCGAAACGGACCTGATCTTTCGGCGTCAGTTTTTGGTCCCGGAAAAAGATAACCTTGTGATCCAGGAAGGCATCACGGATAGCGGCGGCATCGCTGTTCGACAGTTCACTGCTCAGATCAATGCCTGTGATCTCAGCGCCTAGCGCGCCTGCAATTGCCTCTACCTGCATCAGCTCCGGTCCCTGTTCTTAGCGGCGATTGGCTTCTTCGAAGAGCGCCATATTCTTCGCGACATCATAGGTCTGCTCGGTCAAGTTCTCCGGCTCCCATTCAGATCGATGTTCCGCGAAGAAGTCACCGCCATAAACGTGGATGGCACCCGTCAGCTTATCCAATGGGTTCGTGACTGAGTGAATGATGTCTGCGCCCAACGGCGCTACATCACCAACGCCAAGCGTTTTAGCGCCAGCGGCTTCCAGGCCGCAGGGGCCATCGTCCAGGCGCCGCCAGAAGATGTTGTCTTCGCGGCCTGTATAGATACCGATCACAGCCCACATATTATGGTTATGCGGCATCAGCGTCATGCGCTTGCCCCACACCAGGTTCAGGATTGTGAGGTCAGGGCGGTGGCAGATTTTGTTGACGCCCGCGGCCACCGGTTCACCAATGGTGTTCAACAGCGCAGTTGGGTCAGAGACCGCGCGCTCCACAATTGGGCGCACTGTTTTGTGCGTCGGGTCAGCTTTTACAGCTTCGGCGCAATCATCGATGAAGCGGTCCATATCAAACATTCGGACATCCTTTCAGGCTGGGCGGGCAATGTTGGGATAAAAGTCTCACAGATGACTGATGGCCGTCAATTCGTCCGCCGCACGCTCGGTGCCTGCTATTGCGGCATGGTCCGATAGTAGTGCCAGAGCAGGATGGCCGCCGCTCCGCGCCACGGCCGCCATTCCTCCGCTATAGCGGAGGCTTCCTTGAAACTCGGTTTTTCTGCCAGCCCGCGAATCCGTCCTGCCGCTGCAACGAGTGCAATGTCTGCGGCCGGCCATACATCCGGTCGGCCAAGAGCGAATATCAAGTAGACTTCTGCCGTCCATCGACCAATGCCACGAAGTGCCGTCAGCGTTTCGATGGCGTCTTCATCCGGCATACGGGCGATGGCGTCGAAATTGAGTGCGCCTGAGACTTCAGCCTCTGCCAAGCCGATGGCGTATTCTGTCTTGCGGCCAGAAAAACCAATAGAGCGGGCACCGTCATACCCAAGCTCTAGAAATGTCGTGGCTGTTACCGGGGTACCTGTTTTTGCTTCGATCCTGGCCCACACTGTCCGTGCAGCGGCGGCTGATATCTGTTGTGCGCACACAGCCCGCAATAGGGTTGGAAAGCCTGGGTCACGCAACGCAATCGGCGGCGGCCCGGCCTCCTTCACGATGGCAGCCATTCCAGGATCGTTAGCAGTGAGTGCGCGGACACCTTTGCGAAAGCGCCGGACAGCGCCTTCGGGCGATATTGCTCTAACGGTTCTTTCTGCCATGGGGCGCAGTCTGGCCTCTGAAGACCCACACCGTCCATACAGCGGCGACGAATAATAGCAGCGCCGTTGCCTGATGCAGAGCGGCCAATGGTATCCAGACGACAGAAAGTAGCGTCGTGATCCCAAGGCCGACCTGAACGATAGCGAGAAGGGCCATAACGCTTGGAGCTTGGCGTTGCCCACTGTGAAGAACACTAACCCTGGCGCGAAGCCAAAGTGCGATAATTAGAGCGGTTGTTAGAACAGCGGCCCAGCGATGATTGAACTGGATAGCGCCAATGCTCTCAAGACTATTGCGCCACCAAGGGGTGAGGGTCGCGTAATCAGGTGGTAACAGGCGGCCATCCATGAGTGGGAAGGTATTGTAGATCATCCCGGCATTTGTCCCAGCTACGAACGCGCCAAGGATAATCACAAAGAACAATGCTCCGAGAACGCCCCAGCTCATGCGGCGCAGACCCCTTGGGGCTGCCTCTGGCGTACGAGGGGAAAGGAAATCCAGGGCGGTCCAGACAAGAGCGCCTGCAATAATGAACGCCATGCCCAG
>Ga0206131_10008488_pt1 | contig 10079 bp, 9 predicted proteins | sample Helgoland_Spring_FD_148636 | JGI IMG/M metagenome (GOLD analysis project Ga0206131, IMG submission 148636) | Pelagic subsurface seawater microbial communities from Kabeltonne, Helgoland, North Sea - Helgoland_Spring_Bloom_20160517_1 | ecosystem: Environmental > Aquatic > Marine > Epipelagic ... | reverse complement strand
GGAACAATCGGTGATAATGCGCGGGCTATCGGTGCTGCCAGTGGGCCAATTTTTGCCCAGTTTCTACTCAATACCAATTCAGATGAAGTGTTTGGTGCCCCGGCAGTGCCGGACTGATTTGACCGACGAGCACTGCTGCGTGTCTGCGTATTTTTTAGGGTGCCCTGTAGTATGCAACACCAGAATTTGGGGTCAGAAATCGTGATATCATGACCGCGGAAATAAATGCAGAAATGGTCTGTTTTCTGCCTCAAGTACTGTTTTGAGGTAGGTTTTTTGCAAAGGCTTTTTCGGTGCTAGCCCATAGAGACAATGCCAGATGGTGAGACGACTTTTTTGGACAAGTTGGCAGGCACCCTGGCGTTTGCTTTGCTCTGCGAGAATTTGAAATAGCAGCTGCTCAGACACCGATATAGCGGTGCAACAGCGCTTTGTCGGTCTTCAAGGCCTCCGGTGTGGTTTCCAGCGCATTGCGCCCATTTTCAATAAACACCACGTTATCTGCAATTTCCAGCACCGCCTCGACGCGCTGTTCGACCAGAATGATTGCGACATTCTGCTTTTTTAATGCCACCACAGCGTTGCGGATCAGCGATATCATCGAAGGTTGCAACCCTTCTGTTGGCTCATCCAGTAACAACAGTTTGGGTTTGAGGCAAAGCGCGCGCGCGGTTGCCAGCATCTGTTGCTCTCCTCCCGACAGTGTCTCGGCCCGCTGATCCAGTCGCTCGCGCAAGCGAGGGAACATGTCGAGAACCTCATCCAGCACCTCTGGCCCTTGAGCGCGGGTCATCAGTCCAATCTGAAGATTTTCCGCCACGGTCATTTCGGTAAACAATCGCCGCCCTTGCGGTATGTATCCGATCCCGTGGCGCGGCACCTCGTATGCGGGCAACAGACGCAGATCTTTGCTCTCAAGCCGGATGTGGCCTTTTTGGGCACGCACCAAACCCATGATGGCTTTCAAGATCGTCGTTTTGCCAGCCCCGTTACGCCCCAGCAGGCACAGAATTTCACCAGCTTGCACGCGCAATGACAGGTCTTTGAGAACCTGCACATTGCCGTAGCCGGCATCTATCCCTTGCACCTCGAGCATCATCCCCCCAGATACGCGGTTTGAACCGCGTCGTTTTGGCGAATTTCTTCGGGGCTGCCCTCGGCAATGATCTCACCAAAATTCATTACGGTTATGCGGTCTGCCAAGGCCATCACCACGTTTATGTTATGCTCGATCAGCAACACGGTGGTGGTTTCAGCCACCTCTTTGATCAGTGTGATAAAATCGTCGACTTCTGCGTCTGACAATCCTTGTGTTGGCTCGTCTAAAATTAGCAATTGCGGCGATTGACCCAACCCCATTGCAACTTCTAGTAATCGTTGGTGACCATAGGCCATGTCGCCGGCGGTGCGCTCAGAGTACGCTTGCAAGCCGACGCGCGTCAGGGCGGTTTCGACCTCTTGCGCCAGTTTGTTGATCGCGTTCGACAGGCGCGGTTGTACGGCCAGCGCCACATTCTCATAGACGCTCAGCTCTGCAAAAATCGAAGTTATCTGAAAGGTATAGGCCATCCCCTGTTGTATCCGCTTGTGCGCGGGCAATTGGGTGACGTCTTGACCTTGAAACATGATGCGGCCACTGCTGACCGGAATACGCCCGCAGAGCATTGAAACAAATGTTGTTTTTCCGGCACCATTTGGGCCAATCAATGCCCGGATCTCGCCTTTGGGCAGATCAAAATCCACATTTTGGACAGCAATCAACCCGCCAAAATGGCGGCTAACCGATTGTGTGGATAGCAGACTTACGGCAACCATTTGAGCCACTTCTCCCGGATAAGCCCCATTATGCCCCGCCTTGCATAAAGTGTCAGCAGGATCAAAACCACACCTGCTACCAGCATATGCGCATCGGTCAGGGCGCTGGACAGGTCGCGCAGGTAGAACATAAACAAGGTACCGACAAACGGGCCAATAACCGTGCCTGGCCCACCCAGCAAAACATACAGCAGAGGTAAAATTGAGAAGGGTACCTCGGCAAAGCTGGCACCCACGGTCCCAAACAGCAAACCATAGGCCGCGCCTGCTGCGCCTGCCATCGTTCCGGACATCACCACCGCCCCCAGCTTGTGGGCCCAGATATCATAGCCAAGCATCTTGGCGCGCTCTTCATTTTCGCGAATGGCAATCAACACCCGGCCGGTTGGTGCGCGGACCAGTTTCAATACTGCCAACAGGCAGATTGAAAACAAAATTAGGGCGGCAAAATAGCGATTGCCTGAATCCGACAGGTCAATGTCCGCAATCTGGCGCGCGGCTTGGGGGATTACAAAACCTTCGTCTCCGCGGGTAATTGGGTTGAAATATAAAATTGTCAGAAAAATCGCCTGACTGAACATCAAGGTGACGATCATAAAGCCCACCCCGATGGTCCTGAGCGCCAAAAGACCGATCAACAAGGCAAAGACAGCCGACACACCAAGGCCTATTACAAAGGCGGGGCCGGCCGAGATCTCATACAAGCGCATCGATAAGCCCATCCCATACATGCCGGCACAAAAGAACATTGCATGCCCTAACGACAGCAATCCGGTGTATCCGAACATCACATTATAGGCCATCGCATAAACCGCGAGCACCATCACCCGCGCCAGATTGCCGTGATGGTACTCTGGCAAAATAAAATGCAGGGCAAACAATAGGGTAATCAGCGACAGGTGCAGCGACAGTTCCCGGCTCATGCGACTTTTGTCCCAAACAGACCGGCGGGGCGGTAGACCAGCACAAAGGCCACCAGTAGCGTCGCCAGAATTTTGGCCAATGTCGGGGTGAAAAACACTGAAATCACACCGTTGCTCATGCCGATTAAAATCGCGGCAACCACCGTGCCCCGCAAAGAACCCAAGCCGCCAATAATCACCACAATAAACGACAACAACAGCGGATCGCCGCCCATAAGGTAATGCGCCTGTTGGATCGGCACCACCAACACTGCCCCAAGGGCCGCTATCGCGGCACCCAGCCCAAAGACAAACGCATAGACCCGCTCTACGGGGATGCCAAAGGCCTGTGCTGTTTCACGGTCCAGCTGGGTTGCGCGCAAGATCAGCCCCAGTTTGCTGCGGGCCATCAAAATCCAGATGCCCAGACCGGCAACGCAGGCGGCGGCAATCACAAACAACTTGTAAGATGTAGTCGACAGACCCCAAGGGAAATAAAATTCAAGCCCGGTGTCGGTAAATTCAAACCACGGAATGGCGAGGCGCTGATTGAACGGTGGGGTCACCGGGTGTGCGTCGGGCCCATAGGTCATCAAGGTAACCTGTTGCAGCACATACAGAATACCGATTGTGGCAACGATGGTACGCTCAGGGTCATAATCTAGCCGCCTTAAGATCATTCGGTCACAGACCACAGCCAGCGCTGCAACCAGCAGTGGCGCAATGATCAAAGCTGCGAGAAAGCCAACAGCGGCACTGCCGGTCAACCAGTCGGTGATCGCATAGGCGAACACGGCTCCAAGCATAAAAAACTCGCCGTGCGCCACGTTGACCACCCGCATCACACCAAAGACCAAAGACAGCCCAAGCGCGGTCAAGGTCAGTACAGAGGCCTGTACCAGCCCTTCCAGCATTGCAAGGATAAGGTGGGGTCCAAATTCCATAAATATCTTGGCCTGCGGTTAAAGGATCAGATGGCCCGGCGCAAAAGCCGGACCACTGCACTTATCTGCGGAGATTTCAGTGTTAAAACGACTGGCTGGTATAGTCGACCTCATCGGGATACATCGTATCTTCGATGGATGTGGTATGTGCCAATTCCAGACGCCCACCTTTTACCTGCGTGATATACTGATGTCCAAACACCTGATGGGTTTTACCATTGAACATTTTGGCCCCCTGAGGATGCGCTTGGCTCAGGGGCATGTTGGTCATAGCCTCCACGGCTTCGATCAGCTTGGCACGATCCGAGGGTCCTTGATAGCCAGAGGCCTCCATCCCCGCTTTTATGATATGCAGGGTTTCCCAACAGCCGAACATATGTGCATAGGTCGAGACATCCTTGCCATCACTGACCGATGCTCCATTCTGGTCAACACCGACCGCAGCACGGTAAAACTTGTCGTGCTCAGATTGGTTTGCCTGTGCATAGCGCGGGTTGCCCTCCCAGAAATACGTGCCTTCGAGAAACTCCAGCCCCGGAGTTTTAAGATCGACCGCTTCCAGAGAGTCAATAAAGCCAAAAATCTCTGGCCGAGATGAGCCAAAGAATTCGCCCATTTCCTTGACAAACGTTAACACAGCAGGGCCAACCATCACGTGGTAAATCACATCTGTGTTGCGGGGGATTTTGGGAAAATATTTAGTAAAAGAAGTCTCAGTTGGCGGGATGGCGATTTTGGCAACAACTTCTCCGCCCTGCGCCTCAACTGCGGCAGAAAAATAATCTCTGTGGTCATGTCCGAACGCAAAATCTGGGAAGATCATCGTGACTTTTTTGCCAAGATTATCTGCCACAAACGGCGCCATTGCCTGAACCTGACTTTTCACATCGGTAATGCCGGGCTGCAAAGTATAACGATTAAGCATGCCACTGGCCACATGATGACCTTCAGACACCACGAAATAGGGCATTTTAAGTTCTCCTGCCCGAGGGGCAGAGCCGATCACCACATGGCTAAATAAGGTTCCAAAAGCGATGTCAGCTTTGTGATGGGTCGCAAATTTCTCGATTACTTCTGCGCCGCGCTTTGGATCCGTGCCGTCATCTTCGGCGATGATTTCAACAGGGCGCCCGTTTATACCGCCGGCATCATTGATCACTTTGGCAGCTGCGGTGGTGGTGCGATCATACCAACGCCCATAAGCAGCGCCAATGCCGGTTCTATGGACTTGAAATCCAATCCGGATCGGTGCCGCGCTCTGGGCTTGAACGTAAGGCGTAAAACCCGGTAAGGCAGTGGCAGCGCCAGTGGCGGCGAGGCCTGTCAGAACATTCCGGCGAGTCGGCTGTACATCGAGGTATTTCTTAATGGCCATCTTAATTCTCCAAGTTGACTGAGTTTAAGTCCTGTATTGGGATCTTGTTGTGTCGAAAGTTTGTATGTGCACACATGAAAAGTCCAGTTTTTTATTTTGCTCTTTATTAAAGTGCGACTGGCGATGCCAAGAGCCACAAACCAAAAACAGTATAAAGCAGCATAAAAGCGGCGACTGGTAACTGCGAAATAACCGCCATTTGGTGGTCTCCAAACGCATTTAGAGCGATCATATGCGATAAAACAACCGCGATAATATGGGCCAGTACAATCGAGCCGGCTTGGGTCAGCCATATCGCCTCGACGGTGTGATGTTGATTAAAAAAACTGGTTGTCACATAAAAACTATCCCAGCCAAGCAGCGTTGCACCGGTTTCAAACGGGTCATTGAGCGCCGCAAGAAAATATTGTAAATTGACCATCGCGCTGGTTAGAAAATGGGCAAAATGATAGCCCAAAGCTATTGGTAGAAGGCTCAATGCCAAGCGACAAAACAAGGTTTGGAAATATGCTGTTTGACCGATTAAAGCCAATCCAAGCCAAACACAGGCCGCAAAACCTGTCGTCAAAACCACAATTGCGCCGCCCATGCCAAAGCGGTTTTGCCATGCAATCGCTGAGCGCCCTGGAAATTCAAGTGGGTTAATGCCCAACTGGCTCATCCACCAGAAAGTTTCGTTAAGTCCGTCGAAAGAGCCCAATGCCAGCATGACAACCGCAAAAGTCGCCACTGATAGCCCTTGAGGGACCTGTGCGATAAGGATCTGCCCTGGAAATCGCACACCAAAGGGTTTACGCCGCAGCGGAGATAATTGGGCTATCAGGTTAAAAAATACCGTAAAACCCTCGCCTCGGTGCAGCCAGTCTCTGCCAAAAATACCGCACATTATAAAGGTAAACAGCCAATAGCCACCTGCCACCCTTGCCAACCGGTCAGGATCATCAGGTGCCAGATCGGTCAGCGTATAAACAGCGGCCAGAAAAAAACTTGCAATCGCCGGCCAAACGCCGACCTGCTGCGGCAAGTTTTTATAGGATCTGCCTTTGAATACGATGTGTACTGGACCATCCCAAGGATTGATCCAGCGCCAAAGATCGCCCAAAAGAGCTTGTAAAAGAGGAAAGCAAATCCACCAAACGGTGAATAAGGTTAAGGGAAGAAGGTTTTGCAAAGGGTCGCGGGGACCGGAAAGGCCTAGGCAGATTAGGCAAAAAAAGACCAAAAAAGAAATCAGGCTTGGCAGGATCGGCGGTTTCAGAGCTCCGTGGGCGGCGGGGATTGTCCGTCCATCACCGCCTAACGGTTTGAACACCCACGGGGGCATGAAAACTGTCAAAAATACCGTGACTGCAACCGCCGCGACGCCAAAAGCAATATAGATATTCGTTGGTAAAATCAGGACCAACGCGCGCTCCGAGACATGCGCTAAAGCTGCGTTCGCAAACATAATCGCGGCAAAAAAAAGGGATAATGGTACACCAAATTTCATCTTAAGTCTCTGCCCGGATACGAATTATTCGGTCACGTTATCGGGCTATCAAGTCTGCGTCTATGATTTTCCCTAATGGGTAGAGGGTCTTTTCAAAGGGTTATGTGACGAAACAAGCCGATTGCTCACAGAGGTGCCGCAAAATTTAAAGGGCCAGTGTTCCGCTGATCCCCGGTTGATTGACATCAATATTGGTCCATTTTACCGCTGCGACCGGGGGAATATTTTTTTGGGTGTTGCAGACAGTACCGGGATTTGTTCCCATATGCTGATTGAGATCTTCAACTGCGCTGTCTGATTTATGTGTGCAAGCGGCCCGGTAGCGATTGCAGGGCGAGACGCCGGTTTCGCGACAATTGAACGCCATGAGCATTGTCATGTGCCTCTTCAAGCGCCGCCCGGTATTCAATGAATTCTGAAGGTGTTTAAGGTCAGGACCTATAAGCTGAATGAAGTGATGGGATGAAGTCTGCGCTTTTAAAGTTGACCATCGCTTTGATTTCAGCTGCAAGCATAAGCGGGATTATGGCTTGTTGAGCCGCGCCTCCTAATCCCGATGCTCTGCGTATACTGAGGGCCGTGCCGTTCAGGCCTGATTGTGGACTATGGTTCAGCCGTCAAGTTCGGCCATGGCGCTGGTAAAACCAAGCAGCGACACCTCGATCACCACCGCCTGTTCTTGGCCAAACGGGCGGAAGGCCACTTTCATCACCCGACCGCGCTGCAATCGCGCCAGCAGTGCGGCATCGATATCTGCCAAAGCAGCGCAGCCCCGATCGATGCAGGTGGCGAAAGGCAACTTGATGTCTTTGGCGTTATCAAGCTGCAGGACCACGCCACTAATAAGGTCCAACCCCAGCGGCAGCGCCAGTTCCATCACAAAAACCCCGTCGCGCTTTGTCACTGTGGCGCGTAGGGCCGTCACCGTCTGGCCATTTTCGCGTTCTACTTGCAGAGTCTGGCTGATATCACAAAGTGTTTCCGCGTCCTGCTGCACGCAGAGGCTCTGCCAGTCTTGATAGGTGCTGCGCGTCATCGAAGGCGCAGTGATCGTGGCCTTGGCTGTGTCGTTGCCTGTCTCAGCGAACGCCGGTGGGCCCAGCCACAACGAAAGGGTCATTAGGCCGGCTGCTATAAGGTTGCGCATGGGGTTCCTTTCAAGACGGCATAAGATGGTGCCGCTCAGGGGGTTTTGATACCAGTTAAAACGCATAGCTAATATTGGCCCAAATCGTTGGGTCGCTTTGACGCTCATCCGATTGGGCTGCCCCACCGGTGCCCTTCCACGCAATCGATATTGCGGCTTGAAGCGGACCTTGCGTCATCCGCAGGCCGACGCCATAGCCCGATAAGCTGCGCGCCGGTTCCTGTCCGTCGGCTTTGATCGTACCGGCATCATAGAATACAAACGGGGCATAGGCGCCGCGGGCATAGCGCAATTCGGTCTGCAGTATGGCGCCAGAGGTGGCGTTGGCCTCGCCTGCGGGATAGGCTCGCACTTTGGTTGCCCCCCCAAGAGATATCTGCTGAGCGCCGTTCAAAGGGTCGGGGCTGTGTTGCAAATTTGCGCTCACCAAGGCCTCAAAGCCGTTTGGTAAAGCTTGCAGGCGCGCTAGGCTGAGCTCAAGCTTGCGGAAAGACCCTTGCACCGTGCTGGCTTCGCTTGAGGTTATATCGCCCATCTGCAACCCGGCAGAGCCAAAGGTTTGTCCCGCGCCAAGCCAATTGTCACGGTGGTCAAACTGCAAACGCGCCGTGCCCGCTTTTGCGGTTTTTTTGTCAACGCGGGCCCCGTTCAAAGTATCGCTAAGCGATCGTATTTACCCTCGATCGATGCTGTCACATTGGTTTTCACTGACCGTTTGAGCGGATAGTGCAGCGCCACAGACGCCGTCTCAGCCGTGCCTTCAAAGCCCTCAAAACTGTCTTCAAGTGCATAGGAATAGCGCGATAGCTTGGTCTCGGCACGCAGACCGCTGCCGGTCACAGCAAAGCCATAGCCGATCTCGCCCAGCGTCATCCCCTTGTCTGAACGCAGCAACGCCATCGACAACCGGTCGCCAAAGCCAACAAAGCCGTTCAATGCCAGATTGATCCGCCCGCGGTTGCTGCCGGCAAAGCGGTTGCCGTGATTGTCTGCCGAAAACGAGCCGTCCCAGCGTTTGTCGCGGGTCACGGCCACATTAAGATCAGCGGTGCCGCGTGCCGATCCCGGCCGAAGCACCGGGAAGGCTGTGATGCCGGGCAGGTCACCCAGCACAAGTGTTGCGCGTTCTAACGGGTTTTGAGCTATCACGTCGCCGGGCTTGAGCGTTTTAAGAAAACTGGCCGCAGGTCCGGCTAGGTTTTTCTCGCCCGAAGTTTCGACCGCTCCGTAACGTCCTTCTAACACGGTGATTTTTAGCCCACCACCGGTCACTTCCTGCCGAGGCAGATAGGCCCGGGCAAAGCTATAGCCCGCCTGACGGTAATGCGCGGTGATCCGGTCGGCGAGAGCCAACAGCCCCGCCATGTCATAGCGCGCGCCGGCCTTATGGCCCAGAACGGTGAGCAGGGCCGCTTCGGTGAACACACTGTTGCCGTGAATGCGCAGTGTCCTGATCGCAACCGTTGCCCCGCCTGGCGCGACGCGGCGCCCGATGCTCGGGTCATCGGGGCGCTCATTCAACGACAGTTGATCCGCTTTTTGACGGAGCGAAGAGGTTGGTTGCGCGGCCTCGCGGAGCAAGCTGCCAGCCGAGGGCCTTGTTTCCGCTTGCGCGCTTTGGACGCTCACGCCCAGCATTATGGCCGGTATCACGCCAAGCAAGGTTGCACAGATCGCCGCGCTGACGGCCATCTTCGTGATTCTTGACGCAACCGGTTGGGTTGATGTTGATTGCTGGGTCATTGATCTGCGGTCCTGTGTTAAATCAAGCGATTTTGGGTGGGGGTGTGACGGGATGCGGGCTGGTATGAACTCCCGGCTCATTGTCGCAATGCCGCCAGACTGAGCAGGTCGCTGGCAGTCGGCAACGCGATGCCGGACTTTTCGACCAAAGTGAACTGCGCGGGGTTGCTGCCTGATGTATCGACACAGTATTCGGTCAGCTCGGGCAGATTTAGCACTAGCGGTGCCATCCCGTTGATTTCCACGCAGGTCTCAGGTCTGATGAGGCTGGCAGGGGAGGGGGCTTTGCTTACAGTGGAACTACTTCCAGGTTCCACAGCCCCGCTCACATTTAACGGCTCAACGACGTCGAGAGTCCCGGCTTTGTAAGTAATGGTATAGTTATCGGCGTTAAAACCGCTGCCTGTCGCAGCCGCCGCCGTGATCGTATAGTCCTTGACATTGGCTGTTTCAGCGGCGCCAGCGCTGGTCAAGGTGACCTTGCTGATGGTCTCCCCATTTTGCAGGGCATCTGCTGTGAACTCTGTACCTTTGAAAGCTAGCGTATCACCGTAGATTTTTGAGGCGTCGTTTGCGGTGATGGTCAGGTCCCGCTTCGCGACACTTAGGGACCCTGTGTCTGCGTAAGAAATGGTATAGTTACCGGCGTCAAACGTGCCGCCTG
>Ga0206131_10008484_pt1 | contig 10082 bp, 9 predicted proteins | sample Helgoland_Spring_FD_148636 | JGI IMG/M metagenome (GOLD analysis project Ga0206131, IMG submission 148636) | Pelagic subsurface seawater microbial communities from Kabeltonne, Helgoland, North Sea - Helgoland_Spring_Bloom_20160517_1 | ecosystem: Environmental > Aquatic > Marine > Epipelagic ... | reverse complement strand
CGGTGAAGAAATGAAGGCGCTAAGCGTGAAACATAACGCTAAAGAAGTTAAATTGATACAGGATTTGCAAGGCAAAGACCGAATGCTATTGGCAAAATATGGACGTACAGATTGAAATAGAACGCTTGCGAAGCGAATTACATAAGCACAACCACCGCTATTATACGCTAGACGCTCCGGTGATAAGTGATTATGACTTTGATCAATTGCTTAAAAAACTGGAGCAATTAGAAGCAGCGCATCCTGAATTTTTTGATCCAAACAGTCCGAGCGTTAGAGTAGGAGGTGAGGTAACAAAAAACTTTGAGACCGTAAGCCACCGTTTCCCTATGCTTTCATTAGGAAATACTTACAGTCTAGAAGAACTGCAAGATTGGATCATTCGCGTTCAAAAATTGGCGCCGAATGCAACATTTGTTTGTGAATTAAAATACGACGGTGTTGCTATCGGTATTCAATACGTTAACGGTGCTCTATCTCGCGCGGTTACGCGGGGTGATGGCGCTCAAGGTGATGATATTACAACGAACGTACGAACGATAAAAAGCATTCCATTACAACTGACGGCACCTTATCCTGAGGATTTTGAGATACGAGGGGAAATTGTTCTTCCTCACGCCCGGTTTGATGCTTTAAACGCACAACGCTCCGCGCAGGGGCTTTCACTATTTGCCAACCCAAGAAACTGCGCTTCGGGTACATTAAAACTACAAGACAGTGCAGAGGTAGCGAAACGAGGGTTAGACGCTTACTTGTATTATGTCTTGCCAGAAGGTGTTCTCGCTTCCAACCACAGTGAAAGCATTGCACATGCTGGAAAATTGGGCTTTAAGATTCCAAGAACTCAAGACAAATTTATCGCGAAATGTGACAGTATTGAAGCCATTATGAGTTTTGTCAATCATTGGGATAAAGCGAGAAAAGAACTCCCGTTCGATATAGACGGTGTGGTCATTAAAGTGGATAGCTATAAAGCGCAGGAAGATCTTGGTTTCACTGCGAAAAGTCCTAGATGGGCCACGGCCTTCAAATTTAAAGCCGAAAGAATACCAACTGTTCTTGAATCTGTAAGCTATCAAGTGGGCAGAACTGGTGCTATAACGCCGGTGGCCAATTTGAAACCTGTTTGGCTCGGAGGAACAACTGTAAAGAGGGCTTCTTTGCACAATGAAGACCAAATAGCCGCTTTAGACCTGCACAATGGCGATACAGTGTTTGTAGAAAAGGGTGGTGAAATCATACCAAAGGTAGTAGGCGTGGATGTAGACAATAGAATGGAATCGGCGCTTCGAATTGAATTTATTTCCCATTGTCCAGAGTGTCATTCACCACTTTCTAGATTGGACGGAGAGGCCCAACACTATTGCCTTAACGAAAGCAGTTGTGAACCTCAGGTCAGTGGTAGAATTGACCACTTTATCTCGCGTAAGGCAATGGATATCACTGGCATGGGATCCGAAACTGTAGCGCTCTTAGTTAAGAAGAATCTAGTTAGCACCCCGGCAGACCTCTACAAACTAACCTATGAAGAACTTATTCAACTCGACGGGTTCAAAGAAAGAAGCGTTTTAAATGTTCTTGATGGGGTGGAAGCTTCGAAGAGTCAGCCGTTTGAACGTGTTTTATTCGCAATAGGTATTCGTCATGTTGGCGCAACCGTTGCGAAGAAACTCGTGCGCCACTTTAGAACCATAGAATCTTTGTTATCTGCGAATCGAGAGGACCTTCTGGCGGCAGAGGAGATTGGGGAGGTCATAGCCGACCAATTGTTAGCTACCTTCCAAAAGCCAGAGTGGCGCTTAGAAATTGAAAGGCTACGGCAATATGGTTTAAATTTTGAAGCGGAGCTGAAAGAACAACTATCGGATTCGCCTATTTCAGCAAAAAAGATTGTGGTTAGTGGCGTGTTTGAGAGCATTAGTCGAAATGAGCTCAAAGAACTTATAGAAACACTTGGTGGTTCAAACGTTAGTAGCATAAGCGGTAAGACGGACTATGTATTTGCTGGAGAAGGCATGGGCCCTGCAAAACTAAAAAAGGCTACCAGTCTTGGTGTTCCCATATTAAATGAAATGGAGGTTCGGACCTTGCTTAATCTATGAGACAGATCAAAGAATTCTTCTGGAGGCGTGGACTAAAACAGGCATTGCCGAGCAGGCACTTACTTAGAACTAGCGACCCAAAAGTTACTGTTTTAACGAGTAATCACGCTCTGATTGAGGTGGTCAAGGAGTATTTCACTGCAGTAGATTTCATTTACTTCGAGAACATGCGAAGACCAAAGGGTGAGATATTAAAGACATACCATCTTTACAAAGATGATATTAGCTTAAGAGGCGAACCGAAGCGATTTATCCCTGACCCGGGAGATAACCATATCATATTGAATCTTGAAAACGATTCGCCGAATTTAACCTGGTATTGGTACGCAAGAAGCTACGACATTAGGGTAGATTTGTGCGGAATCTATGAAAATGCTGATTTAAGTATTACGAACCCTAACATATCCCTAAAGGAACAATTGGCAATGCTTAAAAACATGCTTAAAGTGATGACTACAAATGAATAAATTAGACCTATCAGGAGTCGGTGTTGCATTGGTTACTCCGTTTCAGCGTAATGAGACAAAAAGTGTAGATTATACAGCACTTGAACGCCTCTTAGAGCACTGCATCTCAAATGGCGTGAACTACTTCGTTGTCAACGGCACAACGGCTGAAAATCCAGTTTTAACAGTAGATGAAAAGCAGCAGGTACTGCAGTTCGTACTAAAGGTAACAGCGGGTAGAATTCCTGTTGTTTTTGGAATTGGCGGTAACAATACTCATGCTTTGGTTGAAGAGCTGGAAGCGTTTAATACTGACGGCGTTTCTGCAATTCTGAGCGCAAGTCCATATTACAACAAACCTTCACAAGAAGGTATTTACCAACACTATGCAGCATTAAGTGCCGCGAGCCCCTTGCCATTAATATTGTATAATGTTCCAGGAAGAACAAGCAGTAACATGAGTGCGCAGACAACCGTTCGTTTGGCTAAGAACTTTGGTAACATTGTCGCAATAAAAGAGGCGAGTGGTAATCTTGATCAAATCACAGAAATTTTGCTCGAACGACCTGCAGACTTTCAAGTAATTTCCGGGGATGATAACCTCACCTTTGCTATGATGGCCCTAGGAGCTGAAGGAGTTATTTCTGTGAGTGGGCAGGGTGTTCCAGAAGTCTTCTGTACTATGGTTAACCATTTATCAGCAGGTCAATGGATACCGGCACGCGCAGCACACCTTAGTATCTACGACTTAACAAATCAATTGTTCGAAGAAGGCAATCCAGTGGGAATCAAAGCACTTCTAGAAGCACGAGGCATCACGACGGCCGCAGTTAGACTTCCTTTAGTAGAGGCGTCGAGTGACCTTAAAAACTCCTTAATAGCAAGTTTAGAAGTCCTTAGCTTGGTCTAAACGGGGTTATGAAGGTATTATATGCACTGCAAGGCACCGGAAACGGCCATGTTGCAAGGGCAAGAGAAATTGTGCCAATTTTAGCAAGCCGATGTGATTTAGATGTCCTCGTCGCAGGTACCCAAAGTCAGATTGCCTTGGAGTATCCTATCCGATTTAAGAAATTTGGATTAACCATGAAGTATAATTCCAGTGGGGGAGTAAGCTACTGGAAAAGTTTCTTTGGAAACAAACCCTTACGATTCATAAGGGATGTTTACACGCTCCCCGTTAAAGGGTACGACCTGGTGATTATCGATTTTGAAGCCATCACTTCATATGCTTGTTTACTTAGAGGAGTTAAGAGTTTACAGCTTAGTCACCAGGCGGCGTACTGGTCCTCACGAACACCGCGTCCGCCTAGGAGTGTATGGCTATGGGAGTTCATTTTGCGCTACATGTCACCCAGTGCGTTTAAAATTGGTTTTCATTTCAGTGCCTATGATTCCTTTATTTTACCACCGATCATTAGAGGTGATGTTCGTAAATTAACTCCTATAAATGGTGATCATTACGTAGTGTACTTACCGGCCTATAGTGCAACCACATTGGCTCACTGGTTTCAGCAGTTTCCCGACGAACAGTTTGTAATTTTCTCTAGAGAAGAAGTGATAATTGACACTTTAAATACAACCTTTTTAAGTATTGATAATAAGTTGTTTACAGATTCATTAGCGAAATCAAAGGGTCTTATTTGCAGTGCGGGTTTTGAAGGTCCCTCTGAAGCAATGTTTTTAGGTAAAAAAGTGTTGCTTTCACCAATATCAGGACAATACGAGCAAGCCGCGAATGCCGTATGTGCAGAGCGGGAAGGCGCTATGGTATTTTATCAGCTCAATGCCTTAGCGGTAGATATTTTCAAACGTTTTTTCATTTCAGAAAATTCTGTTAAAAGGGCATGGCCGGACTACACTGAAGACCTTGTAGAAGGTATTTTAGCCAGGGCGAAGAACGGAGAGGATTTGGACGATATTTCCACTCTACAACTTCACTAAAAATCGTATCTTTGCGCGTTCATGAAATTGATTAGACTAGCTACATACCTGCTATTTGCCTTTGTTTTTACAAACTGCGGCGAATACCAAGAGGTTCTTAAAAGTAAAGACCTTGATTATAAATTCTCGAAAGCCGTAGAATACTACGACGCAGGAGAGTATAACAAGGCCTATCCTATTTTTGACGAATTAATCTCGTTATACCGCGGAACGCACAAAGCACAAGAAGTGTACTTTTATTATGCGAACACACTGTATTTGCAGAAAAACTACATCTTAGCTGGCTACCATTTCAAGAATTTCTACAAGACATTCCCTCAAAATGAACAGGCGGATGAAGCCGCGTATTTAACGGCCTACTGCTACTATTTGGAAGCCCCAAAGCACAGTCTAGACCAAGCCTACACGTTTAAAGCAATTAACGAGATTCAACTTTACATTAATACTCATCCAAATTCTGATAAGCTAGAAGATTGTAATGCTTACATGGAGGAGCTTAGAAGTAAGCTAGAGTTGAAGAGCTATGAGATTGCCTTTCAATATTACAAGACTAGACAGTACAAAGCAGCTATGACGGCGTTCACTACAACCGTTAGTGAATACCCGGATACGCCATACCGTGAAGACGCCTTGTATTATAAAACGCTATCGGCCTTCAAATTGGCAAATAACAGCCTCGAAGCGCTACAAGATGAAAGATTTACAGAGGCCAAAACAGCATTAAATGATTTTGAAGAAGCGTTCCCAACTAGTGATCGCCTCGAAGATTTACGTAAATTGATACACTAAATTCCTGATTTCCTATGGATTATAAAAAGATGCAAGCGGACAAGAATACGCGAACGCACAACACTAACGCTATTGATGCACCTACGGATAATATCTACGAAGCATTGACCATTATCTCAAAGCGTGCTGAGCAAATCAATGACATTACTCGCGAGGAGCTGCACGCAAAACTGCAGGAATTTGCTTCTTCCACAGAATCTCTAGAAGAGATTTTCGAGAATAAAGAGCAAATTGAGGTGAGTAAGTTTTACGAAAGCTTGCCGAAGCCAACTGCAATGGCCCTTCAAGAGTGGTTAGAAGATCGTATCTACTACCGCAAAGAGAACGAAGAAGAGAAATAGATCGTGGAAATAGGGCCTTTGTACAAGCGAAAGGTACTGCTTGGAGTTTCCGGCAGTATTGCGGCCTACAAAAGTGCTCATTTAGTCCGTGAACTAATTAAATGGGGTGCTGAAGTCCAGGTAGTGATGACCACTGCTGCGAAGGACTTCATCACCCCATTGACGCTTTCTACTTTAAGTACACGTCCCGTCTATAGTACTTTCTTAAAGGAAGAAGAGGAGCAATATGGTGTATGGAACAACCATGTAGACTTGGGTTTATGGGCCGACCTTATGCTCATAGCGCCAACTTCAAGTAATACACTTTCAAAGCTTGTTACAGGCGCTTGCGACGATTTGTTGTCTGCTGTATACATGAGTGCGAAGTGCCCTGTCTATGTGGCCCCTGCCATGGATTTAGACATGTACAAGAATGCCGCGACTGCATCCAACATAGAAGTATTGGAATCCAGAGGGGTAGTGGTCCTGCCGGCCGAACACGGTGAACTAGCTAGTGGTTTAATAGGGCAAGGAAGAATGGCAGAACCCGAAGCTATTTGTGAATTTATCACATCGCACTTACTGAAACAACTTCCATTGTACGGTAAAAATGTGCTTATCAATGCGGGACCTACGCATGAGCATATTGACCCTGTTCGGTATATTGGTAACAATAGTACAGGACAAATGGGTGTTGCACTGGCGCAAGCATCCAAAGCCTTGGGTGCCACTGTAACCCTTGTATTAGGACCAACACATCACCCTTTAGATTTGAAAGGTCTACAGGTTATTCGTGTTGTTAGCGCGAAAGAGATGTTAACAGCGATGCAAGAATATTACCCTTCCTCCGTTTTAACCATATGCACAGCAGCGGTTAGCGATTTTACACCCGTAGATGCTGAAGATAAAAAACTTAAGAAAACATCTATGACGGGTACTATGAGTCTTCAACTTGAACAGACACCAGATATACTGGCGGCTTTAGGTGCTGCAAAGAAGCCCAATCAAAAATTGGTAGGTTTTGCGTTAGAAACGAACAATGGTGAGGATTATGCTAAAGAAAAGTTGGTGCGGAAAAATGCGGATGCCATTATTTTGAATATGCTTAGTTCTAAGACTGGATTTGAATCCAATACTAATGCCGTCGACATATTTTTCCAAGATGGGGGAGAACTGTCCTTCGAACTTATGGATAAATCGCTTTTAGGAAAACAGCTTTTAGAGGCATTGATTGAAAAATTTCAATGAGCATGAATCGGTCAATTCTCTTTGTCTTCATTTTATACCTCCTCGCAGGACACTGTAATGCGCAAGAGCTACGTGCCACAGTTAAAGTATTGAGCCCAGAGGTTCAAGCGACCAACAAGGATATATTTCAAACGCTCGAAACGTCGATGGAAAATTTCCTGAACGGCTATGCATTTACCGACCACAAATACAGTGATGAAGAACGTATCGAATGCAACTATATCATGACAGTCAATAGCTTGAGTGGTAATAGGTTTGATGCAACTTTGCAGGTACAATATTCAAGACCTGTTTACAATAGCAACTACAACTCACCTGTATTGAAAGTGCTGGACAAGGATGTGGTTTTTAGCTACCAAGAGAATGAGCCTATAGATTTTCAACAAAATACCTACACCACTAACCTAAGTTCTATTTTATCGTTCTATGCGTATACCATCATTGGTCTGGACAGATGCACGTTTAAAGCTAATGGAGGAGATGCCGAATTTGCCATTGCACAGAATATTGTTACAACTGCGCAAAGCAGCGGTGGCGCGAGCGGGTGGAAGAGCTTCGATGGCACGAAAAATAGATTTTGGATCACGGATGCTTTAATGAGTCCAGTTTTTGAGCCAGTGAAAACGTGTCTTTACATGTACCACCGTCAAGGATTAGACCTTATGTATTTGACTGAAAACCATAAGCAAGCTTTAGAAACCATAACAACAAGCTTAAAAGCATTGGAGGTTCCCAATCAAAAGCGTCCCAATAGTTATTTATTAAACCTGTTCTTCGACGCGAAAAATACGGAGATATTATCCTTGTACTCAGAAGCAGCAACTTTGGGAGTGGATACCAAAACGCTTCAGACTACTTTGGAGGGATTGGATCGCACACATGCAAGCAGCTACGGTGATTTAGGAGGAAAGTAATGCTGAAAAGAATACGAATACGAAACTTCATCCTGATCGATGAGTTGGACCTTCCAATTCTCGGCGGAATGACGGCGATGACTGGTGAAACCGGTGCGGGCAAGAGCATACTACTAGGTGCACTTGGTGCGGCTTTAGGACAAAGGCTTTCAGCAAAATCTGTGCTCAAGGACAAAAAGAGTAAGGCTGTTGTTGAACTTGAGGTGGTATTGCCGGAATATTTAGAAACAGAATTTCTTTCGAAGGATATTGATTTTGATACACATAGTGTATTTCGAAGAGAGCTGTTGCCCAATGGGAAATCCAGGGCCTTTATCAACGACACCCCTGTTAAAAGTGCGGACTTAGCTCATTTTGCGGGCCAGTTTATTGACATAAACAGTCAAAGTGATTCCGGTCTACTTACGGATATCGCTAAACAAATGGAGCTGATTGATTCGTTCGTAGCATCAGTGGAAGAACGTATTGAATATGATGCTCTATTTACCGCTCTAAAAAATGTTATACACGAACAGAAATTGCTTGTTGAACAAGCGGACACAAGCGATTTAGATTACCTAGAGTTCCTATTCCACGAGCTCGATAAGGCCAATGTTAAACCGGGCGAATATGATGAAATTGAAGAATTGGTTCGTTTAAATAAAAATGCAAGCGACTTCAACGATCAATACAATGAATTGGCCCATCTCATCGGTGGGGAATCGAAGCTTTTGGACCAATTGTTTACCGTTGAGTCTAAACTAGCACGCTTAGCGACAAGCGATGAAACTACGGAGCCATTACTTGAGAAGTTATTGGAGGTTATTACACATACACAATCCATCGAGCGTGAAATCAGAGAACGAATTAAAGCTGCCGAACTGACCGTTGATGTAGATGCCTTGATTGATCGAAAAAATCAAATCGATGGGCTTATTCGTAAGCATCGCGTTCTTGATTCAGAGGCCTTGGTAGAAAAGTTTGATGCACTAGGAGCTCAGATTAAATCAATAAAAGATAAAGATGCTTTATTGAAGACGTTGAAAGCTGAGCAACTCAAACTTGAAGGAGCGATTAAAACTGCCGGGACCAAACTTCATGCGAAGCGCTTGGAGGCTACAGAACTTATTCAAAGTTCACTCGCTGGGTATTTGAGCGATGTGGATCTGTCCAAGGCGAAAATTGAATTGGTCTGGCAAGAACAACCTGCGACATCCTACGGATTGTACAAACCTCAATTCATGTTTAGCGCGAACCCTGGGAGCCCGCTTGAGCCTTTAAATAAGGTAGCGTCTGGGGGTGAGCAGAGTCGAGTTAAGTTGGCGTTGAAGGCTGCTTTAGGTAAACACATTACTTTGAGTTGTCAAATTTTTGATGAAATAGATACTGGTATAAGTGGGGCCACAGCAGAAAAAGTGGGCAACCTGATGTCGCAATTGGCTCAAACGCAACAAATCATAACGATTACACATTTACCTCAAGTAGCCTCAAAGGGTTCTACCCATTGGATGATTTCGAAATCGTCTACCGACACAACAACAGAAAGTAATGTGTATACACTCGCCCCTAACGAGCGAATTGAAGAACTTGCGCGAATGCTTAGCGGCGCTAAAATCACCCAGGCTGCGAAGAATCAGGCAGAAGCCTTGTTGAAAGCGAGGTAAAACCTATTTTAGCAACTTATAACAAACACAAGAATATGTCAAACGGATTACTCAGTGGCAAATGCGGTATTGTATTTGGCGCTTTAAATGCAGATTCAATTGCTTGGAAGGCAGCGGAAGCGATCCACGCACAGGGCGGTAAAGTGGTATTGACTAATGCACCTATTGCTATGCGCATGGGTGAATTAAACAATTTGGCGGAGGCTATTGACGCACCTATTATAGCTGCAGATGCCACCAGTATGGAAGACTTGGACAAGTTGATTACAGGGGCCATGGAACACTTTGGAGGTAAGATTGACTTTATCCTTCATAGTATTGGTATGAGTGTAAATGTCCGTAAAGGCAAGCACTACACTGAATTGAATTATGACTGGCTTCAAAAAGGTTGGGATGTAAGTGCTGTTAGTTTTCACAAAGTTATGCAGAGCGCTTGGAACCATGATGCAATGAGCGAATGGGGATCAATTTTAGGGTTGACCTACATGGCAGCACAGCGTACTTTCCCGGATTATAATGATATGGCGGACAATAAGAGCTACCTCGAAAGTATCGCACGCAGCTTTGGATACCATTGGGGTGTTCGTAACAATGTTCGCGTAAATACCATTTCTCAGAGCCCAACACCAACCACTGCTGGGTCAGGTGTTAAAGGCTTCGGAGGGTTTATTGCTTA
>Ga0206131_10008481_pt1 | contig 10084 bp, 9 predicted proteins | sample Helgoland_Spring_FD_148636 | JGI IMG/M metagenome (GOLD analysis project Ga0206131, IMG submission 148636) | Pelagic subsurface seawater microbial communities from Kabeltonne, Helgoland, North Sea - Helgoland_Spring_Bloom_20160517_1 | ecosystem: Environmental > Aquatic > Marine > Epipelagic ... | reverse complement strand
CCAACGACTTCCGCCCCTTCTTTATCTAAAATGCCCCGACGGGTGGCTGGACCTTCTAACACATGAGCGATGTCTTTGATTCGAATGGATGTAAAATCAGAAGAAGTTACTACAGCATTTTCAAGATCGGAGATGCTTTTGACATAGCCCAAACCTCTAATGAGATATTCAGCTCGATTGATTTCGATGGTTTGGGCACCAACGTCTTTGTTGTTTTCTTTGACCGCCTTGACCACTTGTTCTAGACTAACACCAAATTGCCGCATGAGTTCTGGATCGACATCCACCTGATATTCTAGAACATGACCACCAATTGAAGCGACTTCAGAAACACCATGAGCAGATGACAGAGCGTATTTCACATAGAAATCTTGGATGCTTCTCAATTCTTGAAGATCCCATCCACCTGTGACGTTCCCATTCTGGTCGCGTCCTTCTAGGGTATACCAAAAAATTTGCCCGAGTGCCGTGGCGTCAGGACCAAGAGCAGGATTTGTGTCATCTGGAAGCAGTCCGGCTGGAAGTGCGTTTAATTTTTCTAGAATGCGACTTCGACTCCAATAAAATTCAACCTCTTCCTCAAAAATGATGTAAATGCTTGAAAATCCAAACATTGAAGAACTTCGAATGGTTTTAACACCAGGAATTCCGAGGAGTGTTGAGGTGAGAGGGTAAGTGATTTGATCCTCGATATCTTGAGGAGATCGACCATCCCACTTTGTGAATACAATTTGCTGATTTTCACCTATATCGGGTATGGCATCAACGGCCACAGAATCTGTTGGTAAAAACCCGGTATTCCAATTAAACGGTGCATTGATAATACCCCAGCCAACTGCAATTGCTAGGAGTAACACTGCAACTAACTTGTTTTCGATAAAAAATTTAATGCTTTTATTGAGCATATTTTCAGTAATTTGATTATTTAGTCCTTGTGATAGACGCCAATACGCAGCGATTCAAAAACAGCTTTAAGCCATTATTGACCTTGTTGACAAATCAATATCAAATTAAGAAAGTTTGATGCAGAACAGAAATGTTCCTCACCAACAACGGGGGGTGGTAATGTTTAAATGGGGTCTCGTTTTCGATTAAGATTTCAAATGAAATCAGCAGTAATGGCTGTGGAATAGCATTGAAATTTGATTGTTCAAATGAAAATTGAGAAAACGGTTTATTGAGGTCGTCCTGGCCTTTTAAAAGAACAGTTTTATCAGAACAACAGTTTGACTTTATTAGGTCGCAATTCGTTGCACTCGTCTCATTTTGTTGCATCACCATTCCACAGGATTCCGCATGCCCAAACCAAGAAGAATCAACTAAAAAATCTCCACAGAAGTGTTGATCTACTGAAAAAGAAACAGTGGAACACAGGACCAAAAGGGCCATACTTACTGACGATATTTTTAATGCAATTTGCTTCATATACCATCACAAATTTACAATTTATTTCATAGCAACACTTTGTTTAACAAAACTTTAGAGAATATAAACACTAAAAAAGCGCTATCTTATTTCTGTTGGAGTGCTTTTAGTTAACTATATTTTTGGGTGTTTTTAAAGAATAATGCTACAAACATATTAAGTTTACATTGATATTTAAGTTTCCCATAACAAGCCGTTTTTACCATTAATGATTTTAGATGTCTGAAAACAAATCAAGGGCAATTGTATTTACCGAAGCAGCGCGTGTAAAAATGGCGCATTGGTTAGATCGTTCCATTTTGTGGATAAACGATAATTGGGGAAAAGTAAAATCGGCTACCTCAAGAGAGAAGAAGGAAACTATTGAAGCCTTGGTTATTTTGAAACAAATTATTTTACTCAAGTCGGTGAGTGTCGAGGACAAGAAATTCGTACGCTCGCAATCGGCCGACATTGTTAAAATACTCATTTTAATCAGCTTAAAATTCATACCCTTACCAATACCATTGACTCCAATGCTCATCTATTTAGGCAAAAAAATTGGCATCGATATGTTACCTAAAAAACAGCGTTAGTCGATAAAAGCTTATTGACATCAATTAGTGTCTTATCTTTGTTCAAATATTTAAGCTATGAATACCAAACATGAAATTGTATCGGATTGGCTAACCCGTTATACGGGAGTTCCGCTTACTGAATTTGGAGAATATATTTTATTGACCAATTTCCAAAAATATGTGGTGTTGTTTTCTGAAATGACGGGAGCGCCAATTGTTGGAACAGACAAACCGATGACATCGGCTACAGCCAATAATATTACGATGATTAATTTTGGTATCGGGAGCCCCAATGCAGCATTAATTATGGACCTTCTAACTGCTATTAGTCCTAAAGCTGTGCTCTTTTTGGGTAAATGTGGTGGTTTAAAAAAACGCAATAGCATAGGTGATTTTATACTTCCAATTGGTGCTATCCGTGGTGACGGAACTTCGGACGATTATTTACCTAAAGAAGTGCCAGCGATGCCTTCCTTTGCCTTACAAAGAGCCATATCTACTTCCATCCGTCAAAATGATGTAAGTTATTGGACAGGAACGGTTTATACGACTAACAGAAGAGTTTGGGAGCATGATGAAAATTTTAAACATTATCTCGAAGAAATTCGAGCTTATGCTATTGACATGGAAACTGCAACTCTTTTTGTAGTCGGATTCCATAATAAGATTCCAACAGGTGCTCTGCTTTTAGTATCTGATCAACCGATGGTTGCAAGTGGGGTCAAAACACAAGCTAAAGATGCTGTTAACTCTGTAAAGTTTGACAGCACGCACATTAAGGTCGGCATTGACGCTTTGATGGAGCTGATAACAAAAGGAGACACTATCCGCCATTTGAAGTTTTAGTTTGACCAGATGAACTCATCAACCAATTTACCCTCTAAATATTATCCTCAACTTTCACTACTATAGTTGTGATGAATCGGATGAAATTACCTCCTAGGATTAAATTTTTATTAATCTCTAAATGGGGAGACACCCTCGATATTGCCTATAGCCTGTATAAGGATGGTCACGAGGTGAAGATGTATATCGAGGAAAAAGATTGTCGAGAAATTGGATATGGATTTATAAAGAAAACCAATCAATGGCAAAAGCATGTAGACTGGGCCGATGTCATCGTTTTTGATTACACAGGATTCGGAGAAGTATGCGAACAATTGAGAAATGAAGGTAAATTTGTTTTTGGAGGCTCAGTTTATACCGATAAACTTGAGATGGATCGAAATTTTGGACATCTTGAGCTGAAAAAACATCACATCAAAACGCTTCCGTCTCAAGAATTCGCCAGCTTTGGTGAGGCCATTAGTTTTGTTGAAAGCAATCCAGACGCTTATGTTGTAAAGCCATCAGGAGAGACACAAGAATTGAAACAGTTGTTATTTGTGGGTAATGACGATGAAGGAAGGGACGTGATACGAGTTCTTAAGGCTTATGAAAAATCTTGGGGAAGTCATTTTGGAGCCTTTCAATTGCAGCGCAAAGTAAAAGGCGTTGAGATTGCCGTTTCTGGTTTTTTTAACGGCACCAAATTTCTCTCACCGTATAATATTAGCTTCGAGCACAAAAAACTTTTTCCAAATGAGTTGGGTGTTTCGACTGGAGAAATGGGAACTAGTATGTTTTGGAGTTGTTCATCTCCAATATTTGAGCGCACACTAAAAAAAATGGAATCAACTTTAGCTCAGAATAATTTCCGTGGACATATCGACATCAACTGCATTGTCAATGGGAATGGCATTTACCCTCTAGAGTTTACTTCCCGTTTTGGCTATCCTCAAGCGTACATTCAAAAATATGGAGTTCTTGATTCTTTTGGAGCGTTGCTCTATCATACGGCCAAAGGCAATGACTATTCTATTCCCGTCAGAAAAGGATATCAGATTGGAGTCTATATGGTAGTCCCTCCATTTCCTTTCAATGACAAAAAGAGTTTTAATTTATTTTCAAAGGACTCAGTTGTAATTTTTAAGAAATTGATGCCAGAGGGGATTCATCCCATTCATGTCAAGAAAATCAATGACGAGTGGTTGATCACTGGAGATACTGGCATAGCCATATTGGTCACTGGACACGGAATAACAATGAAGGAGGCTCAACGTATGATGTATAATCGGGTTTCAAATGTTATTATAAATAACAGCTATTATCGCATTGACATTGGAAACCGCTGGTCTGAAGACGCTGACCGATTGCGGTCATGGGGTTTAATATAGGCGAATTATGGTCTTTCGAAAACTTGTCAGCCCGAGTGAATTTTTCAATATCCTGCCTCAAGATTGGCGCGATGACTTGTTGCCTCAATGGCAGGATTTAGAGGGAACTTCTGATGTTTTTGTGGTGAAATATAGAGCTGATGTGATTTCAGGTGGTATCGTTTTTCATCAAATGCTACCGCAACTATCAGCGGTCGAATTTCAGGCGTCTATGTTGTTTAAAAACGTTCCTTATATTGGTTATATCTATACCCAACCAGAATATAGGAGTTTGGGAGCAGCTTCATTTTGGTTTCATGCGCTCTTTAATAGACGTAAAAATCAGAGTTATTGGCTTTCGATCGAGGATCTTCGTCTTTCTTTTTTCTACCAAAAGTTTGGATTTTCATTGTATGAATTTAAAGAACAATCGATTGATGAATATATTATGATTAAGACCAAATAATTGATATTATTTTGTGAATTTATATATTTTTTTTATCTTTAATTGTTTTTTAACTAATAAATTAAATAATGAAAAACATAATTATAATATTGAACCTTCTTCTGGCTGTTCAACTAAGTGCTCAAAAGGTAAAAACTTCAGGAGAGTGGCTAATGGGCGAAAACAAGGGAAAGAGTTTTGTTCTTGCACCTAATGAATACATGGACTTATATCTTGGAACCGTTGAGGCCTACAATGCTGGTGATGTGGAGAGGGAAATTTCTTTTTACGAAGCAGCATTTGGTGCTGAAAACAGAGAATTTACCACGAACTGGCATGCCTCTATTGAAAAAGTGACAAACACACCGGCAGTGATTTTACCCGTAAGACTGAAAGGGTCGAAAGAAGCTATGGTTTTAACTTGGTCTAATGAGGACAGACTTTGGAAAAACGGATCTTCTCAAAAAATGTCTTTAATGGAAGTTTATGCTTTCGATGAAAACAAGAAGATTAACGGGTTTTCACAGTGGTACAGAATAGATCCAGACAATGAATTTGGACGACCAATCGGCGGCAAATTTTTTGGAGAAACTGAAACTGATTATACTGGACGACCTTTGGTGTTTTCCAACAGAGGTGAGGTCGAAATCCTTGAGCAATTGATGAAAGATTACAATGACATGAATGCTGAGGCCTTTATTAAAGTGTTTGCAGAAGGGGCTGTTATAGAAGGTTTTGAAGGCGAAGTCACTCCCATTTCTATGGAAATGATGAACGCTTATTTTGACACTTTGACTTCTGTGTCATGGAAGCCTTATGCTATTGTTCCTTTAAAAATTTATGATACGGATCCAGCTTCTGGAGTGACAGTTTTTTCAAGAGAGGTCAGAACGAGTAAAGACGGATCGGTTTGGGAAAAGGATTTGGTTGAAAATTTCTATTTTAATGTTGATGGTAAAATTGATCGCGTGATTCAATACAGCAGAAACCTGACTCAAAAATAATTCAGCCATTATAAAATAAAAAAAGGGGCCAATTGGCCCCTTTTTTTATTTAAATGTATGCTTTTAGTTGCGTGTGAAAGTTAAGTTTTGACCTTGAATTTCAAGCTGAAAACCTGATCGATCTTCATTGAATTGAAGCGACATCCCAGCTTCAGATAAGGTAAATTTACCATTTCCTTCATTTTCAAGAGGCAACTCGGGCTGCCCAGGAATTAACATCATAAGAACACCATTATCAGATTTTACAGTGATTTCAATCGGTGCTTGAGCTGAGGTAAAAGAACCGGAGTATGGCGATAAATCCTCAACCTCTGTAACGCCATCAGTACTTGCCAACCATGTATTATTATCGCTGTTCACATCTGGAAGAACGTTGTCGGGATCAACAACCACTTTTTTAAGCGCCATGGTCGTTGGTACTTTAAAGGTCCAAGACACATTACGTTTCCATATTTCAACAGGAAGGTTGTGACGCATGCTCTCACCATTTTCCATGATCATTTCAATGACCACAGGCATTGGCATTTGTTCCATGTTTTCAATGGTAATGATAGCACCATTAGCAGGATCGCCATCGGCATATTTGACCTCAGTGATGGCTTGGTCTAACTTCCAAGTATTCTGAATCCATGATCTCCAAAACCATGAAAGGTCTTCACCAGAAACATTTTCCATAGTTCTGAAGAAATCGTCTGGCGTAGGGTGTTTATAGGCCCATCGCTCCACGTAGGCTCTAAAGGCGTGATCAAAGCGCTCTTTACCTAATACCTGTTCGCGCAGCATGGTTAATCCTACGGCTGGCTTTAAATAAGCCAATAAACCAAGGTTACGCTCTTTTAAGTTATCTGGAGCGCTAATAATTGGTTCCAGTTTATCATTTGAAAGTACAGATGAATATTGGTGCAAATTCATTTCTGGATCTTTGTACTCACCATCATTGAATTCGGCTGAACTCAATGAATTGATAAAGGTGTTGAATCCTTCGTCCATCCATGCAAACAAACGCTCATTAGAACCAACGATCATCGGGAACCAAATGTGTCCAAATTCGTGGTCTGTAACACCCCAAAGTCTGCTGGTTTGAGATTTATAATTACAAAAAACAATTCCAGGGTATTCCATACCTCCAACGATTCCAGCCACATTGACTGCCGCAGGGTAAGGATATTCTAACCACATTTTTGAATAATGTTCAATTGATCCTTTAACATATTCTGTTGAGCGACCCCAAGCTTCTTGTCCGTCGCTTTCAATGGGATAAGCCGAAATAGCCATACTCTTTTTACCGCTTGGCAAATTAATGCGAGAAGCATCGACGATAAAAGCAGCAGAAGAGGCCCAAGCCACATCTCTGGCGTTATTCATCTTAAATTTCCATGTCAATTCTGATGCTCCCGTTGGTCTTGAATTGGGATCAGTCACCTCTTCAGCCGATCGGATCGCAACAGTTGTATCACTTTGCTCTGCCGCCTTCCAGCGCTCTAGTTGCGTTTTGGTGTAAACGTCAGATGGATTTAAAAGCTCCCCTGAAGCAACCACCATATGGTCGGCTGGTACTGTGATGGCCATATCAAAATCGCCATATTCTAAATAAAACTCACCAGCCCCTAAATATGGTAGCGTGTTCCACCCATAGATGTCGTCATAGACACACATTCTAGGATACCACTGGGCTACTGTGTATAAGTTGCCATTTTCTGTAGCTAAAACGCCCATACGGTCTGAACCATAGTCGGGTGAAGTAAATGTATAGTCAATTTTTAAAGTAATTTGTCCGCCTTTGGCGTTTAGTGCTTTGGGCAGGTCAATTTGCATTCGGGTATCAATTATATGGTAGGTTAAATCAACCGAAGTGCTTTTACGCCCTTTACCACTTACCATTTTCACAGAAGTGATGTCATAGCCACCATCAAATTCTTGGCCCTTGGCACCGTTTCTGCTGCCACGCAATGGGATAATCGCATTGCCTCGTGAATCTTTTTCGAATAAATTTTGATCCAACTGCATCCAAAGAAAATCGAGTTGGTCTGGACTGTTGTTGGTGTAGGTGATGGTTTCCGATCCGGTGAGTTTTTTTTCGGCGTCGTTCAAATGAACGGCGATATTATAATCGGCACGGTTTTGCCAATAAGCGTGACCTGGTTTACCACTGGCAGAACGGGTGTCTGTGGCGTTTTTCGTGTAAAAATGATTCCCAAAGGCTTCATTATAATCGTACTTGGACCCTTCTTCTTGTGAAAAGGCGGCTGTCGACACGAATAGCAATCCCACCAATAAAGAGAAATGTTTTGAAAATGTTGTCATGGTTTGAAATTGAAAATGTTTAATTTTTTGTTATTTAACGCAAAGTAAAATAAAAAGCTAAAGCCTGAATTATTTTTAGATTAATTTTAAGAGAAACCATGTTGCAATTAATTGTTGTCGACGAATTTTAGACATCAAACCGATACTCAAAAAAAACACCAAAAAAAGAGTTTCTTTTGATCACTTACAGAAGCACATTATCGGTAAATTAATTAGTTTTTACTTGTTTTTTAACACAGTTCTTTGTTGTGCGTTCGGCTTTTTCATTTTCTCTCATATACCACCATTCTTATGTTATTATAGTTGTCCTGTCTCGATAGCTTAATTTCAACGTTTATATTGTTCTCTGTTGTCCAAACAAATGATTGATTCTTCTTTTCTTCATTTATTGAATTGGGTTCGCCAAGTTCATTAGTTAGAATCAATACAAGGTCATTAAATCTATTCAAAAAAACTTCACTTGTCGACTTTTCATTTCCAAATTCAATTCTATCGGTCTGTGTTTTTTCCCAATTCATTGTTATGGCTCTAACTAAATCGGTCTTTTTTGTAGCATAATACATAATTGAGTTTGAAATAATCGAATCTTCTACAACGAGGTAAGATTTGTTTGTGTCGATATCATATTTCTTAGGGTTCCAACTGTCTCCAATTCCAATTTTGTGATTTGGGGTAATGTCAAAAGTTTTCCATTCCTTTTCTTTCGACTCCACTTTGGTAAGGGGCAGTTTTGAAAAATCAGCAAGGATTGTTTTAAGTCTATTTTCAAAAATTTCATTTGACCTTTCCTTTCCTAATGTTTTCGGTTTTAATTCAAAGTCATTAACTAAAACGGTTGCATAAATCTTGTTACCCTTAATTGTTGTCAGACCATAAATTTGGTCATTCGATGTTTTGAATTTGAGCAGTTCATTAGAGCCATTTAGGTTTTTACAACGATAAGAGAAGTGCCAATTATAAAATTTTACATCATCAAGTATCTTCTCAAAAGGCTGTATTTTATTATTCACTATCCGTGATAGATACGTAGCTGTGTCTGTTTCAAAAATGTGTAGAAGTTCATCATTATAAACAAAGGAACTGACAATGCTAGGGTGATATGAAAAATCAAAATAGTCTACATTCTCATCTTTATAAATGACTTCATAACCTTTTGATTCACTGTACCAAGAGCAGTTCTTACCTGTCTTTTCTATGTTTTCATAAGTCACATCACTATCGCATTTTGTAAGCTTCTTCGGATTGTCAATTTTTAGAACTTGAAAAGAATTAGTCAAGTAATAAGTGTTGTCAATTTTATTAATTAGCGGTGTTGTAGATTCTAAAACATATTGACTGTCTGTTTTCTTATCTTTAAACCACGTTTTTCCACCCCATTCGCCAAAACCTAAAGAATAGGTATAAAAGTCTTTATCTTTCCATATTAAGTCGTCCGTTTTATTAATCTTGTTCCACTTTAAGTTTGTATTATCAAGATAATAGCTTTGCTTGTCCATATACGGCTTTATAATAATGCTATCGTTTTGCAAATAAAAATCTAAGTAGACTGTTTTCATTTCTTCGGGGCAGTCAATCACTTTTTCTAATTGATTGTTTCAAAAAATATAAAGCCATCTTTTTCCGTAGCCACCATATTTCATTAATCGTTGTTCAAAAAGCACATAATATTTGTCCTTATATTCTAGTGCGTGAGTCATTCTGCCATTTACACTTATTGAAATTGTGTCTTTAATAAGAGAAAAACCACTCTCTAGATTTGTCACGTTGGAATTTTGTTGCCCATTACAAGCAAAAAGTGTCAATGATAAAATTAGTATTGCAAAAATTTGGTTCATTTTCTTTTTTATAGTGAGATTGTTTTTCAGCTGACGCACAACGTTCCCGCTAAACGGAGTGAGGTTCGGGATTTTGAATATCGAGTTTACTCGAATATTCAAAAGACAATTAGAACCTTACCAAATTACGTTTTAGCGCATTGTTGTATTCAGTTGTAGCCAGTACTTGGCTACTTTATACAGCCAAAGCTTCAACGTCCATACCCAAATAAAACGTTAATTTGGTTTAGCGGGGACGTTGTAATCAATTTCCCTATGGGCGAGGCTTTGCTTTAGCAAAGTATAGCAAATAGGGTTCAGCTTTTGCTGAAATTGATTA
>Ga0206131_10008477_pt1 | contig 10087 bp, 8 predicted proteins | sample Helgoland_Spring_FD_148636 | JGI IMG/M metagenome (GOLD analysis project Ga0206131, IMG submission 148636) | Pelagic subsurface seawater microbial communities from Kabeltonne, Helgoland, North Sea - Helgoland_Spring_Bloom_20160517_1 | ecosystem: Environmental > Aquatic > Marine > Epipelagic ... | reverse complement strand
ACTGATTATGAAGTGAATATTCCATTTACAATTCCAGGTGGGCCACCTTTTTTAGAGAGAAACGACCAGGTAATTTCCAGAGCATTAGAAACTGGTGAAATTACCATGCCTGATGGAACAGTTCATATTAACGCTTTGCTGGTTCGTACAACAAGAACTTTTACGGATGGTCAAATTGGTTCAGCTCCTTGCATAACAACATTAGATCAATACCACTGGTGGATTATGGGTTATGCTATTCCTGTTGTCCAGATTTCTACTATGACACAAACAGGAGCATGCCCTCCAAGTAGTCCAGTTAGAAAATCTAAATTTTTAATTGGAAACCCATTTGCAAATATTAAAAATTCAAATGACACAAAAATCAATGTTTTCCCAAATCCTTCAAATGATGTTATTTATTTAAATTCATCTGTAGACTTGTCTGAAAACACTTTTAATATTTATGACAATTTAGGTCGTAAAGTTTCCAATGGATCAATAAAAATTAAAGATAATTTAATTGATGTTAGTTCTTTAAATAAAGGTATTTACATTCTTAATATCTCTGGAGAAATAAATAAATCCTTAAGATTTCTAAAAAATTAATCAATTTCTCTTGTAACAATAGATTTACATATCCTAAGATAATTTTTGTGTATAATTATTTAAATTTTAGAATAATAATAGAACTAATTTTCTCATCTAAACAATAAAAATAAACTAATTTATAGTAATTTTAGCTGCTAGTTTTTTAGCTCTTTCTACTAAACTATCTACATCCTCTTTTCCGTATGTTAATGTAACTGCCATTCTTCTGAATGGTCTACTTGTTGGTTTTCCAAATATTCTTAAATCTGAATCAGGTGCACTCATTGCTTGCTCCAATCCAGAAAATTTAGGTTGTTCTAAGGAAGTATAATTTGCCAAAACAACAGCAGATGCACCATTTTTCATTAATTTAATTTCCGGAATAGGCAAACCCAATACAGCTCTTGCATGTAATTCAAATTCACTAAAATTTTGTGTTCCTCCTAGTGTTACCATTCCAGTATCGTGTGGTCTTGGAGATAATTCAGAAAAATAAGTAGCGTCTTTTGTAATAAAAAACTCTACGCCCCAAATTCCTGCTCCACCAAGGGCATCTGTTACTTTTTCAGCCATTTCTTGTGCTTCTTCTAAACGTTCTTTATCCATAGGCATTGGCTGCCAACTTTCTTGATAATCTCCTCTTTCTTGTCTATGTCCTATAGGGGGGCAAAAAAGAGTAGAACCATTTTTTTGAGTGACAGTTAAAAGAGTAATCTCATATTCAAAATCAATAAAACCTTCGACAATTACTTCTAATAAGTCTCCTCTTGAACCTTCTAATGCATAATCCCAAGCTTTTTGAATATCAGATGGAGTTTTAATAACAGATTGTCCTTTTCCTGAACTAGACATTAAGGGCTTAACTACACACGGATATCCACAATATTCAACGCCATTTTCTAATTCACTAAAAGAGGTTGCATAACGATATGGAGCTGTCCTAACATTTAAATCTTTTGCCGCTAAATCACGAATGGATTTTCTATTCATAGTATAGTTTGCTGCTTTTGCACTAGGAACCACCTTATACCCTTGCTTTTCATAATCGTAAAATCTTTCTGTTCTTATGGCTTCAATTTCTGGAATTATCAAATCTGGCTGGTGTTTTTCTACCAAACTATCTAGTGCATCACCATCTAGCATATTAATAATCTCTTTTTCATGCGCAACTTGCATAGCAGGCGCATGGTCATAGCTATCTACAGCAACTACATATTGTCCAAGCCTTTGGCAAGCAATTACAAATTCTTTTCCTAATTCTCCAGATCCAAGTAGCAATATTTTCTTCATAATAATAATTAACTGAGGTTGTATTTTTTTTCGAATAAAGGTTTTAAAAAACTAGGCTTGACTTTTGAAATTTGGAAATAAGGATGCTGAGTAGCTCCAAATCCTCTTATAAATCTTTCTATGGATTCTACCATGGTACCTTCAAAATCAAATTCCTGAGCAAAAGAAGAAGCAAATTTTACAGATTCCCACATAATTAATGTCATGGCTTCACTTTTCCTGTATCTAGGATCGCTTCCTCCTACTAAATAGTAAACAGTTTTTTCGTTCCAAATTAGTAAAATTCCGGAGTGAATATTTCCAGTAGAATCTTTAGCCATTAAAATTTTACTTAGCCCTTTGGACTGACAAATTTTAAATAAGTTATGTAAAACTTCTTTTGAATATGGTACTTTTAAACTCTGCCTTTGAAAAGTCAATTCTATTAACTCATACAATTTGGTAATATCTTCAGATTCAAAAACCTCCAAAGTTTTTTCAGCTTTCTTAATGTTTTTTCTTGTGTTAGAGCTTAAATTCTCCAATAAATTGGTTTCTTTTTTATGAATATCCTTAAGAAGATAAGTGTATTTAACAGAGCTTCTAAATCCATTCCATACAAATGGCAAAATATTTTGCATGCTATGGTGGAATTTAATTACTGAAATATTTGCTATAGGTAATTGGTTAATTAGAAAACTTAAAGCCTCTTTTTCAAAGGAAAGCTTGGTATTGTTTTTTTGACCTTCTGGGTAGATAAGCCAAGGACCTAAATGTTGGGATAAAATTGGTAATCCTAAAAACTTAAAACCAATTTTATTTTTTTGATAATAAGGAAGAACTCCAAATATTTCGTTAGATTTTTTATAGATAGCTACATCCCAATTATTTTCTCCAGCTAGACAGTCCAACCACCATGGTTGATAAAATATAGGCAGCTGGTGATTTTTACAAAAACCCTCGTAATATTTTTTATCGTTATTCAAATAGTTTAATAGATAAAAGTTAAGACCAGTATAATTTCTTTAATTCCTTAATGATAATTGAAATCAATTTTTTGTCAAACTGAAAATCAAAGTCATTTGCTATTAGCATTCGAACATTATAAGACCCAAGTGCCAATCTTATAAAAGATTTATTATCGTACTTTACTGGCTGTCCAATTATTATTTTTTTAAAATCAAAAAAGTCATTTCTTTCTTTTGCACAAATTTCTAAATACAAGACTCTTAACTCTTCATCGCTAAGTAAACTTCCATCGGGATGTTTTACATTAAAAGAAACGATAGATCTATTGGTAAATTGTTGGTCTGGCATTAATTCAAAATAACTGCTTTTAATTTGAAGTTGACTAATAATAAAAGCGTTCCACCTATCTACAGCCATGGTAACCATATCTTCTCCAAAAAAGGACAATAATTTCATTTCACTAATAGCAGCTTCCCATCTAAGTAAAGTTCCATAATTTTCATTATGCCTAAACTTGTTTCTAAGTTTCGGATGATTTAAAGGAATATCTGATGTGCTAAATATTTTCAGGAAAGGTTCAATAGCAGAGTCCTGAATATTAACCAATTTAGAGCTTATACTTTTTGGAACTAGTAAAGCACCACAAAAAGGAGGAGATTGGTAAAATTTTGATCCAGTAAGCATCACCATGCAATTTAATCTAAGAAGATTATTTATTAGTTTTTGAGTAGTTCTCATTTGACAGACATCGATTACCCAAAAACAATTTTCATTAGCTCTAGGAATCATAGATATATTATCTGCTATTCCAGATTTACTTCCAATAACTAAGTTTGCAATTACCTGGTTAGTAGAACTTTTTTCATCTATTATTTCAAGAATATCAGATTTGTGGTTCAAAATATTTCCTTGGTCATCTCTTGCAGAAAATGCCTGTTGGTCAATAATAATATCCTTATGAATAATGTCATTTTTAGAAACTTTTTCTTCAAATTGATTGGTTCCAAAAAAATACTCTCCCTTTATGGCTGTATTAGAACCTGTACCAAGTTCCTCAGGACAGGTTACGACACTGAAAATCTTCTTATCTGGATTAATTATTCTAGAAAACATGATTGGAAAATAGCATAGGTCGCTTCCGGAAGGAGCGTAAAAAATATCGAAATCGTTTAAAGAATTAACATCTATTAATTTTTTAAGTTGCTTTTGTTGTTGATTTAATAGCTTGTCATAATCTTCTTTTTTTAGTTTTTTAAGCATGCTGTCCACTGCTTTTTTACTATCTACATTTAGATTTGACATTGTACAAGATCCCCTGTTAAAAACAGACTCATAAAGGAGCGGGTTCCCGTGGTACTTATTTAGGCCATTTTCTTTGAGCTTTATTCTCTCATCACCGCCTTTAACTATATCGTTAATATCCATAAATTAAATAATTAAACAAATTACTGTATTTTAAACTAGAATAAATATTATTTTTAATACAATTTCTTAACCAATTTCAACATGTTTTGTTTTTAAAATTTTGAGACAAAATTTTATATTGGTTTAAATACAAATATAACAGATGAAAAAAAAAATAAATTGGGACGACTTTGAAAAAATAGACATGAGAGTTGGGACAATTATTAAAGCTGTTGAATTCAAAATAGCAATAAATCCCTCCTATTTAATCCATGTTGATTTTGGAGAAATTGGGATAAAAAAAACTTCTGCTCAAATCACTAAAAATTACAAATTAAAAGATCTTATTGGAAAACAAATTGTAGGATTAGTTAATCTACCTAAAAAACAAATTGCAAATATTCAAGTGATTTTCTTATTCTTGGTGCAATTGATGGAAGTTTAGAAAATGTAGTTATTATCCAGCCTCAATCAATTACTAAAAATGGATCTTTAATATGTTAATATTTTTAATAAATAAATCTAATAATTTTGATTTAATTGACCCTTATTGTTAATTTTACAATATGAAAAGAATTGGTATACTAACAAGTGGAGGAGATTGTGCAGGGCTAAATGCTGCTGTGAGGTCAATCTTTTACAGAGCAAATGACAAATACAATTTAGAAGTTTTTGGAATTTTAGAAGGCACAGTAGGTTTAATGAACAGACCTCTTTCCTATATAAAACTTAATTACAATACTTTTTCTGGTAACTTACTAAGACAAGGTGGAACATTCTTAGGAACTACCAACAAAGGAAATCCGTTCAAATTTCCCATGCCTGATGGTTCCTTTAAAGATAGAACCGATGAAATTATTGCTGGTTACAACGAGCTTGAACTCGACGGACTTATTGTAATTGGTGGAGATGGAAGTATGAAAATACTCAAAGATATAGCAGACAAAGGAAATATGAATATTGTAGCTATTCCTAAAACCATAGACAACGATGTAGGTGCTACAGAAAATTCAATTGGTTTTCATACTGCGGTAAATGAAGCTGCTAATGCATTAGATAATTTGCAATTTACTGCTGCAAGTCATAAAAGAACTATGATTTTAGAGGTTATGGGTAGAGATGCTGGTCATATTGCATTAAATGCAGGTATTGCTGGTGGTGCAGACGTTATTTTAATTCCTGAAATAAATTATTCTATTGATGGTATTATCAACAAGCTTAAAAAAATGAATAATTATGGGATAAATCACTCACTAATTATCGTAGCTGAAGCTGTAAAACAAGAAGACGGAAATAGCAGCATGGTAAAGTTTGCTGACGGGGAAGTTAGATTAGGTGGAATAGGAACCTATATTGCCCATAAAATAATGGAAAAATCTTCCGCAGAATGTAGAGTAACAACTCTTGGTCATGTACAGAGAGGAGCTCCTCCAACAACTCAAGATAGAATATTGGCAAGTGCATTTGGAGTTCATGCTGTAGATTTAATAGCACAAAAGAAATTTGACAGAATGGTTGCTTGGAGTGATCGAAAAGTGGTAGATTTTCCAATTTCTAAAGGAATAGAAACATACAAAAAAGTTGAATTAGAAGATTCTTTAGTCAAAACAGCCTTAGCATTAGGCATATACCTAGGTGAGGTAAACTGATTTAATTTATTGACAAATAATATATTTACATTTATAAGTAATTATATTAGAATAAATGAAAGTAGCAGTAATTGGTGGTGGAGCAGCTGGATTTTTCTCAGCCATTCATGTAAAAGAAAACCATCCCAATGCATCAGTTACAATTTTTGAAAAGACCAAAAAAGTACTGTCCAAAGTAAAAGTTTCTGGCGGCGGAAGATGCAATGTCACCAATGGTACAGAATCCATAAGTGAGCTTCACAAAGCTTATCCAAGAGGAGGAAAAAAATTAAAAAAAATATTTCAAGAGTTTGGAACGGTAGATACCATAAATTGGTTTGAATCTAGGAATGTTCCATTATACGTACAAGAAGACAATAGAGTATTTCCTAAATCTGACAACTCAGAAAGCATCATTAATTGCTTATTTAAAGAAATAAGAAAACTTAATATTTCGCTTAAAACTGGTTATTGTATTTTAAAAATTAAAAACTTAGATGGTCGTTTAAAACTATATTTTAAGGAAGAAAATAAAATACCTGAGGTTTTTGAAAAAGTGATAATAGCTACTGGAGGTTCTCCCAAAGAAGAAGGCCTAAAATGGCTTAAAAATCTTGGCCACGAAATTGAAAAACCAGTTCCCTCCCTATTTACATTTAACAATCCCAAAACACCAATAATAAAACTTATGGGATTAGTTGCAGAAAACACTCAGGTTTCTATACAAGGAACTAAACTTAAAGCAAAAGGACCATTATTAATTACTCACTGGGGGTTTAGTGGACCAGCTGTTCTTAAAACATCTTCCTTTGGAGCAAGAATTCTAAGCGATAAAAATTACTTATTTAATATTCAAATAAATTGGATCAACGAAACTAATTATGAAAAAGTAACTGGCTTAATGCATCAATTGGTAAAAACTCATCCTAAAAAAACCTTGAGAAATTTAAAAGCATTTAAACTTCCTGAAAGATTATGGAATTTTATCGTTGAAAAAAGTGAATTAACCTTAGAAAAAAAACTTCACGAATTAAGCAATAAAGGAATTCATAAATTGGTAGAAGTTCTATGTAATGATATTTATCTAATCAAGGGTAAAACCACCTTTAAAGAGGAATTTGTGACATGTGGCGGAATAAGTTTAAATAGTATAAATTTAAATACTATGGAAAGTAAAGAAATCAAAAACCTTTATTTTGCAGGGGAAATAATGGATATTGATGCCATTACGGGTGGATATAATTTCCAAGCAGCTTGGTCTACTGGATATATTGCGGGTAAACTAAAAAATTAATACTTTTAGTTAATGATTCTTAAAATAAGTCATCTATATAAAACCACACTTTTTCTTCTCTCCATAATTCTTAAAATCGGAGTAACAGCACAAATTATAGAAATAATCTCATTGGTGAATAATCCTGTTGAAATAAATCCATTTACTGGTGGAAATGTAGTTGTTAATTTTGAATATACTAGTGAAACTGGTTCCTCTGGTAATAATATGTTTATAGGATTAGAGATTTTAGATTCTAACAATAACTACAAGAGTTCTATTTCAGGGGAAACTCTCATCAATCAACAAGTAGGAAATAACACTCAAAGTTCTGTAGAGTTATTTATTAGCAGTTACAATATACTATCTGCAGATTTAACTCAAGGAGATTACTACCAAGTAAAAGCAATTTTATATGAAAGCGGAACTTGGGTAGAAAATGCATGGGCAGGTTACTGGAATACAAATCCATTAATTATTCAAGATACTAGTGGTATTAGTTACAGTACAAATACCATTTCAAAAGGCGCCGATGTAAGCTGGATGACAGAAATGGAATCCAACGGATATTCTTGGAAAGACAATAATGGGAATAATAGAGAACTAATGCCTTTATTAACAGACTATGAATTAAATGCTATTAGATTGCGTGTATGGGTAAATCCAAATAACTCAGGGGCAAATGGTTGGTGTGATATAGACGATTTGGTAAATAAATCAAAATTGGCAGATGCAGAAAATTTAGATATTATGATTTGCATTCACTACAGCGACTGGTGGGCTGACCCCTCTAACCAAACCAAACCAGCAGCATGGGTTGGTCTTTCTGTTTCTCAACTTGAAACAGCAGTTTATAACCATACATCTGATATTCTCAATGCCCTTGGAAATGAAAATATTGTTCCAAAATGGGTTCAAATTGGAAACGAAACAAATGACGGAATGCTTTGGCCAACTGGAAAAGCCTCTACTGGTGGATTTAGTAATTATGCAAAATTCATAAATGCAGGTACTAGTGCGGTAAAAAATTATGATAGCAACATTCAAACTATTTTACATCTAGCAAATGGAGATGATAATGGTTTATTTTTATGGAATATAGATGGCCTATTAAATAATGGATTAATTAATAATAGAGTTGATGTTATTGGTATGTCATTGTATCCCAATGAATCCAATTGGATTTCTTTGGTAGATGATGCCTATAACAATACGATTGATATACAGTCTAGATATAATAAAGATGTGATGGTAGTTGAAGTTGGTTTTTCAAATAATAGATCTGATATTTCTTACCAGTTTTTAACTTATATTATTGAAAAAACAAGACAAGCAAATGGATTAGGTGTTTTTTATTGGGAACCAATTGCCCATGGTAACTTCACCAATTACTCTAAAGGAGCATGGGATATAGATGGAAGCCCCTCTATAGCAATGGACGCATTTTTAGACTTAGGAATTCAAAACTTGGAGGATAATAACTACCCTACAAATGAGAATTTTAAAATAATACCAAACCCAACTAATAGCTTTTTAAAAATGGAATTAAATAGTGAAGACAATTTCCCGCTTTTAATTTTTAATACGTTAGGTGAAAAATTAATAGAAATATCAAATTATAAAGACATGCAAAAAATTGATATTTCAAATTTTAAAAAAGGAGTATATCTAATAAAAATAAATAAATCAGAGTACAAGTTTATTAAACTTTAATAATTGATAAATTTTTAAATAGTTATTATAGAATTATATAATTAACGATTCTTTTAAACATGTAACATCTCTAAGATACAAATGGTTAGATTTATAAGATGCAGATTGGAATAGATAGCTTTGCAGCAAGTGAAACAATAGAAAATTTGAATGGAAAACAAAATGCAATTTCAATTCAAAAACTATTGGAAAGAATAAAAAGATCAGATGAAGTTGGACTTGATGTTTTTGGAGTTGGTGAGCACCACAGGAAAGAATTTCTAGATAGTGCTCCTCATGTAATTTTATCTGCAGCAGCTGCTCAAACCGAAAATATTATTTTAACAAGTGCGGTTACTGTTTTAAGTGCTGCAGATCCAGTAAGAGTTTTTCAAAATTATGCAACTTTAGATTTAGTTTCTAATGGAAGAGCAGAGATAATTGCAGGAAGAGGTTCATTTACCGAAGCTTTTGAATTATTTGGATATAAAATGGAGCAATACGATGAGCTTTTTGAGGAAAAAATAGAATTATTAATTGAAATACAAAAAAATGAAAAAGTAAATTGGAGAGGAGATTTTAGACCACCTTTAATTGACCAATATATTTATCCTAGACCTTTTCAAACACCATTACCTATTTGGATTGGTGTGGGAGGAACTCCACAATCTTTTTTAAGGGCAGGCACTTTAGGAATGCCATTGATGATAGCTGTTATTGGTGGTGAAACCCATAGATTCAAACCACTTGTAGATATGTACAGAGAATCAGGAAGAAGGGCTGGACATTCGCCAGATAAGTTAAAAGTTGGATTACATTCTTTAGGATATGTAGCTGAAAATTCTAAGCAAGCAGTTGAAGATTATTTTCCTGGTTACGCAAAAACTTTTACTAGAATTGGAAAAGAAAGAGGATGGCCACCTGTTACTTTAGAAAGATTTAAAGCCCAAAATGGTCCATTAGGAGCATTAATGATTGGAAATCCTGAGGAAATAGCAGAAAAAATATTAAGACATAGCGAAGCTTTAGGTGGCATATCTAGATTTACATTTCAAATGGACAATGCAGAACTGTCTCACAAACAGCTTTTAAAATCAATTGAACTTATTGGAGAAATAGTTAAGCCAATTATTGGTTAGTTAAATTCATAAAATAATCAACATTAATTGAATACCTATAATTAAATTTTATTTTAGGATCATGAAAAGAAAAGATTTTATTAAAAAATCAGCTGTTTTAAGTGTAATTGGCCTTTCATCTCCCTTAATATTGAAAGCTAATA
>Ga0206131_10008467_pt1 | contig 10097 bp, 14 predicted proteins | sample Helgoland_Spring_FD_148636 | JGI IMG/M metagenome (GOLD analysis project Ga0206131, IMG submission 148636) | Pelagic subsurface seawater microbial communities from Kabeltonne, Helgoland, North Sea - Helgoland_Spring_Bloom_20160517_1 | ecosystem: Environmental > Aquatic > Marine > Epipelagic ... | reverse complement strand
TGGATAAAGTACTTACAGAAAGGGTACCTGAATTTCCAAAAGAAGTACAATTAAAACTTCCTAAACTTAAAAAAGTAGAAGAAAGTAAAACAGAATTACCTAAATTAAAACTACCAAAACTTAAAAAAGTAGAAATCCAAGAAATATTTGGTGAAAAATAAAAAATATGACACACGAAGAAATAATTGACTGCCCTAAATCAGGAGGAGACCTATGTTACAAAGTCCAAGTAACACCTGAAATAACAAACTACATGAGTTTAAGTTGTGGTTATTGGACAAATAGTTTAATGAAAGAAGGTGAAGAGTTCTATGAACATCAAATGTCTACTCTACCAGAACTATACATTGATTTGGCTTGGAAAGACCCTAAAACCGGACTTACCTGGATACCCAACACAATTAATGAACCTGGTGTTGGAATGATTTTTGCTAATGGAGCAAATAAAGAAAATTGGGGTTGGTCAGCTGTAAAAGCAGTTGAAGTACCTGAAGAAGATAAAGAAAAATATCCAATACCTGGCAAAGAAGGTGAATTTATGAAACATAGAATGGATATGGATAATCTAAGAAATTTTCCAGAAAGGGAATATATAGATGCTTTATCTCATGTAGGAATTATACCAAATAAGTAGGCATCTTAATAAAGGGTTTGTATATTTTAGTATATTAAAAAATTAAAGTTATATGACAAGATTAACAATTCATTTAGAAGAACCTATGTTTATTGAAAGAGAACAAACAAACATAGGCACTAAAGAGAACGTTGTTCTCAAACCAAAGAAGAAAAAGTGTATCCAAAACACTTTATCATTTAGAAATATTTCTGGAAACGAAGCAGGAAGAATTATCTCAGATGTTCGCAAACAACATGGAATTGCTAAATGGAAAGAAGGTAAGAGAAAAGGTTTAGAAATGATTTACACAGTAAAATAAAAGTTATGGAATACAAAAGTTTATACGCATACCTAGGACGTGGTGCTGGGGCTAAATTAGGTAAAGAAGTAGCAGCAAAAGCAACAGAACTAGGTTTAAGATTAGAAAAAGTAGAAGTTGAGAAAAAATTATCCCCATCTGGTTTTGTTTATGCTTATCCTGTAGACTTCTTAAATGAATACTTTAATAAAGAATTATCTCTAGAAGATAGAGTTAAATCGTTAGAAAACAAAGTAAGGCTATTAGAAGATAGAAATGCGCCTAAAGATGATTTACCATTTTAAATAAAAGTTATGACACAGAAAGAAACAGAATTATTAAAAATAGAACGAAGTAAATTGATTACTGGTATTAATATTAATATAGTATTAAATTCAGATCTAGATGACTATTATGTTAATATAGGTAAAACAAAATACTCCAATTTTGGTGAAGCATTAGCATTGTTAAACGATTTAGAAAAACACTCTGAATGAAAATAAGTTACGCAATAACAGTTTGTAATGAATTTGTAGAAATACAACGTTTAGTTAACTTTTTAGTTAAAAACAAACGCTCACAAGATGAAATCGTTATTTTATATGACGAAACAAATGGAGACATTGAAGTAGAGAGCTATTTACGATCACATTCTGTTAATGGAGAATTTAATTGGCATTCTGGTGAGTTCAAAAACCATTTTGCAGACTGGAAAAATAAACTAACCTCACTTTGTTCAGGAGATTATATATATCAAATTGATGCCGATGAAATGCTATCAACCTATGTTTTAGATGTATTACCTGAGGTTTTACAACATAATAATGTTGATGTACTAAAAGTACCTAGAATAAACACAGTTGAAGGACTTACCCAAGAACATATAGACAAATGGGGTTGGGGGGTGAATGAACATGGATGGATTAACTTCCCAGACCACCAATGGAGAATATACAAGAACAACAAAAAAGTAAAATGGGTAAATAAAGTACATGAAGTACTTGAAGGTTATAAAACTATGTCATATCTTCCATCTGAAATGGAATGGTGTTTAGTTCACAATAAAACAATTGATAAACAAGTTAAGCAAAACGAATTTTACGATAAGTTATGAAAAATGTAGTTATATTTGCTTCTGATGCTAAACATGCAAGTTATCTGAATAGCATTATAAATACTGGATGGGATGATCCTACTTTAAATATATTTTATATGATATGCAGTGATAATTTAATTAAATTCCCTCACTCTCAACAATCATTTTATTCTATTAATACTAACATTAAATATAAAAATAAAACCACACCTTACTTCTCAAACACACTAAACTTAAACCTCCCCTTCAAGCCAGACTGGTTAGTACTAAGTAGAGAAAGATGGTTCCCTGAAGATCATATAATACAGGAATTTAAACAAAAATGGAATACTAAAATAGCACTAGTTGAACCTAACTCAGCTTTTATAAACAATATTAATCAGTTTCTAGAATCAGAAAGTAAAAATAATTTTGTAAAAAACATAGATGTTTGGTTTGACCATAGTGAATTTATTAAAAAACAAAGAAAATTATTAGGGTTTAAAGGTAATAGTGTTGTAGTAGGAAATCCAAAATATGATCAAAACTTAGATGTTGAAGAATCCGAGTTAGAATATTTAAAAAAACACTATAATATAGACCCTAATAAAAAACAAGTAATATTTTATACCTTTATTAACAAGTTTAGATATAAACTGTTTGATGAGTTTATAAAATTTAAAAATGCTCATCCTGAATATCAATATTTTGTAAAACCCCTCCCAAAAGAACCCTTTGAAAATTTAAAAAATGAATATTTCCCCAAATTTTTCATTGAAGGTGTAACTCCCATTTTAGAAGAATCACACATTTGGGGGATGTATAATATATGTGATATTCATGTGGGTGCTATTAGTTCTGTTATGTATCCTTCATACTTTTTAGATAAAGAAGTACATGATTTTTCCTCCCAAATAAATTATTTTAACAATTTAGAAAGTAATCAAGATATAATAAATAGCTCTGGAGGGGATGAAGAAAAATTGGATTTATGGAAAAGGGTATTTAATATTAGTGGTGAAGAATTTAAACAAATGACTTCAAAAGAAAAATTGTTACCTATGTTAAAAAATAATAAAGATATTATTAGGTTTTTATGTGATGTAAAAACTCACCGTAAAGATATATTAAAAATATATGATGAATTTAATGATGGTAAATCATCCCAAAGAATTTTAAACTACATAAAGAATGAAAAATAAAACAATTTTAATAACAGGAGGAACAGGTTCACTTGGTAAAGCACTTATTAAACGACTTAAACAAAATAATAAAATTATTGTATATAGTCGTGATGAAGGTAAACAAGCACTTATATTTGGTAATAACCCTGAAATAATTAGAGTTATTGGTGATATACGTGATTATGATAAATTAAATGTAACTTTACAACGCCATAAAGCAGATTATATAATCCACACAGCAGCTTTAAAACGCATTGATGATATGGAATTCCACCCAGATGAATGTGTTAAAACAAATATAAATGGGTCTGAAAATGTGGCTAGAGCAGCATTAGAGAATAAGATAAAAAAGTGTATTTTAGTATCAACAGACAAAGCATGTCAACCTGTGAATGTATATGGTTCAAGTAAGTTTATTGCGGAGCGTATTTTTACAAATTACGACTACTATTCAACTGATACTATTTTTGCTTCTGTTAGATATGGAAATGTAATAGCATCCCGTGGTTCATTTGTTCCTTTGTTTATGGAATGGATTAAAAATAAACAAACTATAAGAGTAACATCTGAAGAAATGACACGTTTTTTATTCACTTTAGATGATGCTGTAGATGCTGTATTAGGTGCTTTAGAAAGTGCTAAAGGTGGAGAAGTATTTGTTCCCCAAATTAACTCTTATACTTTACCTACTTGTATTAAAGCTTTAGAAAAGATTACAAATAAGATAGCTAACACAACCATTATAGGACTAAGACCAGGAGAAAAATTACATGAAGATATGTTAGCAGAAACAGAATTACCCTTTACATACCAAGTACCTAATATTAATTTATTACAAATCAGACCCCAATACACAAATAAGACATATCAAGATTGGGATAAATATAATGGCCCTCACTTTAATTCTGAGTTGTGGGTAAAAGAAGATATAAATAAACTAGTAGAACTAATTAATAAAGGTTTAAAATGTTAAAACATTCTTTTTCATCTAAATCTTTAAATTCTATAGATTCTATAATTAAATCAGGAAATATTGGATATGGAGGAAAAGTAGAGGAGTTTGAACAAATGTTTAGGTTTTTTTCAAATAAGAAATACAATGTTGCAACAAACTCTGCAAGTGCCGCTGCTTTTATGATATTTGCATATTTAAAAGAAAAACATGGAAAATGTGATGTATATGTCCCATCTTTAACTTTTAATTCTCCTGTTTGGGCAGCAAAACATCATGGTCATCAAATAGTATTTGTTGATATAAATGATGAACTTCAATTTGATTATTCTGATTATTTAAAAAAATGCATACAAAGAAATAGTAAATATCACCGAGTAGTAATGCCAACATTATATGGAGGTGTAAGCACTATTGATTGGGACTCAAGACCAGATCAAACTGTTGTTATTGATGCAGCCCATTGCCCCCACCCAACAATAAAAGGTGACTACTATTTTACTTCTTTTCACCCAACAAAACCCATTTGTAGTTCTGATGGTGGGATGATATTCACTAATGATAAAGAAGCATCTGATTATTTTTATTCTTATAGAAATTTTGGAAGAGAAAATACCTCTGATGGTTATAATGTTACTCAAAATGGTTTTAAGTTTTACATGAATAATTTAAATGCTGTTATTGCTTTAGAAAGTTTAAAAGATTATAAAGATAATTTAGAAACTAGATTAAAAAATCATAATGAAGTTTTATTTAAATTTAAGGGAAGATTTTTACAACATGATGAACATTCTTCATATTACTTTACAACTTTAATAACAGATAAAGCAGAAGAGATAAATAAAAAATATAATTTAAGTAAACACTATCCCTTATTACATAAAACTTCGTATTACGAAGATTGTAGTTTACCTAATACTGAAAGATTACACTCAAAAATAGTTAATTTACCTTTATATGACATCAACATTTATAATAGCTGAAGCAGGAGCTAACCATAATAGAGACTTTAATCAAGCACTATCTTTAATTAATGTTGCCGTTGAAAGTGGAGCAGATGCTTGCAAATTCCAAACCTACTCCTCAGAAACACTTTATAGTAAAAACACACCTGATTTTGCAGGATATAAAAACATAAACAAACTAATCAAAGATATTGAATTGCCACGTGAATGGCAAAAAGATTTAAAACAATATTGTGATGAAAAAGGTATTGAGTTTATGTCTACTCCATTTGATGAAAAAGCAGTTGATGAATTAGTTAATTTAGGAGTTAAAAGACTTAAGATTGCAGGATTCGAATCTACTGATTTTAGGTTTGTAGATATGGTTGCTTCTTCAAAATTACCTTTAGTTATTTCTTTAGGTATTGGATTTAAAATGAATTATTTAGGTAAAATATTTGAAATAGCTGAAAAATATGGAAATGAACTAAGTTTTATGCATTGTAATAATGCTTATCCAACCCCAATTGAAGATGTAGGAATAGATATAGTAAAACAGTTAGCACACGATACTCGATATAAATGGGGTTTATCTGACCATACTGAAAGTCCTTTTACACCTGCTTTAGCTGTAGCAGCAGGAGCTACAATAATAGAAAAACATTTTACATTAAGTAAAAAATTACCTGGACCTGATCACCCATTTGCACTAGAACCAAAAGAACTAAAACAAATGGTGGAATATGTTAGGTTTGCTGAAAAATCTATCCAAAAGAAACAATCTACCCCAATTTCAAATTCTGAACAACAATTTACCCAAGCGATGCGTTCAGTTGTAGCTAAAAAATCTATTAAAAAGGGAGAAATATTAACTGTAGATAATATTACTACTAAAAGACCCTTTTTAGAAGGTAATACTTCTGCTAGTAATTTTGAATGGGTATTAGGAGATAAAGCAAGTAAAAACTATAAATTTGATGATTTTATAAAATGAAAATATTATATTTAGGCCCTAATAACAATAGTGTATGTGATTTTTTAAATCATAATTACAAAACATCAAACACAGAAGAAAAAATAATCCCTGAAAATTTATGTGGGTTTGATTGGGTAGTAAGTTATGGGTATAGGCATATCTTAAAAAAAGAACACATTAATTCTTCAAAAAATCCAATAATGAATCTGCATATTTCTTATCTTCCTTGGAATAAGGGAGCTGATCCTAATTATTGGAGTTGGATAGATAATACCCCAAAAGGTGTTACAATTCATGCTATAAATGAAGGTATTGATACAGGAGATATTTTTATTCAAAAAAAAGTTTATTTAAAAAATAGTGAAACTTTATCTTCTTCTTATAATAAATTAAAAAAAGAAATTGAAATTCTTTTTATAGATAACTTTGAAAACATAACAAAAGGTAGTATATTACCACAAACTCAACCTCAAGGTGGTAGTTTACACTATATGAAAAATTTTCCTGGGGTTGAATCTTGGGATATAAAAGTAAAAGATTTAATTAAATGACAGACTTAGAAATAATTGATGCTGTAGAAGCAGTTAGAACTAAAAATAATAAAAATTGGATGGATATTCTTAGAGTAGCATTTAAATATTCTCCTGAAGAATCAAGGCCCATACTTGCTGAAATAAATAAAAGTGATGGGGAAATTAGTAGATTATTAGATAAATTAGCAAACAATGGGTAAAAACATTTCTTTAGTCATTCAAGCTAGATTAGGTTCTCAAAGAGTACCTGGTAAAATGCTTAAACCATTTGCTGAAACTACTTTAGTAGATATTCTTTTGAAAAAAGTTTCAAATCTTAAATCTATTGGTCCTGATCAAGTTTATTTTTGTGCTTATGAAGATGAATTATTAGATGTAGCATCTAAATATTCTATTAACACTATTAAAAGAAGTAAAGAATCTTCACAAGAAGAGAAAGATATAAAAGTTTTATTTGAATGGTATAAACAAATACCCACTTCTCATTTAGTAATGGTATCTGCTTGTAACCCCTTATTACAGCCTGAAACTATAGATAAATTTACCCAACAATACTCTACATCAGATAAAGAAGGTGCTATCAGTGTCTATGAATCCAATAACTACTTTTGGGATAAAGAAGGTAAAATGTTAAATAAGTGGCCTGAAGGTTTTACCTCTATGAATACTAAATTTGTAGAACCTACAAAAATAGCAGCTCATTGTATGTATGGTTCAAGAGTTGATATTATAGAAAAAGGATTTTGGGTTACTAATAAACTACCTTATGAACCTGAATTAGTATCTATGCCTGAATTAGAAACATTTGATATAGACGAACCATGGCAATTTAAAGTTGCTGAACAATTATATAAAAATAGAGAAGAGTTATGGAAAAATTAGAAAAAATACTACTAATAGGCCCAGGGGATTCTTTAGAAATGTTAGACCCAAATTTATTAAAAACAACTCCTTCATTATATTTTGGTAGTTCATTTAATTGGTTTGAAAAAAATAAGGTTTGTCCTACTTATTATACATTTGTTGATCCTAATACTATTACATATTTTGATTCATTAATAAATGGAATTCCAAATTATGATAAAACACACTCCAATCGTTATGATTATAAGAATTATATTAGTTATTTAACAAATACTTTACCTTATTCTAAAGACTTTATAACCCGTCTTTCTAAAACGACAACATTAATGTATGGGGATTTACAAGGATCAAAAGATTTTTATAAAAAAGGACTTACAACAAGCAGAGGACCAGGATGGTTTATGGGAGAATATAAAAACGATGTGCTACCTAGAGTAGAATCAAATTTTAAAAAAGTTACAAAATTTTTACAAACCATATGTGTAGATGATTACTCTTCTTTTTATATTCCATCATTAGAACATTATTCTCCCTATATAACTCATGGGCCCAATGTTAATACTGATAAGTTTGTATGTTATATTTTACCTTTAGTGTTATCTTATTTTAAAGAATTAAAAGAAATAGAATGTATAGGCTTTGGGGATTTTAAAAAACCCCGATTATATAACAATACAATGGAAGGATATAATGGATATAAAGTTTCATATGGAAGAATAAAAAATGAATTAATAAAACTTTTAAATTTTAAAAATGTATCTATAAATTTTAAAAATAAAGATTCATATTTTATAGAACTAGAAAACAATACAAAAAAATAAACAAATGGCATTAAACAATAATCAAATAAGCAATAAAGGATTTTGGCTAACAACCGATGAAGAAGGACACTGTTTTGATCAACCCCTATGTGAAGTTATAAAAAATATAACTAAAAATAAATCATTACTTGATTTAGGATGCGGTACAGGTGCTTACACTAAAGAATTACAATCAACTTGCACCTCAGCTAAAGGATATGATGGAAACCCAAATACACCTAAAATATCAAATGGGTTATGTGGTGTAGCAGACCTAACTAAAAAACAAAATTTTGATAAAGTAGATTGGGTTTTATCTCTAGAAGTTGGAGAACACGTCCCAAAAGAATCAGAGGATATTCTTTTAGATAATATATGTTCTCATTCTACCAAAGGAGTAATTCTTAGTTGGGCTGTGCCTGGTCAACCTGGGGATGGGCATATTAACTGTCAATCTAATGAATATGTAGTAAATAAAATGTTAAGTAAAGGATTTGCTATAGATTGGGATTTATCTTTTAAGTTAAGAGAAAATGCTACTTTATGGTGGTTTAAAAACACTGTTATGTGTTTTAAAAAACTCCCAACCCCTAAACACATTAATTCTATAGATAAAATAACATTTTGCATACCAAGCAAATCAAATTTAAGATACCTAAAAACTTGTATCCCTTCAATAAGAAACAATGCTTATAGAAAAGACCACGAAATCATTATATTTGTTGACTCAGATGAAGATGGTACAGTTGAATGGTTAAAACAGGTAAAAGATGAATATAATTTATCCTACTACGTGAATCCTAAATTAGGAGAAGAATTATATGGAATTGGTCGAGCATATGATTTTTGTATTGAAAAGTCAACAACAGATGTTTTTATGATATTTCATGCTGACATGATTTTAGCTCCAAATACTGATTTTGAAGCATATAAATATTTAAAAGAAAAAACAGTTGTATGTGCAACACGCATTGAACCACCTTTACACCCAAATAACGGGGAAAAAGTATTAAAAGATTTTGGAATGTATCCTGAAGAATTTGATGAAGAAGGGTTGATAGACGAGTTGAGTAAGTTCAAAGTCGGAACCTATTATGAAAATAAAACAACCGAAGGTATATTTGCACCTTGGATGATGTATAAGACGGAATACCTAGAAATACTAGGCGGACATGACCCAATTCTACACTCCTGTAGAGAAGACTCTGATATATTTAATAGAATGCTACTTTCAGGATTTGAATTTATCCAAACATGGGAAGGTTTTGTCTATCATTTTACAGGTAGAGGAGCAGGTAGTTTTGATGGTGATAAACAAAGACATGAATTTTGGCAACAACAAATGAATAACTCAACTAGAGATTTTATTCGTAAATGGGGTCAAAATGTAAATCATACCCCTATGATGAAACCCATTGTTTACCCAAAATATGAAGTAGGTTTTGTAGTTGAAAATTGCTATATACAATTAATACATGCGTTGGAACCTTGGTGTGATTACATTTATGTCGATTTAGAAGATTTTGTTTTATATGGTGAAAGTGAACAAAAACATAGTTCATTCAATATAGATGAAAGAGTTAGAGGATTTGATCCAAATAAACACGTTATAAAAGATAACATTACTGTTAAAATAGATGGAGACAAATTCACACAACAAGATTTTCAAGTTTTGCAACAACTATCTGCAATAGTCCAAGATAGTGGAGAAATAGGAGAATTTGAATTAGGTAATTTAAAAATTCAAATAAACGATTTAACAACATACGAAAACGAATTAATAAAATATGGATAAAAAGCAAATTATAGAAAGATTAAGAGTATTAAAACAAGAAATAGCAATGGGATCATACTA
>Ga0206131_10008465_pt1 | contig 10102 bp, 7 predicted proteins | sample Helgoland_Spring_FD_148636 | JGI IMG/M metagenome (GOLD analysis project Ga0206131, IMG submission 148636) | Pelagic subsurface seawater microbial communities from Kabeltonne, Helgoland, North Sea - Helgoland_Spring_Bloom_20160517_1 | ecosystem: Environmental > Aquatic > Marine > Epipelagic ... | reverse complement strand
CACCTGTGCAATACATCAATATTTTCTTATCCCTTTTTTCACCCAACATCTCTTCAATAATTGGAAGGGATTCTTTAAAGGTTTCAACATCAGGAGTAACGGCACCTTTGAAATGCCCTACCTCACTTTCATAATGGTTTCGCATGTCAACAATGGTAGTTTCTGGATCATTGGCCAAGGCATTAAATTCTTCTGCATTCACATGAGTGCCTTTATCTGTAACATCAAAGGTATCATCACTTAGACCATCAGCCACTATTTTCTCTCGGAGTTTAATAGTCAATTTAAAAAATGATTTGCCATCATCTTCAATAGCCTTGTTGAGTCTTATGTCTTTTAAAAATGAAATAGTATTCATAGCCGCTACGAATTCTGTCCAATTCTCATCAAGTGCAGAAATTTGAGCATTTATGCCCTCTTTAGAAACATAAATACGTCCAAACACTTCCAGCTCATTGAGCAATAGGAAAAAATGATCTCTAAAAACTTGAGGGTTCCCAATATGAGCATATTGATAAAAAGATAAAGTAGTTCGACTTCTTTTGTCTGCCAGGATTTTTTCCTTAAGCAGTTCTTTGTTGACTCTATTATGTAGTCTCATCGCTTTTGCATTAAACGTGAGTGAAAAAATGCAAAACTACAATATTTCAATGTATGATGAAAGTAGAATAAGCAAAGTGGTTAAAAAACCTTTTGGGGAGTCTGAATTTTACTCGAAAACAGAACAATCGGCAAGCTCAAAGCTCAACAGCTGTAAAGTCTCTGCAATAACATTGTTTGTGCTGCCCTCTTTTGGGCTAACTTGAATATAGTATCTATCACCCATTGGACAAACATGACATGCTTCACATACGGCTTCGTGAAAACCCAGTTCTAACTTAACTTTTTCAACCTGAAATCCTTTGTCAGATAACCAAGATTTCATTAGTGACTCCCTCTGAGTCTGTGGTTCTAACTCAGCTATTTCATCTGCAAACTCATCTGTTTGACATTGTCTAATATCAAAGGAGTAGCATTCAACATCACTTGAAACACAACAATCATCATCTTTACAAGAAAACATTAATACTGCAAAAAGAAATACATAAATAAACTTCATAATAAAGGTCTTTTTTATTTAGACGTATAAAATGGCATTGGCGTTTGTCAGATTCATGATTATATGTATTCATGTCAAAAAAAGAATCTAAAAATTAACTCAGTCCAGCTTTCTCAACACCATTAATTTCATCATCTCTCGAGCTGATGTTTGACCTTTAGCTTTTACAAATTTTCTTGGCGTCTCATCACCAACTTCATAGGTAATTCCCTCTGCGCCAAACTGCAAATAAAACCATCCTTTAGTAATAGGCGTGTTCAGATCATAAGCGCCATCAATTGGTGTATAATCTGGAAATGTGTTGTCAATACTTTCCAACCAAATATCTTTAAATCCAAAGATACTGGATTGTCGATTATCAGTTAGTGTATAAAATATATCCTCTTGTGTGGAATGAAAGTCAAGTCCTAAAACAACACTACTCTTCCTTTCCTTCAGTTTTTCTATAAGATGCTCTGCAACCACTTTTGATTCCGTTTGACGGTAGTATGCCCAATCTCTGTTAAGGTCTACACCACCTGCGCTGTGTCGCCAATGTCCAAGATCGACACCATCAGGATTAATCATTGGGTAAATTAAAACTCTAAATTTCTTTCTAAACAATTTACTTAGCGCTGAGTCATCCATGATTGTTTCTACAAAAGCTATCATTGCCTTGTATCCTGAAACTTCTGGTGGATGCAGTCTGCTAAATACAACAATAGCTTCTTTTTTTACATCTGGATTTTCATCTATATCGACAAATAATATATCCCTCCCTAACCTAGATTTACCAGCAACTTCCTTGCTAACACCAGTATTGCTCGCCAACATATCAGTCCACGATATAGCATGTGAAGATGTCATAAGTTCTTGTCCACAAACATATAGTGGTCTTTCGTCTATTGAAAGTTTCAATGTTGCCAACTGAGGTCCTTTTAATGTATCAAAAGACATTGAATCCATTGCTGTCCAATTGATTGCATCGTAACTTAACTTCGGTATATATCTGTGATCGTACCCAGTATATGAAATTTCTAAATCAATGTTTTGCTTTAAATTAGATTTTAAACGAAAACCGAAATATGCACTTGAATTAATTGGTTCATTTTCAGGTGAGACAATGACTCTGTAAGTCGTATCATTAATCTGTACAAAGTCATTCATTCTGGCTCCGTCAAAAAGGTTGTCTGCTGTAACACCACCATGTGTGATTGATCTTTTCACTTGCATTTCAACTGGAACAGGTGATGTATCTACTGGTTCTGGAAAAACATGTTCCTTCAGTTTTATCGAACTACAACTAAAGAAAAAAGTAATAACTAGTAAAACAGGTAGAATCTTCATTTTAAATATTTTACTTAAGTTTTTCTTTTAAATACTGCCCAGTATACGATCTTTTTTCTTTGACAAGATCTTCTGGTCGTCCCTCAAATAGCAATTCGCCACCTCCTTTTCCACCATCAGGACCAAGATCGATAACCCAATCTGCAGATTTTATAATTTCCATATTATGCTCTACAATTAAAACAGTATGTCCTTGCTCAACCAAAGCATTAAGTGCATCCAGTAACTTATTTATATCGTGAAAGTGCAATCCTGTTGTTGGCTCATCAAAAATAAAAAACATCTTTTCAGAAGAGTTTTCTTTACCTAGGTAATAAGCAAGTTTAACACGTTGGGCTTCCCCGCCTGATAAAGTATTTGAACTTTGGCCTAATTTGACATAACCCAAACCTACAGCTTCTAATGGTCTGATTTTTCTAAGGATATCTTTCCTTTCAATAAAGAAATCCAATGCTTCATCAACACTTAATTCTAGTATATCATGGATATTCTTGCCTTTGTATTCTACTTCAAGAACTTCGTCTTTGAAACGTCTGCCTTTGCAATCTTCGCAGGTTAATTTAACGTCAGCTAAGAATTGCATTTCTACCGTTATCTCGCCCTCTCCTTTACAATTTTCGCATCGTCCGCCCTCGACATTAAATGAAAAGTGCTTAGGTTGAAAACCTTTAATCTTTGATGCTTGTTGAGATGAAAACAATGACCTTATAGAGTCATATGCTTTAACATAGGTCGTAGGATTAGATCTTGATGATTTACCGATAGGGCTTTGACTTATCATCTCCACAGAAGTGATCCGTTTTAGGTCCCCCGATAATTTATCAAAAGTTCCAGGTGCTTGAGAAACAATTTCGCCCAATTCTTTTTTAAGAGCAGGAAACAAGATAGACTTTACCAGAGTTGTCTTACCACTTCCTGAAACACCCGTAACCACAGTCATTGCGTTTAACGGTATGGTAATGTCTACATCTTGCAAGTTGTTTTCCCTTGCACCTGTAAGTTCAATTTTATTTGTGAATTTCCTTCTGCTCGTTGGTACTGGAATCGAACGATGACCAGTCAAATAATCTGAAGTTAAACACTTGCCTTTCCGTTTTAGAAACTTCTTATAGGATCCGTTGTACATTAACTCCCCACCAAAAATTCCTGCCTCAGGTCCAATGTCAATAATATGATCCGCAGCTTGAATAACCTCCTCTTCATGTTCAACAACAATTACTGTATTCTTAAGATTTTTTAGATTCTGCAATACCCTCACCATGTTGCCTGTATCTTTGGGGTGCAACCCAATACTAGGCTCATCTAAAATATAAAGAGAGTTTGTCAAGTTACTGCTCAAGGTTCTTGTCAAGTTAATTCTTTGAGTTTCACCACCACTCAATGTAGATGAAATTCTATCCAATGTTAAATATGAAAGACCTACATCTAACATTGTTTGTAATCTCGTATTGACTTCTAAAAGTATTCTATTCGAGATTTCTTTATCGTGTTTATTTAATTTTAGTTTCTTGAAATAAACAGCCAACTCATCAATTGGCAAATCAATCAATTCCTGAATGTTTTTCTCACCAACTTTTACATAACCTGCCTCGGTTCGCAATCGACCACCATTACATGTTGTACATGTTGTTCTTCCTCGGTATCGAGCAAGTAAAACACGGTTCTGAATTTTATAGCTATCCGCTTCCAGCATTTTAAAAAACTCTAAAATTCCTTTCAACACCTTACTGCCTCCCCAAAGCATATCTTTATACTTCTGATCCAGGTCTTTGTATGGTTTGTGGATAGGAAAATCATACTCATGCGCTTTCTCAATAAATCTTTTCAACCATCGACCTGTTTTTTCACCTTTCCAACAAGCCACTGCTCCGTCATAAATGGAAAGCTTATCATTGGGTATTACTTTGTAGGGGTCAACACCAATAATTCTTCCATAACCTTCGCAAGACTTACATGCACCATATGGATTGTTATAATTAAAAAGTTGATGTGTTGGCTCTAAAAACAAAATGCCATCTATTTCAAACCTATTGTTAAATGAATGTGATTTTCCTCCAATTATCTCGAAGTCTAATTCTCCTTCACCTTCATAAAAAGCAGTTTGTACTGAGTCGGCTATCCTTTTGATATTTTCTTCATCGTCATTGATTACAAATCGATCTATCAAAACCATAACATACTTGGCTTTTAATGAGCCAACCTTTTTTTGAATCCACTTAGGATTCTTTTCAATGACATCCTCGATATATTCTAAATCCTTCTTATACTTTATTCTTGTAAATCCCTTTTGAAGAAGTAATTCCAAATTCTTTTTAATAATTCTATCTTCATATTTCAAGGACATTGGAAAAAACAATTGAACCTTAGTATCTTTTTTATTCTTTTGTAAAAAATCTACGACATCTGAAACATGGTGCTTTTTGACCAGTTTACCAGAAATGGGACTGTATGTTTTTCCGATTCTAGCATACAACAACCTTAAATAATCGTAAATCTCTGTCATTGAGCCCACAGTAGATCGTGCATTACCCGTCGTTACCTTTTGTTCAATCGCAATTGCAGGACACAAACCTTTAATAAAATCAACATCAGGCTTTTTCATTCTAGACAAAAACTGACGTGCGTAGGAAGAAAGACTCTCAACATATCTGCGTTGACCTTCAGCATAAAGCGTCTCCATAATCAGAGACGATTTACCTGATCCACTCAATCCTGTGACCACGATCAATTTATTCTTTGGAATTTTTAGTTCTAATTCCTTAAGATTATTAGAACGAGCACCTTTTATGTGTATATATTTTCTGATTTCGTCAATCTCATCCGTCGTTTCCTTCTTATTCTTAACTGCAGGCATCTATCTGTTGTATTAAAGTATTAGACTATATTAATGTTTCAACAAAATAATTGTTTGAAAAACAATGGCCAAAGTTGCGAAAAATGACTGATATACTCGCATCTGCATAATAAATAGTGTGTTTATCCAGTTAAACTAATGTTAACAAAAAAAATAAAACTGGATTTATTCAATTATTTGTCTTTACTTTGATTAATATTCTTTTCTAAACTAAATTATATCTGCCTATAAGCTCATAACATTTACACTAAACAATTTTTTATTTTAACCGATTTCTATAACGCTTAAATTGTTAGTTATGAATGTGCAACAGCTAAACGACAAGGAGTTAATCCATGCTTACCTTAAAGGCAACCAAAAAGCTTTCGAAGTATTATTAAACAGACACCGTAACAAGATTTACACGTCTATTTACCTTTTTGTTAAGGATTCTGACCTTGCAGAGGATATTTTTCAAGATGTATTTATTAAAATTATCGATACATTAAGAAAAGGGAAGTATAACCATGAAGGTAAGTTCCTACAATGGGCGATGAGAATTTCATACAATATGTGTGTTGATCAATTCAGAAAATCAAAAAGACGCACTAAAGTATCTGCTACGGAAACTTTTGACATTTTTGACGTGTTAGAAACCAAAGACGACAACATGGAAGTTACCATGATGAAAAGTCAACTTCATACAAAGGTGAGAAGTTTAGTGGATAAATTGCCTCCTGAACAAAAAGAGGTTGTGATTTTAAGACACTATGCAGATATGAGTTTCAAGGAAATTTCACAATTGACACGTGTTAGCATCAATACGGCACTTGGAAGAATGAGGTATGCTCTTATCAATATGAGAAAAATGGTTTCAGAAGCAGAATTATTGGCTTCATAAACCTTATATTATAAAGAACTACTGTTTTAGGGACAGGTAACCAACATAATTAGAGATTGAGTTATAATGTAAAAGGTTGCCTGTCTTTTTTTGTCTATTAGTGATCTCGGAAATGATTTCTTAATATACTTTTCTTCCTTTCCAAGAATAACGCTGAACAAATAAACTCATCAGCCCTATTGTTCCCAAATATAGAAAATGTAAAAAGAAGGAAGAAAGAAAGTGCTTCATCACAATCGATTTCTTAAAGAATTGAGTCGCCTCTTTCATGTAAATATAATCTATCATCATTTTTATTATCAAATGAAATAAGAAAACCACTAATGCAATTATTCCAAAATTATACATACACACAAAGTGAATTGGGATCATAAGTGCATTAAAAAAAGGAATGGCCATCATCAGAATCATCTTTGGACTCATTTGTTTGTTTTTTGTAGACCACCGCAACCTTTGACTTATAAACTCACTAAGCATTACACTAGAGTTGGTTTCAATAGCAGCGTCAATTGACTTTAGAAAATGAATATCTTTCTTATTCTTTTTTGCAATTGATTGAATTCCAAAAATATCATCACCTGATGCCCTATCACCAGTATCAAAAGTGATTTGATCTTTTTTATAAATCATGTTTGCTCCATTCGCCATATACCAAAGTTGACTTTCAATTCCCGCTTGAGTTACCAGCATCATTCCTAAGAAATCCAATACTTGAAAATCCTGAAACATAGAGTTGTCAGTATCAAAGACAACTGGCGCTGCCACAAATGTGGGTTGTGTTTGCTTTATAAACGTATCAACAGTTTTGAAGTATTTTTCCGGTACCAAAACATCACCATCAAATTGAATTATATAGTCACCTTTAGCATGATGCAAGCCTAAATTAAGAGCTGCTTTTTTAAAAGCATTTGTTTTTTGAGAAGAAGGGTTTATTTTTTGGTAGTCTTTAAGGGAGAGTAATTTTATTGATAAATGATTTAGAGACTGGACAACTTCAACGGTCTTGTCATCGGAGTGATCATCAATTACGATAATTTCTAATTTTGAAAGATCAAAATCCTTATTGGATAGGATTGAATTTAAACAATGAAGGATATTTTTTTCTTCATTTCTAACGGGTATTAAAATACTATAAGAAATATCTGCTTTACTTTTAGGAACAGAATTTCTACTTTGGGGTTGCTGCCATTTATAAAGTATAAATAACAAAAGAAAAACGTAGGAACTTATTAAAAAAATAGAAAGTGCTATATAGAAATATACCATTTAAAAAAGATCATCGTACTGGTTTGTTGGAGGTTTTTGAATTTGCTTTTCCTTGACCTTATCTAAAACTTCCAATTCTAAAAAATCATCTTCTTCAACAGTTTCATATTTTATAAAATCTCCCTTTCCTTTTTGTTGTGCTTCATTTTTCTGCCTGACCTTTCTTGAGACGTAAGCCTTAAAAGCCAAATACGCGGAAACGACAGGATAGCCTAAAACTGAACCCACTCCATACAAAACACCTTTCAAAGGGTTTGTTTTTGTGGTCTTCCAAATCCAACCAATATAATCTGTGACCACACGATAGTTTAAAATTAAAGCAATTACAAAAAGTGGAATTGCGACCCAAGATAGCAATGTAAATATTCCCTTAACAGCAGAGATCGCCATCCAAATCATCATAGCAAGGAATAAAAATCCAATTACACCTGCTATTGGGCTCATGCCTTGTCTATTATTTGCCATAGTATTATTTTAAAATATGAAGTTATTTAAAATGTACATCATAATCTAATGAATGTTCTAATAGAACGGAAAATATAGGATTAGAATCAAAGATTACTCGATTTTTAGACCAAATACAGTGAAATGCATGATTAGTTTATACTGTGGCCGTTTGTTCAAACTGCTTCTCGTACAATTTACGGTATTGACCTGTTGGGTTACTAATCAGATCATCATGACTACCTATTTCTACAATCCTACCCTTGTCCAACACCAAAATTTTATTGGCATGTCGTATTGTCGATAATCTATGCGCAATAATTATTGATGTTCGCTTTTCAATAAGTTTTTCTATTGCGTATTGGATAATTGTTTCCGTTTCGGTATCTATCGAAGATGTGGCTTCATCCAAAATCAAAATGTTAGGATTGACAACTAACGCCCGCACAAAAGAAATTAACTGCCGTTGACCCATTGACAGGTTAGATCCTCTTTCTGTTACTTTAAAATCATAACCACCGGGCATACTTTCAATAAAAGGATGGGCTCCAATTATTTTAGATGCAGAAATGACTTCTTCCCTTGAAATAGAAGGATCACGCAATGTTATATTGTTCAAAACAGATCCATTAAACAAGAAGACATCTTGCAAGACCATTGCCACTTTAGACCTAAGTGAATTTAATTTAATTTTTTTTACATCAATATCATCAACGAGTATTTTACCCTTTTGAATTTCATAAAATCTATTCAAGGTATTAATAATAGAAGATTTACCAGAACCTGTACTACCAACTATTGCCAATGTATCACCAGCCTTAATCTGAAAACTTATATCATTTAAAACAAAGTTCTTTTCATCATAGGCAAAAGATACATTATCGAATTCCACTTTGCCTAAGGTATTCTTCAATTCTACGGTACCAAGATCTAATATATGATCTTCATTTTCTATTAACTTAAAAACTCGATCAGCTGCCACTAAGCCCATTTGCAGTGTATTAAATTTATCTGCCAACATTCTTACGGGTCGGAACAACTTATTTAAATACAATGGAAAAGCAATAAAGGCACCTGCACTTATGGTCCCATTCCAAATTCCTTTAGAACCCCACCAAATCAACAGAGAAAGACCAACTGCAGAAATCAATTCAACAACCGGATAAAAGATAGCATAATACTCAATCGCGTTAAGATTCGCAGCAGTATAACGTTTGTTTATCGCCTTGAACTTTTTGGCTTCTTGCCTCTCTGCATTGAACATCTGAACGACTTGCATACCCGAGATTTGTTCTTGCAAAAACGAATTCATAGAAGAGATTTCATTTCGCACACGTTGAAAAGAAGCTTTTACTTTTTCCTTAAAAATATACGTTGCAATAATCATCAATGGCAAAGTTGCCAAGCAAACCAATGTCAATCTCCAACTGTGAAAAAACATAAATCCTAAAATTGCGAATATTCCCAAAACATCTGCAAACATCGTTAAGACACCTTGCGTAAAAACTTCATTTATCGCTTGGACATCACTGATTGTTCTGGTGATAATTCTCCCAATTGGCGTTTGATCAAAGTACCGCAACTTCAAGCTTTGAACATGTTTAAAAACCCTTACACGCAAATCTTTAATTACAGACTGACCTAAAACCTGAGAATAGTAAATGAAAAGATACCTGACAATGACATTTATAAAAACAACTGCAATATAGATCAAAGCCATTTTTTTCAAGCCATCCATATCTTGTTTTTGTACAATATTGTCATCTACCATTGTACCAATTAAGAAAGGTCCAATGTTAGAGACTACAGCCATTATAACAGCCAAAACTAGACAAAACACAAAGATACTTGTATAGGGCTTTGATAGTTTTAGCACTTTACCAAGTACTACCAAGTCCATTTCTTGTTTTTTGTCTTCTTGCATTTATAAAATTTAGTATCGAGGAATAAGCCTAGGCCTACATTTAGAAAGTATAGAATAAAAGGCTAACCAATATATACAGACGAAGTTAAAAGAAGTTCACACAAAAAACGGTAAAATCAAAATTTTATTTGGTTGTGTCACTGAGGGTGCGGAGCTCTGTCAGAGCTAGGCTCTGACAGAGCTCCGCTAATTTTGATACTTTTGCACCACCAGATATATATGACATTAAACAAAGAAATATTTAAAATATCGATCCCAAATATTATCTCTAATATTTCAATACCACTATTAGGAATCGTAGATACTGCA
>Ga0206131_10008461_pt1 | contig 10107 bp, 5 predicted proteins | sample Helgoland_Spring_FD_148636 | JGI IMG/M metagenome (GOLD analysis project Ga0206131, IMG submission 148636) | Pelagic subsurface seawater microbial communities from Kabeltonne, Helgoland, North Sea - Helgoland_Spring_Bloom_20160517_1 | ecosystem: Environmental > Aquatic > Marine > Epipelagic ... | reverse complement strand
CATCTTCATTAAACTGCTCGCTTCTTACACCGTTGGCTTTTGCCCTTCTTTGGCCGGCATTATAAGAGTCCATTAGTGATTTAGTTTGGCGTAGAGGTAACACTTGTCCTGTATCTGGATCTCTAAATGTTAGGTTCTTTTGGACTGCTAACATCTCTGCAATGATTTTATTCTGAGATCGTGCATCATTCGGTGTGTTAACTAAATCACCAAACACAGCTTCTAGGCTATTTATACCGGCTGTGTCGTCTTGGTTAGTTAAGTAATTAAATACAAATTTATCACCCATAAACTGGTTTGTGTCTATGTCAGACCCAGCTATACCATGTGCAACTTCATGTGTCATATACGAAAGAGACGCTAGGCCACTTACAGTACCACCAAACGCATCTACGCCACCTGGCATTATTGCCATAGCCTCTCGATTGTTTGGGTTGTAAACACCAAGGGCGCCCTCTGTAATAGTAGGGTCAGCCTTTTCCATATCTTTAAAAGATCGGTATAACTTTGGTATTATACTATATGCTTTAGCAAGATTTAATATTGCACCAAAGTCTCTTATGCCATTTTCGTACTCAGAGCCTTCTTTGCCAATTTCGAATACAGCCTGTACAACAGGTATCTGTGCTCTTATTTCAGCTTCGGATACTGGTTGGGATCTATCATTATTTTTTGGCGCAGCATTCCTTTGTCCTCCTCCGAAGAATTGTCCAAGGATGCCTTGTCTTGTCGCTCCTGGCTCATTCGTCGGGCTAACGCTTGTATTCGATCCATTGCTTCGCGTTCCGTCATTTGGGTTAAAGGCTGCTGTTTGCTCTGGGACAACACCCCTTTCGTTGAGTAGTTTTCTTGCGCCACTTGAGTTCGTCCCTTCTTTTGTTTTTAAGCCTTGTGATCCCCAAGTCCTTTTCTCAAAGAACCATAGGACAGCTTGTATATCCCCTGGTGTAAGGTTGTACTTATCAGCCAACTCACCTGTCATACGAAAGATAGATTCTCTTTCTGTATCGTTTGCTGGCTGGGCTGCAACACCCTCTTTACTTATAGGTGTTTCAAGTAATCTACCTGTCCAACGTCTGAATGTTCTAGTGTACCATAGATCAATCGTAGTGTCACCAGCATCTAGGTCAATTCCTTGCAATCCAAGCGAATATCTACCTAGTTTTTTACCAAAAGCTAAGAAACCATATTCATCAGGCCCTGCTTTTTCTTTTGCAGTTACAAAACGCCCTGCTTTATACAGACCACTGTCTAACATGAGTGCATTTATGTCAGCGCGGCTCTGTGGTTGTAAAAGAAAATCAAGAGCTGGCTGTATGCCGCCTTCGCGTTCAGACAAATACTTTAGCATACCGAGCTGCTGTTCGTTTGCTTGGTTTCTTATACCCCAACCAGCATCTTTGGTTACTTTTTTCTTTGTGCGTGTATCTTTAAAAGTTGTTTTGGGTGGTTCTAAACCTTGCTGCCTAAAACCTTCAGCTCTGTTAACAGGAACTTCACCGGTTCTAAGGAAATCGTCGAAAGCACCAGCTGACATCATAAACGCATTATCAGGGTCGGCGCCGTTAGAGAAAATACCTGCAAAAGTAAGGTATAGTTTCCTGTGTGTTTCGTCTGTTGCTAAAGTAGGAAACACCTCTGAAGCCAATTCCATAGACTCATTAACATCTGCACTGTACCACCCAACACCTGAGTTTGGTTGTTCTAATTGTTTACTAATTTCTGCATCAGCATATTCGTATACTTGCTGGTAGTCTTCTGGGCTGGTTTCTGGGAAAAACTGCCTACCGTGCTTTTGCATGTGGTCAGCATTCATTGCCTCACCAATTTTTTTGACAGTTACTTTACCTTCAATCTCTAGTGGAGAGTCAAAAAGAGGAAGCGCTAATTGTGATCTTGTTTTACCATCAGCATTATCCCTGTTACTTCTTAGGTTTAAATAGTTTTGTCTTTTTTCAGCGTTATTTGGGTCTGAGAAATAATCATCTTTTGCAGCTTGTATTTCTATCTCGTAAGGATCTTGAGCTACAGTTTTATCTATACCTGGAAAATATCCATATTCATTTAAATCATCACCAGGAGATTTGATTTCTGATGCTTTTACTTTTTGTGATATTATTTCACCAGGTTGATCGCCATTAGGGCCATACCCAAACACTGCGTGATCTTCTGCATATGTTTTACTTACAGATACCCAATCACCAGGATTTATATCTTTGATGCCTGGAGGGACTGCTCTGTAAATTGTTACTTCAGCTTCTGGGTTATCTTTTACCCTTTTTATAACGTCATAGCTTTCACGGTCAGCTTTGCCTCTAACGCCAGCACTACCATAGTATCTAATACCATTAGGACTATAGATATCATCTGGAAATATTTGTGCCATATTACTAATGGGAGCACCATCTTCATTTGGCCTATGTGACATGCGATACTGCTTTTCAGCAATTGTCTTTATAACTCGCGCCTCTTTAGTTTTACCTTCCCTAGTTTTTACAGTACGCTGCCTCTGCTGCTTAGTAATACGCTCGTACATTGGATCTATGATCTCTTGTACAAGTTTAGGATCTACGTTCTCTAACTTCTTGTAGACTGCTTCAAATGTTTCTAGTGGCTTTGATCCTAAGTTACCGTCAAGTTCATCTATTGCCTGGCTAAGTGTCTTATAGTCACTTTCGCTCATAATGCCTTCGTTGTTAACTTCGTTTAGTGCTGTCTTCTGATCAGCGTTAAACTTCTTGTTAGCTTCGATGCCACGGTTGTAGTTTTCTTGGGTAGTAAACCTTGGGCCAAACTGTGGCTCTGCATCAAGTTTAGCGTTTGTAGTGTTTGTTTCACCTGGGATCGGCTGCGGCTTGTTTATAACCTGGGCTTGCACAAGTGGATCACTCATTGTCTTGGCTTTTACCAGGCGAATAAGTTGTGTGAGGTTAGTAACTGTACCACTCTCGCGCACTGACTTGCGGTAGCTGTCAATAGCACGTTGAACTATAGGTGTAACACCATCTGCCTCTATTTTAGCTAGGGCTTCGGCAACACCAACTTTACTCAGACCAGTGCTATTTTCCATTACATATTGTGGTGCAGGGTTTTGATCATTTGGGTCGCCTTTTGGTGGAGCGTTCATGTCATCCAAAGATCTGTTAAGTTCTACCTCTTCCATCTTTTGTTGTTCAGCTTGTGATATTCTGTCTTCACGCAGAGAAGGGCCAATAGGACTTAATTGTGTCATCCTATCGGATTTTGTGTTGTCTCTAATGTACTTGTTTACTGTAGATCGCCTACCGGTCACTGCATCAATAGCGCGACCGCCGGCAAAGGCTCCACCCTGTATAGCCAGACCAGTAGGGCCACCAGCCATGTAAGCTGCACCCGTAGTTGCAAGGCCAGTTAAGCCACCTTGGGAGCTGAACGGGTGTGTCAGGTTGTTCAATGGGTTGGCCATGTCTGTAATTTTTGACACGCCACCTTTGTAGCCTGATTTGTGCAGGGCAGTAAGTTCGTTCATCTCTAGTAAAAGATTACGAGCCTTTTGACCTTCGTAAAACTCACCAGCAAGCCTATCTAGGGCGTTTAGTTCTTGTGCACCTACCTGGCTTTTTGCTAAAGTTTTGCCTTCTGCTAGAGCAGCTTCTGAAAGTATTTTATCTTCTAAGTCTGTAAGAGTATCTTGGTCATTTACAGCTACAAGTGGTTTTAGATCTTTAAAAACTTGCTTTAGTTCTTTTTCTATCTGCGTGTGTGCTATTGTTACAGCTTCTCGAGCGCCGTTAGTAGACTTGACGTCAACGTTTTTTAAGTTGTGGTTGTTTGCTTCTGCTACTTTTACTAAACGGTTTGCAAACGCTGTAGCAGCGCGGCTTTGCTCTGTATCTTCAAAAGGCTGTGGGCCTAAACCTTCTACGGCAGCAGTACCTGTTCTGATAGTACCACCAGCGCCAGCACCAGATATAGACGCTTCTTTTAAACGTTCGAATATCTCGTTATCTTTAAACTCTTTGCCACCTAGTGCATCTGCACCAATAACGACACCTTCTTGTAGCCCTTCAGTAACGCCTTCGGTTGCCATAGCTGCCACTACTTTTTTAGGTAGCTGTGCTAGACCCTTGGCCGTTAGTATTGAGTTGATTTTCTTGACGCCCATAGCGCCAACAACTTCTGGCGTCATACCTTTAAACAACATGCCCAAACCAAGGTTTTCAAGAGCTGCTATTACAAGACCACCGCCCGTGGCTAACTTTACACGTTTTTCTGGGTCAAGACTTTCGATCTCTTTTAGTGATGCGTTTACTTCACCAGCACCTAAGAACGGTGTAATAGTACCACTAGTTGCTAGAGCTGCGGCTATACCGTCAGCACTCTCTGCAACTTTCTGTGCACCAAAGTATAATGCAGACCCTAGGCCTTTTATACTGTCAGATTTAAGTGACTCATAGTACAGTGCGTCACGCTGCTTTTGTAGCTCGGCTACTTTTTTGCGTTGCTCTGCCACTGTTGCAGCGTCTCTTGCTGCGTCATCTATTGGCTCTGCACCAAAGAAGCCTCGTATTTTATTACGTGCATTATAAAGTGTATTTGCAAAACCAGAGTTGTTAAACTGTTCACTAAGATCTGCAACATAATCATTTGTGTTTGCGTAGGTGTTTAGTTTACCAAACTCTAAGGCTGTACCAAGTGAGCTATCTGTTTTAGGGTTTAGTTTATTATTTAGGGCTTCTATTGCACCTTCACGGTTGGGGCCAGATACTTTGTACTTCTTGCCGTTAGGTGCAAGTATAGTAAAATTTGGCATGTGCTATAGCCTCCATTATTAATTATTCTGGGTCAGATGTCTCATCTTCGATCTCAAGCACTTCGTATTGTGCGTTTGCTTCGGGCATAGACATACCTGGCATTGTTTCAGATAGTGGTGCATCTAGATCTGTTAGACGTGCATTAGGGTTCAATATTCTGTTCATGAATATCTCTTGCATCTGCATCTTACGATCTAACCAGGCAATCCAGACACTTTCGTCGTCAAGGTCACTTGGTGCAGAACTAGCAAATAATTTCATTTCAGCGTTTGAGATTGCACCTTTAGTTTGGGCAACACGGGCCATAACTTCGTCAAGTTTTAGTTTCTTTAAAAACAGACGGTCAGCTTGTTCTTCATTACCAACAGTAAAGCCAACAAGCCTATTCCATAAATCACCAAAAGACTTACCTGTTACGTTTTTGTTATTTTCAAGTATTTCTTTGGCTTCTTGCATTTGATTTAACGATATACGCAAGTCACCAACTTTTTGGTTGTTCTCTATGTCTAATTCTTCTTGCTTCTCAGCTCTCTTTGCCGCTGCAAGTGCTTCAGCTTTCCTGTTAACCATGTCAGCGTTGTATGCATCTGCTTCTGCTTGGCGGTTTGCGTCCTGGATATCACCATATGTTTGTCCTAGCGCTTGGATTGCAGCTGTACCACCTTGTGCTGACGCACCTACACCAGCTGCACCCATTCTCATGAGCATTTCAGCACGACCAATTTTATTGTCTGGGCGCCCCGAGCCTCTAGCGTTACCAGACACCCTACCGTCAGGTACTTGTAATATACCGTTTTGCACAGTTTCTTGGTTTGGGTTTTGTAATACTGGATACCCTAAGTTTTGGCGTGGGTCGTTCTGATCATTTAAAAATTGGTTAGGATTCATCATTTGATTTTGTATGTAATTTACCATGTGTTTTATGTGTCCCTATTATTATCAAAAGCCAAACCCTTGCATGCCTTTACCGTAACCACCTATTGCACCACTAATACCGGCCATCATTGGGTTGTGCATGTTAGCTTTTACATTCTGACTAGAGTCAGGCGCCCTGCCTAAGATTCCAGCGTTATACATAGTGCGCTGCTGCATATTAAAGTCACGTTGGTCTTCAAAGCGTTTGCGCATGTCATTTAGCTGTGCCTGGTTATAACCTTGCAACGAGTTACCAGCGTTCATACCGAAGTTAGAACCTTGGCCCATTGTATTTAGACCAACACCATATGCATTTGATATTGCATTGTTTGCACCCATAGCCCCAGACAATGCGTTCTGCTGGTCAGCAAATGCTTGGTTCTGCGTGTTTAAGCTGCGGTCAATCAAACTGTTCTGGATGTTTGATGCCATGTCAGCTCTGCGGTCGTCATATGCTCGGTTGGCTACGGCTGTAGCAACACCAGCGCGACTAGAGTTCATGTTGCCAGATCCAGACGCCGCCATGTCTATGCCAGTTAATGTGTTCTCTTGTAGATTACGACGATCATCACGCATAGCTGTATCTAATAGAGATCCAGTGTTGGCGTTTGCGTAGTCAATAGCGTTACCCAGGCGATCTTGCTGTTGAGCGTTGTTTACCATGTTCTGATATTGGCCGTACATGTTGTTTGCGTTGTTGCCAAAGCCAGCGTTGTTGCCCATCATGGCGTTGCCAGAGTTCATCATGCCCATGCCAAAGTTGCCCATAGTGTTGGCAGTTCCAGTTTGGAAAGCGTTGGGGCCAGCGTAAGTTTGCCCAGTGTAGGCGCCAGTGTTTAAGACACCATCTAGTGCACTTTGGCTGCCTTCAAGGTTAGCGTCCACATACGGTTTGTATTGGTTAAAACCAGCCATAAGTGCATCGTTCTGTGCAGCTTGGTTCTTGCGGTCTTGTTTAGAACTAAGGTAGCTCATTCCACCACCTAATACGGCTCCAGCAATTTGTCCCCACATGTTATCATATTCCTTTGTTTATATGTTCTATACGGCTATCCAGGCTGTGCCGTTGTACACGACAAGTTTAGATACGCCTGATCCTAATGGTTCCCAAGGGTACACGGCATAACGCACCATGCCCTTTCTTGGGTTGGTAGGTTCTCTGTCGGTTACTTGGATACTTGCGTCTGCTAATGATTTTATAGACGCTTCTATTTCTCTTAGTTCTTCCTGTAAGTAATTTGGGAGGAACTCTGGAGTAAGTGTTGGTGCTTGGCGCCTAACGTAAGTAGACACCAGCATGTTTATTTTATCTGAGATAGACATAAGTTACCTCCGACCAGTGACGGTGATTTCAACATCCATACCAGTGAAGTTGAAGTCCTTGTCAGCTGTGGTTGACAGCTTGTACGACAAGTATCTGCCAGACATACGTGCATCTACCTTATAGTCGGTAAGAGCATCAAAGGTTACGGCAGTGCCGTAGTTAGGGGTGGCATGAGGTGTATCTGCGGCTCCAAAGGTAAACTCAAACTGGCCGTTTGAACTGTCAGTAGATACCTGGGGTGCTAGTCTGGAGATAACTTTGTAGCCCGTTAGTGGTACACCTTGTTCATCTAGGTCTAGTCCCACACGTTCTATAAAAAATGGTTTTGATACTGCCGTGTCTATAGCTTGCGATAGACTACCTTTTTCTATCAAGTCGATCCCATAGACCTTACTGTTAGCTACCCCACCGCCAGCTTTTGCTAGGACAAGTGGGTGTCTTTGGTATGGGCTTTCTTGAGAGTGGTATGAGCCACCTACAGTTTCATAGGTAGTCGTAGCGTCTGCATATGTTGACGCTGTGTTTACGTTGGCTTCTGCACCAGCAACTACGTTAGGCAAATCATAGAATGACCAGATGTCTTCTTTGTAGTTGTAGACAGCGGCTCGGTTACATGCGTCACCATCTGCGTACTCAGCCATGTCATCGCCACTGTGGTAGCAGAAGTACACCTCTTCGAGCATAGAGTTATGTAAGACAAAGCATTGGTCAGCTTTGGAGTTATCTAGGCCGTTGAATATGTAGTCTCGGACTCTTCCGTCACATATTGATTGTCGTGTGTTGCCATCAGTTACATAGATGTCATCTCTGTCAAAGACGTAATGCTTACCCTCGATCTCTTGGATACAGTTCTGATTGATTACGCCAGAGTCATCAAAGAGTTTCCTAAAGTTAAAGATGAACGCACCGCCGACAAACTCCATCATCCACACTTGGTCTTGTGAATAGACAAGAAAGTTGGAGCCAAGAGTTGCACCATCAACTATCGGGGTCTTCATTTGCACTAGGTCATTAAAGCCAGCACTGTTGGTTAAATCTGAGGCATCCCATGTACTAGGGACTTGGTTAGCTAACACTGGGTCACTAAAGCGTACTCTGTTAGGAAACGCTGTGCCACTTTCTATAGTGCCTAGTGCAAGTAAGAAGTCACCATATGATCTGATAGCTGTTGTGGTTGTGCCAGAAGGCCAGTTAGGTAACGCAGTAAAGTTAGTTGCTGTAGGTACTCTGTGAACTGGTGCTGTCGTTGATCTGTTGATATACTGTACGTCTGCAAGTATTGTAGCTGTCACGGGTGTTATAGCAGACGCAGACAGTGAACTGTTGTACTTCTGTGATAGGACGCCATTAGACATCTCAAAGATGTCAAAGGTATCATCCACCACTAATACTGTATCAAAACCTGATAAGGCACTGACACCATAGATGAACTTAGGGCTAACTGTAAGGTTGCCTGATGAGATACTTCTGTAGATGGGTGCTCTGGTTACTTTGGCCTCGTTGAACCTTACGTTCTTGGCGCGTGTATAGGCATTGATAGGTAGACTGTATGGGTCAATGTCAGTGACGACACCAACAGACCCCAGCCCACGGATAGGGAGGTTAGTCATGGGCTGTAGCTCCGTATGTTAAGATGGTTGTGCATAGACAATTACGTTGAAATCTTCATCAGCAGTACCGCCGCTAGATATTACCCTTGTATCAACATTAAAACCTGATGTGCCTTGTGTATTTACAGCTTGCGTTCTTGAGATTTGATTAGATGCGGCTTGGCAGAAAACCATATAATCAATAGTGCTTCTAGCACTTGTAAACGTAAAGGTGTATTGACCTTGGCTAGTCCTAGCCATACTTGAGAACCCTGAAGAAAACGATGTACCTAAAGGGTTTGTTGTGGCGTTGTTGACCCTAGCATATGCAATTATTTCTAAGGTTGGGGTAGGTGCTGGGACTACTACTGAAGTTATACCAGTAACGTGACCATAGGTATCTAATGTGACATCCTGTATAAAGGTACTACCACTGTTGTTTACAGATGCCTGACTTGAGGTGTCTGCGTGGTTTACTGTAGGTGCTCCAGACGTGCCTCCACCTGTTAAACCAGAACCTGCTGTCACTCCAGTTATCTTAGTATTTAACTGTGTCTGTATGTTACTTGTGACACCATCAGTGTAGTTAAGTTCTGCTGTAGTTGCAGTGACACCATCTAGCTTATTGAGTTCGGCTGTAGTGGCTGTCAGACCATCCGTGACGTTCAGTTCGGCTGTGGTAGCCGTTACGCCGTCCATAAGGTTTAACTCAAGCTGGGTCGCTGTAATTGCACCAGTGACGTTGGGTAACGTAGCTTTGATGGTAGACTTTAGTAGTCTGATGTGGTCGTCAGCTTGCGCCAGGCCATCTGTTGAGGCTGGGTTTGAGGCGTTGAGGCTGTTGACGTATGTTCCTGTTTCGAGTGCCATAGTTATGGGTTCCTGACTTATGTGTTTCTGGGACGACTGATCTTCAAGAGGCCTGACAACAACAACAACAAGCCAAAGGTTTAGCTGCGTTTTTGAAATTGGATTCTGAAGTTAGGTACGGGGGTCATTTTTTGCCTAGGGAACCTAAATCGACATTCATTTCTATTGATATTATTTGTGGGCATCTGTAACCCACTGATATCATTGCATTTCTATGTAAACAGATTAGTAATCCGTTGACGACAAGGATAGCTCATTAGACATTAGAGAAATTTATCTGGATTCATGCCCATTTCGTTGAATACAAAATACAGACACACAGACCTTAGTCACACCAATGTCACCTTAGTCACACCAATGTCACACCAATGTCACCTATGTCACACCAATGTCATCACTTACGTCTCCCAACGCTTACTCTTGTGACACCAAGGGCAATCACTATGTGCTTCGACAGCAATGCTACTTCGGTTTATACCAAAGTCTTTCAGCTCTGGATCAGACGCCATTCTAAGACGATCAGCAGACCTGTTTGCCATCACATGGTACTCATATGCTCCTAGCCATAGAACGATAGTCTTCAGTGTTCTCACTGTTACTCTAAGTAGTAGCATTG
>Ga0206131_10008455_pt1 | contig 10111 bp, 14 predicted proteins | sample Helgoland_Spring_FD_148636 | JGI IMG/M metagenome (GOLD analysis project Ga0206131, IMG submission 148636) | Pelagic subsurface seawater microbial communities from Kabeltonne, Helgoland, North Sea - Helgoland_Spring_Bloom_20160517_1 | ecosystem: Environmental > Aquatic > Marine > Epipelagic ... | reverse complement strand
CACCTGGTCGCTTAGTTGTGCTAGGGAATGACTGGATCTGATCTGGTTGAGACCAAGCCTGGCACCTTGCTCATGGCTTAGGTCACCTGAGGGGCGCTTGAGGTGAGACACCATAAGCAGGGTGATGCCCAGGGCCTGAACTTCGGTCCTGAGCCGGGTGGTTATATCGTCGACTAACCGCCTTTCATCAGTGACTTTGCCGGTCATCCCGCTGACCAGGATACTGATGTGATCGAGACAGATAACCTGGCAGCCCAGCGCCTTGTTCATATAACGTATTCGGTTGATCACGGTGTCCAAGTCGGTCGAGCCAAAGTGATCAAAGAGGTAGAATGGGTTGGTCGAAATCAGGTCATCGAATGACGCCTCGATCTGCTCCCTGGTGGCAGCATCAGCGTCCACCGTGATGTTCTTACCCATGTGGATCCCAACCAGGCCCTGCATGGTCCTCTTGGTGGTCTCCTCGAGCATCATCATGCCGCACGGGAACCCAGATTGCTGGACGTGGTACATGATCTCCCGGATGAACGTGGATTTGCCCACACCAGAGCCTGCAATGATGGTGACCAGGCTGGAGGGCCTTAGTCCCTTGCTCATCTCGTTTAGGTCATCCCAGGGGTACTGGATGGGCGATATGGCGTCACCAACACCAATGACATCCCTGAGGTCCGCTGATGACACAATGCCATCCGGGCGGTACTCACGGGCCTGCCAGATGGCATCAATAACGGCCTTAGCATTGCCGGCAACCAGGGCCTCGTTGGCATCCTTGTACTCAGCCATAGAGGCTATCTTGCAGAGACCAATGGGCATTGCCTCGGCACAGGCTATAGCAGCCTCGAGGCCTGGGGCATCGTTGTCAAAGAAGAGGATAATCTCTTTGAAGCCCATTAGGTAATCATAGTTGTTTAACAGTGCTTTACGAGCCGAAGCTGAACCATTTGGCAGACTAACAGTTGGCCATTTGTGGTTCTGGATTTGACTGACGCTCATGGCATCGATCTCACCCTCACAGATGACCAGCTTGTTGCCATTGCTCCAGAGGTGACTGCCGTACAATGTCATCTTCTTGGCGTCACCAACGATAGAGAACTTCTTGTCCTTGGTGCGGAGCTTCTGAGCACAGGGGCGTCCCTGGGTATCTCGGTACGTTGCGATCTGCACCGGCTTACCCTGGTGTTGACCCACGGTGTAATTAAACTTGCGGCAGGTTTGTTCAGTCAACCTACGGCTCCTCAGAGCCACATAGTCGCCGTTCAGGAGCCCTTGGGTATCTGACACCCGTTTGGTGCCTGTAGGGGCCTCTCCGCCAGCCTCCCAGTGTCCACACCCGAAGCAGAAGGAGTGGTCGTCGTTGTACAGTGCGGCGTTGTCTTTTGATCCACATTCGTCACAGGGAACGTGGGCCACAAACTCGCTGTCGGTTTCATGTTCATATTGGGTGCCCATCAGATGCGCCCACGTAGTGCTTTGGGTTTACGCCGCTTGGGAACACGCTTTGGGTTTGCCTCAGACTTGGCACGTTTGTTGTGTTGGTTTGATTGCTTTAGGTGTTGTGTCAGATACCTACCTTTATTAGCCATTGTGTCTCTCCCGGTTGAATCAAAAAGGGGCGACCTAAGCCGCCCCTCGCTCTCCTTGTCTGGCCTCTTCAAGCCAGCTGTCAGGTATCCACCTATGTGCATACTTGATCCCGTGTTTCTCACAGTACATTGCATAGGTAGTCTTACTACCCTTGTACAACTTACTGTTTTGATTACTAAATACCATCCTGATGTCTAGGCCTTCATGCTGGCGTAGACACAGTAGAATCTTGGATCTATCAACCACTGACCAGATTCCTTTGGTCTCACAAAAGAAAAAGCCCCCCGGTTTGGGGAGCTTAAAGTCTGGCGTGTATTTGTGGTCCCTGGCGGGTATCCTGTAGATGATCTTGTCGGTCTCATAGGTGACCTTCAGACCTGCCTTGGTGATCTGATCGGCTACCTTCTCTTCAAGACCCGACCTGAACCCCAGCCTGTACCCAGTGGACCTAGACCTAAAAGTCATACCCGTCATCACCAGCGAAGTCAGCAGCGCCAGAAGACGCACCTGCTCCTACCGTGAAGCCCTCGACTGGTGTGAAGTCACCGGCAGATCCACCGGAACCAGACACAGGGTCAATGACCTGGACATGCGACAAGCGTAGGGAGATGCCCTTGTTGGCGCCGTTTGTGTAGTTCTCAGCCATACCAGAACAGCGGAGGGTCGAGCCTGAGTACATCAGAGGTACAGATGCTTCTGAGATTGGGTTTCCCTTCGCATCAATGTAGCCTGGTTGATACCTAGACTGGATCTTAAAGACCACGTCGCCGGTCTCTTCATCCTTGTCAAATGGCAGACGGACGTTGTCCTTGGCTGTGAACTCTTCTTTCCGTAGCTTGTTGATGATGGCCATCATAGGCTCGGCATCTTCCGGGCTCATACGGAGGTTGGTCTTATACTTGCCCTCAGTATCGAAGGCAGTATCTGGGCGTCCTGGTTGGAGCCAGGGATAGCCAGCGATACCGGGTGGTGTGACATACTTTACTTTAGACATTTGCGTCTCCTTTTGGGTTTCCAACTGATACAGAGGCTTTGGTAGTTTCGCTTGTATCTAAAGGGGGCGGTTAGTGTCTGAGGTATAAAAAAGGGGACCCGAAGGCCCCCTGGTTAATCATTTGTGTGTACTTATTTGCGTACTTAGGCTGCCGCCTCCAAGTTGCTGGTTATACGTTTCATTTTAGTTCCTTATCCCACTCAGCGTCCAACCCAGCCCTGACTAATGATACAAAGCCTACATTGAAGATAGACCTATATGTTTCTGGGTCACACTCTAGTTGTAGAGTAGCACTACCATCTTCATGTTCGTCTATTTCTATTACCTTTATTATGTCACTCTTCATTCTAGTTGCTCCCTTGTATGTCTACGAAACCGTTTGTTGTATGCACGTTTGATCTTCTTCAGCTGACCTGATCTCCAGCGTAGGAACTTACGGTATTTACTGAAGGCATCATATTCGTCACCACCATTCATGGGTATCCGTTTAGTCATGGTTCATCCTTTCCGTTAGCTGAAGCAGTATTCACTGTTGAGGACACTAGAGACATCTAGTGACCCTTTGGTAGGAACCTTAGCCAGATCCATGTCGGGATTAGACAGGCGAGACCTACATTCCTGCTCGAAGTCAGCCAGGACACAGGTGCCCTCGTAGATGTCGACCAGGGACGCCCTGATGCAGTGGTAGAAAGCCCATGTGTCCGCACCCTGTGTGCCAAATGAGTCATGGATCATAAAATAGTCTTCTATTCCAGCCTGTTGCCCAGTTAGGATCGCCTGACACATGTGCCCGGAATCAAGTGAGTGGACCCAGTTAGCAGCTATCGATGACCTACTTTTGCGGGTGTCAAAGACGTTGGTGTCCTGTTGTACATTGACCCTGGTCTCCTTGAGGATCTTAGCTTCCCGGTCATACAGGAATATCCGAGCCCTCTCGGTCTTATCCTTGGTGTACCTGGCAACGCATGGGAAGCCACTGGGGCTCCTCCAGCGCACACTCTTCTGTTCACGGGCTAGAGCATCAGCATAGCTCTGGAGGAACACCATACCGTCTTTGACGCTCTCCAGGGTGTTACTGATGACATCATAGTTGATGGCCGCCAGATAACGAGCGTGGCGGGTCTGAGACTTCTCGTCGCCAAAGGGGTGACTAGGGATCTCATTGTAGTTCACCTGTTTCTGGAGGGGATGCATGAGGTCCTCGATGATCTGGTCACCCATGCCACGCTGGACCGAGTTGTAGCCAAAGGTCATCGTGTTCCGCTTGACGGTCTTCCTGGAGATACCCCAGTCCAACCAGGCCTTTGCCTCGGGCGTGTCCTCAGCCTTGAGACGCTCAGTGACGGCATCAGCAACGATCTGATAGACATCCTGGCACTCGTCACTTGGGACCAGGTTAACCATAGCAGCATCGTGGTGGTTCCTCAGAGCCAAAGAATAGTGCTGGGTTCCACTGTTGGTTCCATCTAGAGAGATCGGGAGATGACACACATACTCTAGCCCGTCTGTCAGCATCTTCTGATACTCCCAGCAAGCAGCCAGGAACTGCATAGGTTTGTCTGCCTTAGTCCAGGTATCATAGGTTGATACATAGTCGTTGGCACAGGCCAGGATCATCTCTTCGTTGTCCATGACCCACTGGATGCGGTCTTCCAGGGACTGCTTGGAGACCTTGTCAAAGTCACCTACGTTAGCCAGCTGGATCATAAGCCAACCCTGGGCTGTTTCATCCAGTTTCTTACCTCTGGCGAACATAAAGGTGGCCTTGATATGGTCATCCCGGTGGTAATTGTAATGACTAACAGGATACATACGGCCCCTGAAGTCAAAGCTCCAACCAAGGTAGAACTCATCGAAGTCAGACAGGTAATCCATAGTCTTTAGGTCCTCCTGGAGGACACAGACGTTGGTCACAGCCTCACGCTTCTTTCCATGCCACTTCTTACGATCCTTCCTGACCTGACTGATGTACTCTTCAGAGTGCTCTTCAGGGTGCTCTGGATAGGGCGTTTGCTCTGGTGGATCCAGGTCCGGGAAGCCCTCAAAGCGTTTACCTTCGTCCCGGATCCACTTGATGACCTCAAAGACCTTCGTATTGATCTTCAGAGGAGTCGCCTGGAGTGCGTTAATTGCTTTGACGTAGTCTGGGATACCTTTGATGAAATCGTGCTTCACAGCGCGTCTCTGTTCCGCTGTGGACTTCCTGACCATAGGTGTAAGTGCACCTAAGATCTCGTCCTGGTAGACACCTGTGTCAAAGGCTGTCCAGGGCTTAGGTGGAACGACCAATGGCATGAACATAGGGGAGGCCCAGCTGTCAGCAAAGGCCTTGTCCCTCACGGCAAGCTCTGCCGTTGGCGTTAGACTGATGTGTCTATTGGTGTTGTGCTTGACGGCCCTACCAGCCATGACAGCAGTGTTCTCGGTTGTGACTAGGAAGATGTCACAGGCCTCGAGGACTGCGTTGACTATAGGGGAACCTAGGGAGGCCTTAGATTTGGCTGACCACTTGTCTTTGGTGAACCCAGCCGACTTGGCAATATGACGAGCAGCCTTGAACCTGTAGCGTTCACTAGAGTGGTCCTTGGTTACCTGATTGACTAGGCGTTTGTAGAGATCCTTGTCATAGAGCTTGAGCTCTTTAGCCCAACTCTCGTTTTCTACCCTAGCTCCTATGGCGACTAAAGCAGCACCATATGTGGAGGCGTTAATGACAGCATCATAGCAACAATTGAGACCTAAGTAGGCTAAGGTCAGGGGGTCCTGGTCCTTCAGAGTGTCATACCAGAACGACTTCTTGCCCTGGCCACTCTTGAACCTGGTTTCGTCGTTTGCAATGTACTGGGTGATTACTTCAGCGACTTTAGGAAGTGCGTCTGCGATTATAACGTGAGCGGCTTCCTGAGAACTGCCCTTTAGTTTTGCCTGTCTTGCCTCGTATCGGTCATGGCCTTTTTGGACCATCTGGGCCTCTAGGGCCTCTTGTTCTTCTAAAGTTGTCTTTCTTCCGTATCTATCAGATGGTGATTTATCTCTGTGATCTTGTGTCTTTTCAGGGTGGTTCTCTTGTCCCTCTGGTGGACCTGTCTCAGTAATCGACCACTGTAGCGCCCTGTGCCGACATCCGCCCTTGGCCGACCTGACGTCGTTCCTATTGACCCACTGGCTGTCTGAAACTCGCTTGTAGTGAGCTTCTGTTTTTCTATTGTCTTCCATAGTATATTCTCCCGTTTTATTTACCCGAGTAAGGACACTAAAGTACTCTAGATGTATCTAGAGGGGTCTCTTAGTCAGGCTATTGATAACAAATGATTTTATCTTGACTGTATTATGGTCTTAAAAACGGGGGAAATAGGGCACAGTTTCATGGAATGGTGGCCAAAAGCCCTTAGGTAAAGCCAACACGGCACTGGAATTCACTCTGCAAGTAGAGGCCATTAAGTATATCTGTGTTTCTAGTGTTCTTTTCATGGGGAACCTACCTGATTCTAAATCTGTATTTGTCTTTTGGGGAAGTCAATGATTAGCCTAGGTCCGGTGCATCAGCTTGTCCTGGAAATCCCAATACTGCTTAATTTCTGCACAAGACCCGACATGGTCTTAGGTTTGGCGTGGACGTACTTCTTAGTCGTAGCTATGTCCCGGTGACCAAGTAACTCAGCAACCAGGCCCAAGTTGGTAGACATCTCGTTGCTTAATGTACTGGCAGCTGTGTGTCTCGCGGCATGGAAGTTAGCCATCTTCTTGCCCTTGCAGATCACATGTCTAATCTCGTTCCAGGCACGTCTGTGTGGCCCCTCAGGGAAGTTACCAGAGCGTGTCTTAGGGAATGACCAGTCCACTGCGTCAAAAGCCAGTTTGACCTCCAGAGAGACCGGTACGTCGCGCTCATAGCCATTCTTAGTGTGCTCCAGGTGAATGAACATCTCGCCGTCTATCCACTTGATGTTGTCCCTGGTCACACCCCAGATCTCGGACTTACGCATGCCGGTGCAGATGCCTATGTTGAACATGTGTAGTAACCAAGATTGCTTACAGCCCACCAGGTAGTCCTGGATCTTAGAGATCTCCTCAGCTGAGTAGAAGTGTGGCGCAGGCTGCTTAATCTTGTTGAACTTGATCCTGGGAACCTGGTCAGCCTCGATCTCACCGTACTCCGCAGCATAGGCATATAGTTTGCTGATGGCAGCCTTGTAGTGGTTCAGGGTGCTCTCGCTGCGACCGGTGGTGCGCCGGTACCAATGACCAAAGTCCATGATATCACAGGCACGGATGTCACTGAGGTGCTTCAGGTGATTACCGTCAAACGAGAGGAACAGGTTGATCTTAGAGACGCTCTCGGTCAGGTGCTTCTCTGACTGGTCTACATTAGGTCCCCAGATGTTGGCGGCGTGTGTGTTAAGGAAATCCTTGATAAGCATTAGAGTACTCCCGCAATGATGAATAAGAAATAACCGGTGCCGGCCAGGCTCAATACTCCGACCAGGTCACCTAGGATGTCTTTCCAGGGGTGTCTCATGCTGATGCCTCCACATGAGTATCAGACACCTGATATGGCTGGCCTGACTTTGCGAGAGGATGAGCAGCAGCTGTGGCATAAGCAGACGCCTGGCGCTCCTCCAGGTGAACACGGGCTTGCATGAACAGGGCGCAACGTACCTGGGCTTCAGGGAAACCTAGAGCCCTTGCAACACCCGCAGCAGTGGTGTGGTAGTACTGGTCATATGGCGCGTCAACGCTGTGAAGATCACCACGCTTGCAGCTGATTGCAAAAGGCCATGTGTCTGCAAAGCCAACGACGCCCTCTGAGGGTATATAAAGGATGTCACCTTTGGCCAAATCATCGGTCTGGGACGCATCATATGCCTCACCAGTGGTGTCAAACTCCCAGATGGTGGCCTGGGGGTAGATCTCGGAAAAGACGCCGGTGTGTTTTGTTTCATTAGTCATCATAAGTCTCCAACTTTAAGTTAAAGACGCATGTGTCCGTTGTACTATCGCTATTTAGTGGCTAAACCTGGGTCTGTACCCTTGCAGGTACAACGGATTTCGAATCCGTCCCGTTCGTCCACTCCGGCACCTCTCCGCGTGCCTAGCGTCGTACTTGGTCACATCGTCTTGACCCACATATAAGCATCGGATCCTGGGATTACAAGAGTTTTCCTATAGAGGGGTCTCTTGGTATTCCGAGGTTGAAAAAACACCGATCACTTCTGATGAGTGACCAGTGTTCTAAGGTTAGTCGCCTGCCATCTTGAGAGCGGCAATGCGTGTCTCTTCGTTCCTCCTGAGCCAACCTCGACCAAAGGTGTCGAAGGTCTTGAGGCGCCGGTAGAAGGCCTCGCGCTCGGCGGCGTACTGCTCGATGATGTCTACTGGGTCCATCTTCGCAACCGCTGCTAATGTCTGAGGCCCTATGCCACCATCCTGGGTTACACCCACGACTTTCTGGAGCATCTTGGCTCCTCTGCCGGTACCTCCGTTAACACAGAGGTCAAAGGTGCAGAAGTCGACCCCGGAGGCCATTAGTGGATCATCTCCTTTCATCCGATCCCAGTACCGACGCTTGTAGATCGGGGTCACATCAGCAACAGTCAGTGACCTCATTTCGTCCTCAGTGACAGGACGGTCTACCCAGTCTTCATAGACTGCCTGCGTCACCCCTAGATTAGTACGCCCACCGGGATCTTGGGGATGATCGACGTACCCACCTTCGTGATGAAGGATCATCTTTAGGCTTTCCTCGAAGTTGTCTTTCACTTTGCTATTCCTTTTGTCTTCTCAAATGACCGCAGGCCACCTAGGCCCAGTAGACCCATGAGGACTGGCATCATTACTGAGGTGTCTACTTGTGGAACCACGATGTCCCAGGGGGCCAGGAGGGGGGAGACCATGTAGTTAATGGCCATGCCTACGACACACACCCATGCTGTGGCTGGACGCCAAGACGACTGAAACCAGTTGCCCTTGGCCTCCTCTTTGTTGACCTCAAGCTGGGCTAGGGCCAGTTCCTGACCATGCCTCTCGGCCATCGTGGATATCTCATGGGCTAGAGCTGCCTTCTGATCCTTGTCCTCCACGAACTTGTCTAGGAGGCCACTGATTGGTGCTATTAGTTGGGCGATCATTTCTCATGTCCTAACCAAACTGCAAAGGCACCAGTCATTGCGCCAGTTACTGTAGCTGTCAGTGCGGTTGCTTGTGATGTCATATCGGCTGCTGAAAGACCCATGAACCAGTGTAAAACTTGGACATACATTAGGGTCATCACAGCCATCATTATTCGGGGCATTAGCTTCCAAGCCAACACCCGCTCCATTACTATAGTCATCTTGAGTTCCTTTATCTTTGGGTGCCTGCCAGTATCGCTGCTCCCCAGAAGAGACCCCCAGTGCCAACAGCAAAGATCAGGACACCAAAGACCACAGTCACAAGGTAGAACATCTTGTCTCTCTTGGCTGCCTGAGCCTCTAAGGTATCCTTGCGTCTCTTACGGGCAGAGGCCTGCTCTCTGAGCACCGTTTGCCACATGTTTGGTGGGCCATAGAGCATGCAGATTGACCTGAGTTCTTCCATACACTCCTTGTGTTTCATCTTGGCTTGGGCAATTGCAAAGCCTTCTTCTTCTGAAGAACTGAGACGACCAAGGGGGCCTTTGTGGCGGCCGGACTCGGCTATGCCTATGTCGGCCTCTAGCTTTGCTAGTCTACCAAAAGCTGGGAGGATTGAGCTAACGTCTTTTTTAGCTTGGACGGCACTGGATATGCTTTTGGATATGGTACCTACAGCGGAGGCTAGGGCTAATACTTCGATCATAAGGTTATCCTCCTCTTACAGTTATAATTGGGGGACACCCTGAACACCCTGTCGTACCAATGACTGCTGGTTCCACAGGAGTAATAGCACCTCTTGTGGAACCAACTGCCTTGGCCACTGATGAACGCATGGGAGTACCCAACGAACACCAGAATGCAGAGCACCTGTTATTCGTTGGCCATCTTCTCGACAGCGCCTCGAATGTGTTGAATGTTTTCGTCGATACGAGCCATGCTTACTGCTTGGCTTTGTACCATAGTCTCAACCTTACTCACACGCTCAGAGAAGTTTATGAGTTTCTCTGTGTTCTGCTGAATATCCGCCATCATCATAGACACTGTCCAGACGATTGCGGCTGCTTGTGTGATAAGGCCGAGCAGAAGAGTTGCGGGGACACTTCTGGATATGTGCCAACCTTCATCTTTGTCCACCGTAGATTAGACCGCTGTTGAGCCAGCCATGTCAGCTTGAGCCATTACCCAGCTATAACATTTGTCCATGAATGCGTCACCCGATGCAGCTTGAATGTCAGCTAGGTTTGCGTGGAACCTAGAGAACGCAATGTCTCTGGTATCATCAGTTGGTGTTGCTGTAGCGTAAGCAGCCAGATCAATCATGACACTGAACTTGGGGTCATCACCACGTTGGCGGCTGATGGAAGCCGTTGCAATGCGCCAGTAAGCGTTGTTGAAGGCGATACCATACTGGCTTGTGCCT
>Ga0206131_10008449_pt1 | contig 10115 bp, 9 predicted proteins | sample Helgoland_Spring_FD_148636 | JGI IMG/M metagenome (GOLD analysis project Ga0206131, IMG submission 148636) | Pelagic subsurface seawater microbial communities from Kabeltonne, Helgoland, North Sea - Helgoland_Spring_Bloom_20160517_1 | ecosystem: Environmental > Aquatic > Marine > Epipelagic ... | reverse complement strand
AATTCGCCAAAGCAGTGCAGGTCGGGAAATTTGTTAAAATGAGATTGCAAAAAATTCGAGCCTGTTCGCATTTCTGCAAAGATTACAAAATATTTAAAAGCAAAGGCCATCTTGTTCACCTTTCAAGGGGTTTGACTGGGCCGACATGTTTCTTTTGGGCCGTAAAAACGCGTTTGCTGTTCAGATCACCCTGAAGCGAGAGGGGAATGCCGCTGTCATTCAAACGGCTGCACAACGCGTAAAGAGCGTTTAAATCTTGCCTAAGGGTGCAAAACGCACCCCCCTGCGGTTCCCTTGGCAGGTGGTGTAGAACGCGTCCAAGGCATGTTTCAGGGGCTTTCAAAACCTCTGCTAAGGTCCAAATTTGTATGATTCCGCGGGCGGCGGGCTGGCGGAGGGCTGCGGTCAAGCCCAGTTCGCTTTGGTGCCACGTGGCGGCTAAATCTTGGATCACGTCAAACGGTGCGGACAGCTGCGCCAGTTCGATCAGCCAAGCTCCGGTAATAATCAGCTTGATCGCCTGCTTATCTGACACCAGAAAAGGCAGAATATCCGGTCTATCTTGCATGCCAAAATTTAGGCATTGAAACCGGCCTTGGGTATTCCAGATCAAATTGCGCAAAAATGCTTCAGGATCGCGGTCACGCAATGGCGCCGAGGCAATCAGGCCGCCTTTATAAACCGCCGTATTATGTTCAAAATATGCTTTATCCTTGGCAAAGAGATGCCCATGCACGGTCGCGTTGCTGGCGGCTTGAAGCCATGGGCTAAACCCGTCAAACAGGCTGCTAAACCCGTGTAAAACCATATAGGGTGCTGCGGTTCTTTCGGGCCGCGGGTTTGGCGCAGGAATCGAGCTTTGCATCACCAATCCGGGCCGGCCAATTTTGGCAATAGTATTGGCCCGATTGAATATACTGTCCAAGGCGAAAGAGCTTGGCGGGTTGTCTGGTGTGGGGCTGCGTCTTGGAAAGGCGCTGTAAAGCGCATCGGCTTTGCCCCATATTTTACGCGCTAGAAAATGGTTTGAGCGCTGTAGCAGCTGTAGGTGATCGTCATAAAAGAGGAAGGGTTTGCCGTGGTGATCGAATTTTGAATAGGTCAGCGACCGGCTTTTGAGATTATCGGAATACAAGCGCGCCAGCGTCTGAAAATAGCTTTCATCGGGGATCCAAACCGATTTGAAAAACCGCTCATAGCCCTTGCGTTTTGGGGTTTCTAAAATTGCGCGTAGCGTTGCGCTGGTCAGGCACCACCATTGTGATCCCAAATGCAGGCGCAGATCTGGCGGTGGTTTCCGGCGCATCTTACAGGCTTTTTGAAACGCCACAGCCGCTTTGAACAAACGCCGTTGGCTCTTCCAGTTGAAGGGAAAAAACCAGTAAAATCGTTCTTGTTCAAAGCCCCCACTTTGCCATGGAATTTTGTCAATCCAGACAGATTCAATAAAATCAGTGCGGGCGTTTTTTTTCAGAAATGCGATTAATTCCTCTGGTGGGCGCAACATCAGGCATGATTGAGAGGTCAGTAGAATATGCCCAAGCTCTGGTGATCTGCGCAGCAAAAGCGCTGCGGCAGCTTGGCTTGCTTTCACCAAGCCCCAACCGCCCCAAGCGGTTTTGTAGCGTGGAGCAAAGCTGATTAACCTATCGCTTTGAAACTGATCTTGAAACGCTTTGGCTGGCCGGCTGGGGGCGGCCTTATCTATATGAACCACAACCGGACATCCCGCATCGCGCCATAGGCGCGCGGTTTGGGCTGCGCGTTCAAAGGAAGAATGAATAAGCAGGATGATCCCCAATTGTGCCATAGCCCTGCTACGCCCATCCGCCTCTTGACATCACGCCAAGAGTTTCCAGCTGTGACCAGTTTTTGAAAGTGCCCGCGCTGGGAATAAAAAGCGAAGGGCTATTTGCCATTTGGTCTGTGTAGCGCCGATATTCGGCACTTTCCTGGTAATGTTCCGCATTGCAGAGTGCATCGTTGAGCTTTTCTTCAAGCGTGTTCAAGAATTTTACATGCAAGAGTGCGCCGCTTATTTTTTGCCCCCCTGATCGGTCATAGACCGCGTTCAAGCGTGACGGCAGCAGCGCATGCGTGCTGCTGGTATAGGCATAACCGCGCCGCCATTTGACCAAGGGAATTTTATTCAGGGCAGGGCTTTTATGAGGCAGATCGTTGAAGAAATGCCGTGCCCGCGGGCCGCCCTGAATCCAAAGGTTTTTATCACGATTATTTTGGGAGATTTGATAATTCCCTGCGTCAAAATATCGGCAGATATTCAACGGGTTTTGGCCAAGCTTATATTGCGCTTTTGCAACCGAGCCTTTGGGAAACAGATCCAGCAACAGGGCGGGAAAACTGCGTTGGCCTTGTTGGTCCAACCACGCGGTTAAGGCGCAAAGCGGGCGCGTGTTGAGATGGGGGTAGATCAAAAGCTCATCTGGATCCACAGTCAGGCACCAATGCCCATTCCCGAAGCGGTTCAATAAACCGTGCATCCAATCGATCCCGAAACGCGCAGCTTTATAGCTCTTTTTCGTTGACCAAAGCGAGACATCTTGTTGATTGGCCAAAAACCTGCGGCCCCCGTCTAGGCTGTTATTATCAACAATCAAAAAATGCCCTATACCAATTTTTCGGTAATAGTCTAAGAAATAGGGCAGTCGGATATATTCATCTTTTACAGTTGCAAAAAGCAAAATGTCTTGGGGTTTGATGGCGTTGCAGCGATTGCGGATCTGGGTAAGTTCTGCTGCCTTGCGATAGACGCGCATATTCAGCCAGCGGCGCTGCGCTCGCAGCTGGAACAGACGCGCAAGCTTCATCTCAGCGGCTCATGCGCGGGCGCGCACTTGCAAAACCGCTTTGCGTTTGGTGCCCAGACGCAGAATGCGCGCTGCGGTTTTGTTTTCCCCCGACTTCATCCCCAACCTCCGGCCGACATCAGCCCCAACTGCTGCAATTGTCGCCAGCTGCGCAGACGTGTCGAATAGGGGGTCCAGAGCGTTGGGTTCTTGATCAAACTGTCATAATAAGATTGATAAAGGCTGCTATTTGCAAAATGTTGCCCGCGGCTTTTTTCTTCATGGCTTTTCTCGATGATCTGCGGCAGGAATTTAGTGTGCAAAAGGATGCCAGAGGCGGCCATAGCGCCGGTATCGTTAAACGCTTTGTTTAGGCGCCGCGGCAGTAAACTATGCGTCGCGCTGTTATAGGCAAAAGATTTGTGCCATTTGACCAAGGGTATTTTGTTCAGGGTCGGGGCTTTTCGCGGTTGATCGGCAAAAAAGCTACGGGCTCTTGGGCCCCCTTGGACCCATAATGCGCGTAGCTTTTCTTGATAGGTGATGCTGTAATTGCCGCCGTCAAAATGGGTTAAGACTTTCAGTGGATCAAAGGCGTTGTTTGGCGAAACCCCGCCTAATCGACCGATGGGATAAAGCTCTAACATAAGCGCGCCGAACATGTCTATCTTACCGCGTTCGAGCCAGTCGGTCAGCGCAGAAAGTGGCCGATTGTGCCAATGCGGATAAACAAATAATTCATCTGCATCGAAGGTCAGGCACCAATGGCCATGCCCGTAGCGCCGCAACAGCGCATTTATCCAATCCATGCCAAAACGCGAAAACCGATAGCTGGCCGTGGTTTGCCAAAGCGATACATCTGTTTGTGCGCGCAACAGCTCAAGGCTGCCATCCGTACTGCCATTATCAACAATTAGGAAATGCCCAACACCAAGCGCGCGATAATGCTGCAGCACACTTGGCAGGCGTTGAAATTCATTGCGTAGAACCATCGCCCCCAAAATCATATCATCTGTGATGCGGTGGGTGCGTTGTGCTACCGGTTGCAACGATTTTGATTTTCGCATTGCACGCCATAGAAAATATTTTCGACGCCAGCGCAGGCGATAGGCTATCTTTGCCTGATAGAGCGCGTTGAGCGCGCGCGCGGTTGCCACATTGGCTGGTAAATTAGCCAATCGCGCAAGCTGGATACGGCTATTGGGCATATCCGCCCCCTTGCTGCCAGCGCTGGGCATCTCGAATGATCATATCCAAAGAAGATCGCTGCGCTGACCAGCCCAAAGCTTGGGCCACCCGCGTTACATCTGCTTGCAGCGATGCACAATCGCCGGGGCGTCGGGGCGCCGCACTTATCTTGAGTCTTTGCCCGGTGAGTTTTGAAACCGCCGAAATCACTTGCAGCACAGAATATCCTCGGCCGCTGCCCAGATTGAAAATCTGACTGGCCTTGCCGTGTAACAGCCATTGCACCCCGCACACATAGGCCTGCGCGATATCGCTGACATGGATGAAATCGCGCAAACATGTGCCATCTGGGGTTTGGTAATTGGTTCCAAAAACTTGAATATTTTTGTCTGCTTCGGCCGCCTGTAGAAGGCGTGGTATCAAATGCGTTTCAGGCATGTGGCATTCGCCCAGCCGGCCCGTCGGATCTGCACCGGCAACGTTGAAATATCGAAAGATCAGATATTTCAATGGCATAATATGTTGAAAATTTTGTAGAAGATGCTCAGCGGCGAGTTTACTGGCAGCATAGGCGTTGCTTGGATTGAGGGGCGCGTTTTCGGTTAGTGGCACGCGCGGCTGATCCCCATATACCGCGCAAGTTGAGGAGAAGATGATATTGTTGCACCCGTTGAGTTGCGCGGCCTGTAAAAGGTTTAAGCTGCCCATCACATTGGTGAGCCAATATTGTGCTGGCTGATGCTGGCTTTCAGAAATATCGCTAAGGGCGGCAAAATGGCAAATGGCTTGCGGTTGATATTGTTGAAAGGCGTTTTTGAGGCATGATGGAGAATTTATATCGCCGAACACAAAAGGTCCGAACTGCACCGCATCGCGCCAGCCGCTGCTCAGGTTGTCAAACGTAACGGGCGTGTATCCGACCGCTTTAAGCGCTTTGCACGCATGGGATCCAACATATCCCGCCCCACCGGTGACCAATATGTTTACCACAGCGTCGTCTGAGCCATGCGGGTTTCCTTTTATAGGTGGTGCGGCGCGTGTAAATTTTGCCCCATCTACCTGCTTTTTTGTTGTAAGCCTGGCAGAGATTTGTGCCGGGTCGAGACAGGGGTAGAGGTCAAAAAGGGTAAAATTGTGTCTTAATTTTGATCGTTTTTTGCTCTGTGCTCTCTTAATGCGTATTGAAAATATTGGGGAAGGACCTGCCTGGGCTTAAGCGGCAGGTGGTGGGCCGTTTGGAGGGCCTAAACGCCAGGCCTGCTCTGGACGCACGCGCCCTCAGTGATTCTTTGGGTTCTTTCTTGGTGATAAATCTTTGTGCTGCGGCCTGCAGATTTGGGGCGCAAAAAACAATTTTTGCGCGCGGGCTAAGCCTGATATTAACGCGATCTAGCCTTAATTAAGCCATTTTCCCTCGATAGGGGCTGCTCGCATAGGCGGGAGGCACGTACCATGCATAGCGCCGTTAGGATGGGGCGCAGCAGCGCGCTACATCACGCAAAAAGGAACCGGTATGGCGCGTTTTGTAACCTCGAGAGCTGTTGAATGAGGGTTTGGCGGAACCTTGCAGGGCTTGGTTGCGCGGCCTATCAATTGTTTGATGCGGTGTTTCACGGCTCGGTGCGCAGCGTGCGCAAAAAGCACCGTTTGCCGGTCGTTTCATTGCTGATCGTGATTGCCCAATCGGTGATATTCACCATGGGCTTTATCGTGATGTTTCAAGTTCTGGGGGCCACGGGATCTGCCCTTCGCGGCGATTTTGTTATTTTTATCATGAGCGGTGTTTTTTTATTTATGACTCATATCGGTGCGATCACAGCAGTGGCTACAGCCGAGGGCCCTGCATCGCCAATGATGCAGCATGCTCCGATGAATACTGTGATCGCGGTTTCCTCGGCGGCATTGGGTTCTTTTTATATGCAGCTGCTCTCTATTATCGTTATTCTTGGATTTTATTACCTTGCCTTTACGCCTTTTGTGATCGAACAGCCGCTTGGCGCGTTCATGATGTTTGTGCTTGCGTGGTTTTCCGGATGCGCGATCGGTTTGGTGATTTATGCGTTAAAGCCTTGGGCTCCCAATATGGTCATGTTGGTGCAAACCGTATTTCAACGCCTGAATATGGTTGCATCGGGTAAGATGTTTGTCGCCAATAGCTTGCCGGGATCAGTTTTGGTGATGTTTACCTGGAATCCGCTATTTCATGTGATTGATCAGGCCCGCGGCTTTGCATTTATCAACTATCAGCCCCGCAACAGCGATCTTTTTTACCCCTTATATTTTTCTTTAGGCTTGCTGATGCTTGGCTTCATAGGCGAATATTATACCCGACAAAGGGCGTCTTCGAGCTGGCTGGCAAAGATTTAGTGTTATTTTTGCGTTTAATTTGTACGAAAAAGTCAATTAAATCATAATTTTATTTAAATTTAAGCATTCTTGGCCTTGTGAAAGCTTGCAGGTCGCAAACCCCCTGCCTATATACACACGGCGCAGATTTGCGCATTTACGCAAACATTTAATACGCCGCGCCAAAGCCGCATGGGTTGACGTTGGTTGTATCGCCTGAATTGAAGAGGGATCAAATTTATGGCCAAAGTTATCGGAATTGATCTTGGAACGACCAACAGCTGTATTTCAATTATGGACGGGGCGCAGCCTCGGGTGATTGAAAACGCTGAAGGCGCACGTACCACACCGTCAATTGTTGCCTTTACAGATGCCGAACGTTTGGTTGGCCAGCCCGCCAAGCGCCAAGCCGTTACGAACCCTGAAAACACCATTTTTGGTGTGAAACGGTTGATTGGGCGGCGTAATGATGACGCAGATTTGGCAAAAGATAAAAAGAACCTGCCCTTTGCGGTGGTGGATGGTGGCAATGGCGATGCCTGGGTAAAAGCCCAAGACGAGACCTATAGCCCGAGCCAGATTTCCGCCTTTATTTTGCAAAAGATGAAGGAAACAGCAGAAGCTTATCTGGGCGAGGATGTGACGCAAGCCGTGATCACAGTGCCTGCCTATTTCAATGACGCGCAGCGCCAGGCCACAAAAGACGCTGGAAAAATTGCCGGTTTGGAAGTGCTGCGGATTATCAACGAACCCACAGCGGCCGCGTTGGCCTATGGTTTGGATAAAAAAGAAACCAAAATTATTGCGGTGTATGATCTTGGCGGTGGTACATTCGATGTGACCATTCTTGAAATCGATGATGGCTTGTTCGAAGTGAAATCTACCAATGGCGATACGTTTTTGGGTGGTGAAGATTTCGACATGCGCATCGTGAATTATCTTGCGGATGAGTTCAAAAAAGAAAACGGCGTTGATCTTTCAAAAGATAAGATGGCGCTACAGCGGCTGAAAGAAGCGGCCGAGAAGGCCAAGATTGAACTGTCATCGGCCACGCAAACCGAAATCAACCAACCGTTTATTTCGATGGATGCCAGCACTGGTCAGCCATTGCACATGGTGATGAAACTCACGCGTGCGAAATTGGAAAGCCTTGTGGGCGATTTGATCAAAGCCTCTATGAAACCTTGTCAGGCGGCTTTGAAAGATGCCGGGCTGAGCACCAGCGATATTGATGAAGTGGTCTTGGTCGGCGGTATGACCCGCATGCCCAAGGTGCATGAAGAAGTCAGCAAGTTCTTTGGCAAAGAGCCGCATAAAGGGGTGAACCCGGATGAAGTTGTGGCGATGGGTGCGGCGATCCAAGCCGGCGTTTTGCAGGGCGATGTAAAAGATGTTGTTCTACTGGATGTGACGCCTTTGTCTTTGGGTATCGAAACCTTGGGCGGGGTGTTCACGCGGTTGATCGACCGCAACACAACAATCCCCACCAAGAAATCGCAGGTGTTCTCAACCGCGGAAGACAATCAGGGTGCTGTGACCATTCGGGTTTTCCAAGGCGAGCGTGAAATGGCGCAGGATAACAAAATTCTGGGCGAATTTAACCTTGAAAATATTCCTCCGGCCCCGCGCGGTATGCCGCAGATTGAGGTAACCTTTGACATTGACGCCAACGGGATTGTGTCGGTGGCGGCGAAAGATAAAGGCACCGGTAAAGAGCAAACCATTACCATCCAAGCCTCGGGTGGATTGTCGGATGAAGACATCGATAATATGGTGCGTGAAGCGGAAGAAAACGCCGAGTCAGACAAAGAGCGCCGCGAGCTGATTGAAGCTAAAAACCAAGCGGAAAGCATGATCCATTCCACAGAGAAGTCGATGGAAGAGCATGCTGACAAGGTCGACCCAACAACAATCGAAGCGATCGAGTTGGCGATTGTGGCGTTGAAGGATGATCTTGAAACCGATAATGCCGCAAAAATTAAATCTGGCGTTCAAAACGTAACGGAAGCCGCCATGAAACTGGGCGAGGCGATTTATAAGGCCAGCCAAGAAGAGGGTGGTGACGCTGAGCCATCTGCGGCGGATATGGGTGAAGGCGAAGATGATATCGTCGACGCGGATTTCGAAGATCTGGATGATCGCAACCGCTCTTAAACTGAGGCATTGAACCTTGCAAACCGGCCCTCGTAATTGAAGGCCGGTTTTGTGCTTCAAAAAGGAAAGATGGTGCATGTCAAAACGTGATTATTACGAAGTGCTCGGGCTTTCTAAAGGGGCCTCTGCGGATGAAATTAAAAAAGGCTATCGTAGCAAAGCCAAAGAGCTTCATCCTGATCGCAATACCTCTGACCCCAGCGCAGAATCAAAGTTTAAAGAGGCCAATGAGGCCTATGATGTGTTAAAGGACCCCGAACGCAAAGCGGCGTATGATCGCTTTGGCCATGCGGCTTTTGAAGGTGGCATGGGCGGCGGCGGTGGCCAGCGCCAAGGCGATTTTTCAAGCGCATTTTCGGATGTATTCGAGGATTGATTTGGTGATTTCATGGGAGGTGGGCAGCGCGGTGGCGGACGGTCTCGGGCGTCTCGTGGATCAGATCTGCGCTATAATTTAGAAATCTCTTTGGAAGATGCCTATTCTGGATTGCAAAAATCCATCAATGTGCCCACCTCTGTGCAATGTAGCCCCTGTAACGGCAGCGGTGCCGCCGGAGGGTCAGAACCCAGCACCTGCCCAACCTGTTCGGGAATGGGCAAAGTGCGCGCCTCGCAGGGCTTCTTTACGGTTGAGCGTACTTGCCCCAGCTGTTCCGGTATGGGCCAGGTGATCAGCAATCCCTGCTCAAGCTGCGGGGGCCAAGGGCGTTCCAATAAAGACCGATCGCTCAGCGTGAATGTGCCAGCGGGCGTGGAAACGGGCACGCGCATTCGTCTGTCCAATGAGGGGGAGGCTGGGCTGCGCGGCGGGCCGGCTGGTGATCTTTATATCTTTATTGAAGTGCGCGAGCATAAAATATTCCAACGCGACGGGAACAGTTTGTTCTGCCGAATTCCCGTATCAATGTCGGGTGCTGCGCTGGGCGGCGATATAGAAGTGCCTACGATGGATGGTGGTCGCAGCCGCGTAAAAATTCCAGCTGGCAGCCAATCTGGCCGTCAAATGCGGTTGCGCGGCAAAGGAATGCCCGCGATAAAATCAGCGCAAAAAGGCGATATGTTTATCGAGATAGCTGTGGAAACACCGGTGAACCTAACCTCAAAACAGCGAGAGTTACTGCGTGAATTTGAAGCGCTTTCGGAAGATAACAATCCTGAAAGCAAAAGTTTCTTTTCATCTGTAAAATCATTCTGGGATACGATGAAAGGTTAGCAGGTCGCTGTTAAGGCTTTTTTAACCATGGCCCCCTCAGCATAGGCTATAGCACTTTCCAAGAGTTCATCACCAAAGCAGATATCCCTGTTTCCCTCTGAGGCTGCAGGATTATAGGCGGCCCCGGCTAAGCCGCTGCCCTCTTATTTGAAAGACCACCGCAAACGCCTGCGCGAACGCTTTGACCGCGCAGGACTGGCGGCGATGCCGGATTATGAATTGCTCCAACTGGTCTTGTTTCGGGTGCTGCGCCGCCAAGATGTGAAACCTCTGGCGCGCTGCTTATTAGAGCGGTTTCACGGTTTTAACGGTGTGATTTCTGTTCCGATTGATCAGCTCTTATCGGTGCCGGGTATCGGGGGCGCCGGGGTAACCGAGTTGAAAATCGTTGAGGCGGCTGCCACCGT
>Ga0206131_10008448_pt1 | contig 10115 bp, 19 predicted proteins | sample Helgoland_Spring_FD_148636 | JGI IMG/M metagenome (GOLD analysis project Ga0206131, IMG submission 148636) | Pelagic subsurface seawater microbial communities from Kabeltonne, Helgoland, North Sea - Helgoland_Spring_Bloom_20160517_1 | ecosystem: Environmental > Aquatic > Marine > Epipelagic ... | reverse complement strand
TTTCTAACGAGAACGGAAAACATAAGTATGACAACTACAAAAACATAGTAAAAGATTTGTACGATTGGAAGGATGTTACTGAGGGTATTGCAATTCTTATAGTTCAACTAAATGGAAAGGGTGAAGTGGAAGGCCCTATGGCTACAATATTTGATGTAGATTGTCCTATATTTTTGACTGCAAACTCTCAAACGAATGAGAGGACTATGCATACTGAAAAAAACAGAATGGGACCTATAGGTAAAATTTATTATGAATTTGTAAATGATGACAGATGTTTTAATTTCATTACGGAAAAAGATTGGAATTCCTCAGATAGTGAAGATTCTATTTCCATTAATTTATTAAAAGATATTACAAGTTTTGTAAATTCTATAAAAAAATTAGATGAGAATAAATTCAAAAAAATAAAATCTAAAATAAACAAAATATACACTGAAGACTCTATTGAATTTTCTATAAAAATGCTAGAAATCTGTAAAGAAAACGAAATTTAATTTAAAAATTTGTTTTATAATAAAAAAAACATATTTTTGTTGAAACAAATTAAATTATCATGAAAGAAGTTTTAATATTAAAAAAAGATGATAAAAACATATCATTAGCTACATCTACCAAAAATCAAACACCTGTAGAAGAAAAGTTTGATTTTGACGATATATTAATAGAGCCAGCAAAAACAACATCAATACACACAAGAAAAGATGTTGATATATATTATGATTCTGAGGATTTTGGAATCTTTTCTAAGCTCCCCCTAATTGCTGCGCCAATGGATACTGTTGTTTCTTCTGAAAATTATTTTGACTTTATCGAGTTAGGAATAAATGTATGCCTCCCCAGAGGAGAACGTTTATATTTTGGAGAAAATTTAAACTCAAAATCACAAACAAAAATAAACAAAGTTAAATTTGGAAATAGAATGGTTTTTGAATCATTTTCTTTAATAGATTTTACGAAAAACTTTATTGCCAATAAAGCTAAGCATTATCCCAAATATGTGTTAATAGACATTGCAAATGGTCACATGTCCGACTTGGCTTATGTAACAAAAAAAGCAAAAGAACTTTATGGCAGCACTATGACGCTAATGGTAGGAAATGTTGCAAATCCAGAAACTTATAAACTACTTTCAAAAGCTGGTGCTGATTATATTAGAATTGGAATCGGAAATGGAGGAGGTTGTTTAACTACGGAGCAAACAGGAATTGGATATCCTATGGGCTCTTTAATAAAAGAGTGTTATAACACTTCCAAAAAGATTCCGAAAAAAAGTAGAGCAAAAATAGTTGCAGATGGAGGAATGAAGAAATATGCAGATATTATCAAGGCTTTGGCTTTGGGTGCTGACTATGTTATGGTTGGCTCTATGTTCAACAAATCTCTAAACTCTTGTGGACAAAATTACTGGGGTAAGATTCCTGTTGGAAAACAATTTGCAAAACTATTGTACGAAAAGGGATTTTCTGTTAAAAAGAAATTTAGGGGAATGTCTACAAAAGAAGTTCAAAGAAAATGGGGTAAACAAAATTTAAAAACTTCAGAAGGAGTTGTTAGGGTTAGAAAAGTAGAATACACTCTTGGCACCTGGGTAAATAACTTCTCTCACTACTTAAAGTCTGCAATGAGTTATACAAATTCTAAAAATCTGAATGAATTTATTGGAAAGCCGAAAACTAACAAAATAACAAGCAACTCTTTTAAAAGATATAACAAGTAAAATATGAATTCTCCAAAAAAAAGAACACTAAACGAAATAAGGCAAACTAAAGATTCTGTTTACGAAAACAAAAAATCAAAAAACCCTATCCTTTGTAAAACGTCAATGACATTAGACGCTGAAAAGTTTATTGATAATAATTACAATTCCCTAAGGAGTAGATTAACTTCTTCAGAATTTAAAGATGTAATCGATGCATTAATTAGATATAAGGAAAACTATTAAATATGCATAAAGATAAAGCGATAACAAAATGTTTTAAATTTTTACATGAAAAAAAAGGTGTAAAAAATTTAAAAATATCTGATGTACATAATATATACAAGGAAATTGAAATATGTAATAAATCACTATTTTTAGAATTAAAAAAAGAGCTCATTGAAAAAGGTTGGGTGGCATGACTTCAGAAGTGTATGACATATTGATAATTTTGTTCCTGCATTTTGTTTCAGATTTTCTTTTACAAAGTAGAAAAATGGGTCAAAAAAAAAGTAAAAGTTTATTTTGGCTATCATTGCACGTTTTTGTTTATACCACATTTCTGTTTTGGGGTTGGGTCTGCTTTGTTGGTTTTAACGATTATTCTGTTTACACTATTTTTGGCATATATTACATGGTTTGGATTTCTCACTTTTTAACAGATTTTGCAACAAGTCAATTTACTACCTACGCATATGTTAAGTCTATAGAAAAAGGCATTTCAATTAGAGAAAGAGATAGATGGCAATACGTTTTTTGGGCAATACTTGGATTTGACCAGTTTATTCACCATTTATCTTTGATTTTAATATATAATTACATAAATTAGTAAACATGAAAGTAGTTTGCATAGATGACAGTAACAAGCCTATAGATATACCAGAACATAAGTGGGTTAAAAAAGATGAAATATATACAATTGCTAAAGTTGTAAAACTAAATTTACAAGCAAATACTTTGGGAGTAGAGCTGGAAGAGATTGACTTGACAGACTGTTTCCCTTATGAATATTTTTTGGCTAACAGATTTGCCCCAATACGCCCAGAAGTCTCATTGCAGGAAGAAATGGAAAAAGAAGAAATTTTATAGATATATGGATTTAAAAAAAGTTTCAGAAGAAATAAAAAATATAATTTCTACAAAACAAGAGGATTTAAACCTTTCATTTGTAGAAGATACACACACTTATTACATGAAAAACTTAAATGGTGAAATTGTTAGCAATTTCCCTTCTGTTTCTACTGTTTTAAAAAGTTTTTATACCCCTTTTAATGCAGAGTCTACTAAGAGCTTCAAAAACTGTAACGGAGACCCAGAAAAAGAAAAGGCTCTTTTAAAAGAATGGGCCGACTCTGGTACATATGCATCTTATATGGGTAGTAGGGTTCACTTTATACTAGAAAAGTATTTGGTTGAACTTTATGGCTCTTACAAAGATGTTAGACAGCCCATTTTTGAATGTGATGAAGAACAAGTCAAAAATGGAGATGAAATGATTAAGGCTGGCAAATCATTTATTGATTTAATGCACTCTAGAGGTGCTGTGCTTTTGGATACCGAGATGGTTCTAGGAAGTCCTGAACTTGGATATACAGGTCAACCAGATAAGACTTGGCTAATGATAGGTAAAAATGGAAATCCTGGTATCTTGGTAACAGACTGGAAAACGAATAAGCCTAAAAATTTTGTGCCTCAATTTTATACAAAAGAAATGTTAACTCCATTCCAAGATTATGACGACACATCTTTGGGGCATTACTATGTTCAACTACCACTTTATGCAAAACTACTTTTAGACATGCTGAAAGGCTCTAAATATGAAAACATACCTCTACTTGGTGGCGTTGTTGTTTTACTAACTAAGGAGGGTGAATACAAAGAATATAGAATACCTAGAGAGATTTTAAATATTGTAGAAAAAATGAATGTTTCACTATATTTAAAAAAATGATATAATGATAGATTATTTCGGGGCATTAAAGATTTTAGAATCAAAAGGTTTTAAAAAAAAATCACAAGAAAACAAACTCAATTCATTCAAATCTAAATTTGAAATAGGTGACTTTGAGATTGTTTTAGAAGTGCAAATTGGGGGATATATTTTATCTGCAGAAAAAACAAAGGGTGGTTTAAAGTCATATGTAGACCTAGAAAATATTGAATCTATTTTTAAATCACTTTAAAATTAAATTTAATTTTAGTTTTTTTATATTATTAGTTGATTTTTCTAAAAAAATAATTATTTATAAATAGAGGACCCCGAATACATGAACTAAAAATGAACACCAAACAAGAACTATTACTTAAATTTAGAAAACTTCAAACTATATTTTCTGTTCTATTGTTCTTTTTTATCTTAATATTCTTCCTAATTATAACCAAATTTGATGTTAAAGAAATACAAATATCTCAATGGGGTGTAATGGAAAATCTGGGGTGGATTTTTAATTATGGAATAATAATAGTTTCAATTTCCACATTTTTTAATGTTTTTTATTACATAAAAAATCACAATAGAATATTTCACAAAAACAAATTGTACATATTATTTGGGATAGTTTCATTTCTACTTTTTTTGGTGGGACTATTTCCAGTTAATATTAACTCTTCTATTCATAACGTATCTGCTTTTACTTATTTTTTCTCTTATCCTCTTTCTATATTTGTGTTATCACATTTAAATAGGAAAAACATAATATATAAAGAATGGATAACTCATTTAGTGACATCATTACTAATGTTTGTTGTTCCTTCAATATTTCTAACAATATTTAAAGGCATGGCCATTTCGGAGATGATTCATACATTGTTCGTCATGTTTTGGAATGTTAGAATACTTATAAAGTCTTAGTTTGTTATAATTTTTACATATTTATTAATGAACAAGTTAAAAAAAATATATGTCAGTCCCTGGATTTGGTGTGTCATTTAAAGAGTTTGCTAAAAACCCAATAGTAGCATTACTATTTATGGCTTTAATGGCTATAGGATATCTTTATTATGACAATAAAGCTACATTAACAAATCAAATAGAAGATTTAAGAGAAGAAATAATAATTTTAAAGCAAGATTATAAAGAATTGAATAATAAATTCATAGAAACAATACAAAAAATAAACAATGAAGATTAGCAAAAAAACAATGAACATATCAATTTTTATTTTAGGTATATGCATTTTGATTTTCACTTTTAATAAACTAAAATCACAAGAATATGATAAACAAGAAATAAAAAAAGAAATAAAAAATTTTCACAAAACTAAAGACAGCACAATTCAAGTGGTTGACGAATTTGTATCATCATATAATCAAAGAAAAGAAATTAGAAAAAAGGAAGTTGATTCTTTAAACAAAATCCTAAAGAATAACAAAATGCTTTCTAAAAAAGAAATTTTAGAACTTAAAAATAAGATAAAAAATAAATCTCATATTATAAATAAAATGCATGAAAAAGACTTGTTGATAGTGAGACAAGATTCAATTGTTTACGATATAATAAAAGAAGAAAAAATTATATATGATACAACATTTAAAATAGAAATAATAAGAGACACTATTTTTATTACTGACACTATATATAAAATAGATACTATATTTTACAGAAAAGAGGATGTTAAAAAAATAAAATTTAAGAACTAATATTATTTATCACTTTTAAACACCACCTCTATTTCCTTAATTTTTTCCATAAATTCACCAGCTACTGCATCAAGCTCTGAATGAAAATCATTTGAACACTTAACAGAATACAAATTTTCACTTAATGTTATTTCCAGCAAAACTAACTCCGTATTATATTCTATAAATTTGGGAAATTCTGATAGGAATTTTATGGCATCTTCTTTTTTCTTAAATACAGAAACCTTATCCTTCATTATGTCTTCATAAACATCAGTTCCTCTCTGATATAGAGAGCTATAAGAATTTTCTGAAACACGTCTTGACTTGTATCTAAATAAGCCAGTTACAACTGAATAATAATTTAAGTTCTTTTTTTCAGCAACTTTATATCCCACAAACTTATCTTTGTTTAATCGATGAAATTCTGTGTATTTACACAACAGTTGTTTGCAGAGCCTATTTGAAGCATTCATTCTGTAAAGTTAATAAAAATAGTTAAATACAATCATTTATGTGAGTTTAATCCCTCATCTTCCATTAACTCTTCTGATTCTTCTACAGTATCACTGGACGAACTGTTGTCATCACCACTTCCACCAGTTGAACTGGTTACATCATTAAAATATATATGCTGGTCGTTTTTACGTTCTTGCTTAGGTGCATCACTTTGATTTCCAGAATATCCATAACCACTCTGATTTTTTTGAACGTCTGGCCCTCCTCCAGGAGCTCTATCAACTTCTGTAGACACTATTTCTGACAAAACTTCTCTTACTAAATTTCTTATATCGCACATTTCATTATATAAATATAATAATTTTTTATTCACGGCAGATGCCCAAACAAATAACAGCCGTATTATATGCGTCCACATCTGCTCTGTGTGGAATTCCTTCAAATTCAATGCCCAATTCTTTCAAGGCATTTTCAACACTATAAAGTCTAGATTTATTTTTTTTTGTTTTAGAAAAACATTTTTGTATGTCCACATAATCTTCAGAAAAGGGAAAGTCTATATTTTTCATTTTACACTCTCTAGATAGGTGTGTTTTGTCAAACTTGCCCCAACTACCCCAACAAATATTTTGTAAATCATATTTTTCACTCAAAAACTTAAAAGCATCAGATAAACTTATTCCACTTTTTTCAACCTGCTCATTTGTTATTGTTGTTAATTTGGTACAAAACTTACTAACAACAGAACTTTCTGGCTTTATTATAATGCTATCTATATTTGTTATTTTTCCATTGACCAAATCAACTTCTGCCAAACCTATTTCTAAAATTTCTTGAACCATACCCTTTGGAGGCCTGCCCCTCCAACAAGTAAACTCAAAATCAATCACTAAAATTACCTCTCTCTTCATATGTCAACAACTTTTTTAGTCGCACTATAGTAAATATGTCTTAATTTACAATTACTAATATCAATAATACTTTTTTAGTTTTTATTTATTAAGGTCTAACAAAATAACAATGGAGAAAAGTAAAGACGGAAAAGAAAACAAATCCTTAGAAATTAAAAAAAAGAGTTCTGAAATTAAGTTGTTGATAGAAAAGTATCAAAAAACATTAACTGAAATACAGGATTCATGTGAACACATTCCTGTACTAAAGCAGATTTCTGAAAATGGTGTAAGAGCAGAACTTAGAGTTGTTTGTAACAACTGTGAAAAAGTAATAGGATATCCCACAAAAAATGATACAGAAGATTTCTACAAAGATTAATTAAAATATTTTTTACTTAATGTATATTCAAATTCTAATATTAAACTATCTGCATAAGACATAATTGAAGTTTCCATGAAATGTAAAATTTTAGATTTATTTTTTAAAAATTCACACATTGAAAATGTATCAGAGTAAGATAAAGACAAAAATAATAAAGACAAATTATTATATTTATCATAATCAGTTCTTAAATTACTCAAAAAGGGGGCTGGAATAGTCCATGAACGATAGGCACCTTTAGCATTTGACAATTCATCATAAGATGCTTTTATTAATTCTGCATTTCTGTAAATAATTTTTTTAACATCCAAAAATACGTAGCAATTATAATCCACATTATATTCTTCTTTTTTTTCATTGAAATTTATTTCTTGAAATACAATTTTATCATTAGTTACAATTGATATTATTTCATTTTTAGATTCTCCATAAAGTTTTAATGCATTATCTAAAAGTTTTTGAAAATCAGGGTGAATTTTTATATGCTTTTCCAACAAAAGTAATTTCATAGATTTAATCTAATATGTTTTCATCTAAAGTAAAGCTTTTATTTGCTTTGTGATATTAAAAACTTTATATTTGTTTTAAATTTGAAATAGTAAATATTAAAATGAATTTATATCAAAAAACAACTAGAGGCTTAACGAGAATTATATTTATAAATATTTTTATATTTTTACTTGCAAACATAATAAGTTCAGCATCTGGCGGGTTTGACTTCTTGCCAAACGTTGCATTAAGCTCAAATGTAATGATTGTCATTTTAAAGCCGTGGACTTTTTTTACAAGCATGTTTCTTCATGTGGACTTTTTTCACATTTTATTCAATATGCTATACCTTTACCTATTTGGAAAAATTCTGTCATCTAGAATGGGTAGCCAATCCGTTGTCACAGTATATGTTTTTGGGGGTTTTCTGGGTGCTGTATTTTATCTATTTTTTTACAGTGTTATATCAGTTTCCGAAGTTCAATACTTAGCACTTGGAGCTTCTGGTGGCGTTATGTCCGTTATGGCTGCAGCTACGACCCTAAGCCCAAACAGAAAGGTGAGAGTGTTTTTGTTGGGCGATGTTGCAATAAAGTGGATTTTTCTTGTAATATTCATTGCGACAAGCATTTACAATATAAACATTAATACTGGAGGTAAGGTAGACCATATGGGTGGAGCTGTTTTTGGATTTATATACATAACGTTAATAAAAAATAGAAACTTTTATATAGGAAAGTGGTTTGATAGTATTTGCTTTTATTTTTCTAAAAAATTATCACTAAAATTTGTAACTAAAAGCAATTTTAAAAATACAAAATATAATAAAATTAATACGGGTTTTCGTGGAGCCCAAGACAGAAGAGATAGCGCATCCAAACAGATTGCTATTGATAATTTTAAGGAAAAGCATGAAGTGGAAGAAGAGGTTGATAAGTTGTTGGCAAGAGTGAAAAAAGTTGGATTTGAAAATTTAAGTGAATCAGATAAAAAAAGACTAATATATTTAAGCAAAAAACTATAATATGAATAACGATATAAAAAATAAAAAAATAGAGATTGTACCTGGTTTTCATGTGGGTGACACTGTAATTTTAACAGAACAAACTGAATTGACAAAAAAACAAAATATAAACTTAGGAACTGTTGGCGTAGTTTCAAAAGATGACAATGTAGATACACTATCAGGTTGGGTTGTTGTAAATATTGAAGAGAGTTTTAGAAAAGAAATAGACAAAATGAGCCCAGAAAAAATAGATGAATTATATAATCAACTATCCAAAATAGGAAAAATAAAAAATCATGATAAAATAGATGAGGTTCTAAGTAAAAAAATAAATAAATAAACAAATAAAAAATGAAAGATACATTACCACTACCTAAAAAAAGAACTCTATTTTTTGGAAAAGATGTTGATTTAAGTTCAATAGAAGAATTGTCTGAGAACATTGTTAGCATAAATGAAGATGATGATTTGTTAGAAAAACTTTACCCTGTATATGGACTTAAATATGAAAGACAGCCAATAAAGATGATGATTGATAGTTATGGAGGCTATGTATATCAATGCATGGGATTAATAGGTATTATGGAAAACTCAAAAACAGAAATACACACCTACGTAACAGGTGCAGCTATGTCTTGTGGTTTTATAATGTTAATATGTGGACACAAAAGATTTGCATATAAACATGCTACACCAATGTATCATCAAGTTTCAACTGGCTTCTGGGGCAAGACTCAAGACATGGAAGAGAGTTATCAAGAAACTAAAAGACTTCAAAAGAAATTTGAAAAGATAACTCTAGAAAAAACTCAAATATCTAAATCTAAACTCAAAGAAATATTAAGACATAAACAAGATTGGTATATGGATGCAGAAGAAGCTTTATCTGTTGGTGTTGTAGATGAAATAATAGAATGAAGTGGGTTTCACATAATAAATTGATTATTGAAAAAATTGAAAAAATTTATACAAATCAAAATGAGTTTATAAATTTAGTTGACGGAGTGTCACTCTTCAATTATAAAATCAATGTAACTAGTAGGCTCTTTTGTTATAACAAAATGTCTGATAAAGAAAAAAAAAATCTTTTGTACTTGTTAGACAACTCAACAACAATAGATGAAATCAAAAAAATAATAAAAATAAACAAACTCCAAACCATCTGAAAAGGAAGTCTTCAAAAAAATAAAAAAATGATTAAAGAAATAGTAAAATACGGTGACAAAATACTAAGGACAGTTTGTGAAGAATACACTCCTGAAAATAATAAAGATATTTCTAGTTTGATTTCAAACCTTAAAGACACTCTGGAGTCTGTTAAAAATGGGGCTGGGCTGGCTTCCCCACAAATAGGTGTTAATAATAGAGTTTTTGTAACCAGGAACTACAGAGACGACAATCCCGATGAAATACTTACATTCATAAATCCAGAAATAAAAACCAAATCTAAAGAAAAGCTGATGGTTGCAGATGGATGTTTAAGCATACCTAATATACACTCTGAAACAGAAAGACATTCTTATATAACAGTGTCTTACCTGGATGAGGGTATGAATAAGATTGAAGAAG
>Ga0206131_10008442_pt1 | contig 10118 bp, 10 predicted proteins | sample Helgoland_Spring_FD_148636 | JGI IMG/M metagenome (GOLD analysis project Ga0206131, IMG submission 148636) | Pelagic subsurface seawater microbial communities from Kabeltonne, Helgoland, North Sea - Helgoland_Spring_Bloom_20160517_1 | ecosystem: Environmental > Aquatic > Marine > Epipelagic ... | reverse complement strand
ACGAACCTTCTGGCCGGTGTCAATCGCGGCGGGGTGCTGACGCTCGACGATCATCACCACGGACTGCAGACGGCGGACACGAGCGTCGAAGGACCAGTCCTGATCACGGTGCACCCCACGGCTATTGCTCTCCACAAACAGCAGCCTTCAGGAAGCCCACGTAATACGTGGGAGACCACGGTGGCAAGTGTGGAACCGCTCGGCGATACGACCCGGATTACGTTGGCAAACCCGCTGCCGTTAGGTGTGGACATCACACCAGGCGCTACTGCCGCGCTCGACCTGCAGCCGGGCTCAGCAGTGTGGGCATCGGTCAAAGCCACCGAAATCTCGGTCGCTCCTGCCGCGGCCCGAGACAGCTAACACGACGCCATTGGGCAGGCCCGCATGAGATCTGGGGAGGGGAATCTCATCGTTCCCAGAGGCACTTCACACGGTGATGGCTCCGTTGTCGCCACCTCGTTCTCGCAACGAATTGTTACGTCCCCAGGGGAGGTAACAATTCGCTGATTACGGGTAGCAGCTGCGGGGTTTCTAGACTCGGCGCACAACGTCGTGAAGCTGAAGAAGGATTTGTGCCATGGCAGATGAACTGTTGACCGAGATTCGTGACCGGGTGATGATTATCACCCTCAACCGGCCCGAAGCAATGAATGCCGTGAATATGGCGCTTGCGGAGCAGATGGCGGCTGCGATGGTTGAGCTCGACGCGAATCCTGACCTGTCGGTTGGTGTGCTGACCGCGAACGGTCGAGGTTTCTCCGCTGGCATGGATCTCAAGGCATTCGTCTCTGGCGGGATGCCTAACCTGCCCGAGCGTGGCTTCGCTGGTATCGCCGAGATGGCAGCCGACAAGCCGCTCATCGCTGCGGTCGAAGGCTTCGCTCTTGCTGGTGGCCTTGAGATCGCGCTGAGTTGTGACTTGCTGGTGGCCTCCAAGGGCGCCAAGCTTGGTATCCCCGAGGTTGGTGTGGGTCTCTTTGCTGGGGCTGGCGCACTCTCTCGTTTGCCACGTCGAGTGCCCTATGGGCTGGCCATGCAGATGGCGCTTACCGGCGAACCCATCACTGCCGAGGTAGGACACGACTTTGGCCTGGTTCAGGTCCTGACCGAGAAGGGCGAAGCGCTCGAAGGAGCCCTCGAACTGGCCGCACGGGTGGCAAAGAATGCACCTCTTGGTCTAGCAGCATCAAAGCGTCTTATCCGTGATCTCGGCGGCGTCGACGGCGCATTCTGGGGCGATCAGCAACCTGTGCTCGACAGCGTGTTCGGCAGCGCCGATGCCATCGAAGGCGCAACCGCCTTCGCCGAGAAGCGGGCCCCAAACTGGACCGGTAAGTAGTAGCTTCGACTAGTACATGGCTGATACTCCACTGACTGAACTCGAACTGCTGCGTTGGGCCGAGTCCCTGGCTGGCATTGCCCAGACCGGCCTGGCTTTCACCGAGAGCCTGTACGAGCAAGAACGGTTCGAAGAGATTCTGCACGTCGCCGCCGAAATCAAGGCCCATTCGGGCCGAGGTTTCGACGTCGACGCGCAGGTCTCTGAATGGATGAAGGGTGTGGGCGACCGCACTGCTGGGTATGTGACGCCGAAGACGGCGATCGGCGCGGTGGTCGGCAACGACGATGGCGAGATCCTGCTGGTACAGCGATCCGACAGCGGCATCTGGTTGTATCCAACTGGCTGGGCCGACGTTGGTTACTCGCCAGCCGAAGTCGCCGTCAAAGAGGTCAAAGAAGAGACTGGTATGGACTGTGAGCCAGTGCGTCTGCTCACCGTCATCGACGGGCTGCGTGCTGGCTTCACTCGGATCCCTCTGTACTCGCTCGTCTTTTTCTGTCATGCCACCGGTGGTGAACTGAAACCACATCCGCTCGAGACGCTCGATGTCGGGTTCTTCGGCCGCGACAACTTGCCTGAGCCGCTCGCTGGTCAGGGCGAGTGGGTTGAACAAGCTTTTGCTGCCATCGAAGGTGCGGAACATCCGACTCGATTCGATCAGCCCCGCCCGGCCGAAGAGTGGCCGGAGTTCCCAAGCCCCGACGTGACTTGATCCGGTGACCGAGCGAGAGATCTCTGCAACAGAGATCAACGCGATCACGTTGATCGTTGTCGACATGGCTGCGTCGGTGCAGTTCTACAACCGGCTGGGGTTTGAGACCGTTTACGGCGGTGAAGACACCGGGTTCACGTCGCTCAAGATCGGCGCCAACTTTGTGAACCTGCAGCACACTGGCGCAGTACCTGGTATCGGGTGGGGCCGGGTCATCTTCCATGTCGAAAGTCCCGACCATGTGTATGCCACGGCAGCGATTCATGGTTACCCGGCCGAGACCGTGCCCGCCGATGCCCCATGGGGTGAGCGGTACTTCCACATCCTGGACCCCGACGGCCACGAGCTGAGTTTCGCCCGCCGACTGACCTGATCACATCGACCATCCAGGTCACTAAACCCCGGCGCCCGCCGGAATACGAAGCCGAGCTGCAACATGGGGTGCACTTTGCGGCGGCGTGTGGTGCCGGCTGATGATCTGAAATGGGTCGCTTCATTGTGAAGAAACCTTCTCATGAGGCCGGTTCAGATCACGTACGTATCTGGCGAGGATCGGTAACGACCAATCACCGGCATCAGTATGCGACGGCCGTAACGGTCGAGCGCTAGAGAGGCAAGGAGAAGCGGGGCGATGATCAATCCGTCGGCCCACCAGTGGTGGCCGGTGCCTGCAACGATGAGCACGGTGATGCCCAGGTGGAGCAAGGCAAACCATCGCCACTTGCTGGTGCTGGCGGCAACGGCACCGATGGACACGATGGCAGCCCACGCAACGTGAATTGATGGCATCGCCGCGAACTGTTGTGAGACGCCTGTGCCGATGGCGCCATAGGGAGACACGTCGTAGGAAGCAGGCAGATCGATAAACCCCAGCTCAGGCAGGAACCGGGGCGGTGCTACTCGTATGAACCGAATGAACAGGCAGAACGCCGTGAGGATTGCCAGCACATTGCGCCATTGTGAAAACGCGTGGCGCTGACGGAGGAACAACCACACCAAGAACACCCACAGCGCGGGCACGTGTAAGCCGATGTAATAAAGGCTGGCCAAGTGGCCGAGCCAGGCATTGTCGACCAGGAACTCCTGCACCGTGAGCTCGCTGGGCAGGAAGAAGCTGTTCTGCCATTCGGCAATCGAACGACCACGATCGAGTGCGCCCTCGGCCTGGACCAACGGCAGCTTGCGGGCCATGCGCCAGATTGAATACAGCCCGGAGATGATGGTCATCTCGGTTGCGGCCTGAGCGAGCGATGTTGACAGGGGAGTAGGTCGAGCGCGGCGAAACACGACGATTAAACCTGCAAAGAAGATGGCGGCAATCGCGGATTGCTGCCAGGTAGGCCACGGCATGCTTGTTAGGCGCCTCCGGCTGCAATAACCACCCGTTGGTCAGCGGGTGTGTGGACAACGTCTGTTTCAAGCGCGTACTGGACCTGGCCAAAAAGTTCTGCGTCGGCGAAGTCCTGCGAGTCGGCGGTCAGCCGGAGCCCGGAGGCAACGACGACACAGACCGCGCCCACCACTGGGGTACCCACCGTTCGTCCCATTACGCCACCGTACCAACTTGGATATCGCAGTTTTGTTCGCTTCGCAGCGTGGCTGTTCCCGGGCCACTCATACATCTACAACCTACGCCGAGGGTACCGTGCGACCCCACGTGCGTCTTGTGACATCCCGCTGGTCGTGGTGCCATTTGGGGACTGTTCCATCATGAGATCTTGGAGTTCGTTGGCGAATGCGGCTGAACTAGACCTATGAACACCAAGATCGGCTACCTGCTTCCCACGCGCGAGAACATCATGAGTGGCCATCCCGAAACACGGTCGCTGCTTGATGGCGCCCGTCGAGCGCAAAGCCTGGGCTTCGATTCGATCTGGGTCGGCGACTCGTTGCTCGCTCGGCCACGACACGATCCGCTCACACTCCTGGCAGCCGTCGCTGCGGCTGTGCCCGACGTAGAACTCGGCCCTGCGGTGTTGTTACCGGCGCTTCGTAATCCGGTTGTGCTTGCGCATCAATTGGCAACGCTCGATCAGCTCAGTGAGGGGCGCTTGATTCTTGGTGTCGGCATTGCGGGTGACACTCCGGCGGTACGAGCGGAGTTCACCGCTGCCGGTGTGCCATTCGAGGGACGAGTTGGCCGGCTGATGGAGGGCCTTCGACTGTCCAAGGCATTGTGGTCGGGCGACCCCGTTTCCTGGGACGGCCGGTGGCAGGTCGACGAGGGTTCGCTTGCGCCAGTTCCACATCACCCCGGTGGGCCTCCGGTCTGGCTCGCTGCTGGAGCGGATGTGGGAATCGAGCGGGCCGCGAAACACTACGACGGCTGGTTTCCGATCGGCCCAGACGCTGAGACGTTCGGACAGCGCCAACAACTCTTTGTCGATACTGCGGTCAAGGCAGGGCGAGATCCTGCAGATCTCACTACTGCGATGTATCTCACCGTGGCGATTGGCGATGACGCCGACGCGGCTGAAGCGTCGATCGACGACTACCTCGCGAGCTACTACGGAGCACCACCGAAGGTGCTGCGTTCGTTTCAGGCATGCCGTGGCGGCACGGTTGGACAGGTTCTCGACTTCATCCGTGGTTATATCGACGCCGGCGCTCAACATATTGTGCTTCGCCTGGTTGGTGATCACGAACCAACGCTGCAAGCCCTGGCCAACCATCGCGACGAACTAACGAACTAACTAATAGCTACGGGGGAGGCCCAGGATCTTGCTGGAGATGAAGTTGAGGACCATCTCCTGGCTTACGGGTGCGATCTTCATCAGCCGGGCTTCGCGCCAGTAACGCTCCACGTGGTATTCGGTGGCGTAACCGAAGCCGCCGTGAGTCTGCATGGCTCGGTCGGCTGCGAAGAAGCCAGCCTCGGACGCCAGGTACTTGGCGGTATTCGCAGCCTCGGCGCATGGCAGATCATTGTCATACAGCCACGAAGCTTCACGGATGATGAGCTCGGCCGCCTTGAGTTTCATATGGGCTTCGGCCAGTGGGAACGCGATTCCTTGGTTCTGACCGATAGGCCGGTTGAAGATGATGCGTTCCTTGGCGTAGTCGGTTGCCCGGCGGATCGAGGCTCGGCCGATTCCGAGGGCCTCACTGGCGATCAGGACTCGCTCGGGGTTCAGACCGTCGAGGATGTAGCGGAAACCCTTACCTTCGTCTCCGATACGGCGGCTGGCCGGCACCCGCAAGTTGTCGTAACGGACTTCGCATGACACGACGGCGTTGCGACCGAGCTTGGGGATCGGCGTGATGTCGACTGCTGGATCTTGCAGGTCGACGAGAAACAGCGAGATGCCGTCGGTGCGGCTCTCGCATTCTTCGATCGGGGTGGTGCGAACCAGCAGCAGGCACATCTCGCAGTACGGCGCCTTGGTCGTCCACACCTTCGCGCCGTTGATCACGTATTCGTCGCCGTCGCGGACCGCCCGTGTCTTGATCTGGGTGGTGTCGGTGCCAGCATCGGGTTCGGTCACACCGAACGCGACGTGTAGCTCACCGGCTGCGACCCGAGGCAGTACTTCGGCCGCAAGCTCAGGTGAGCCGTATTTTCGGACAGGCTCCATGCCGAACACTGAAAGGTGCACGGCCGAGCAGCCGTTCATCGCTGCACCGGACGCGGCGATCTCCTCGAGCATGATCGATGCTTCGGTGATGCCTTGGCCGCCGCCGCCATATTCGGTGGGGATCGCCATACCGACCCAGCCGCCTTCGGCCAGCTTGTCGTAAAAGTCCCAAGGGAACTCGTGATCGGCATCCTTCTTGGCCCAGTATTCGTCGGGGAAGTCGGCACAGACGCGCCGGATCCCTTCGCGGATCGCCTCGTGGTCAGCATTCGGTGAGAAGTCCATTGCCTCTATCGTCGCTGATACAGCGAAGTCACAACAACTCGAACGAACCTCTAGATATCGACCCTCTACGAATTTAAGGAGCCTCATGTACCTATTTTGTACATCAGGCTCCTAAGAAGCGTTTGGTGTTGAGCGCTGCATAACTTGGGCACATGGATGCTTGACTGGACGGGTGCTCACCGAACTCCAAGCTCACCCCGACGCTCGTGATCCTGAACCGTTCGCTGGGCCCGACCATCCGATTCGGGTGCTCACTCGGGCGGTGGCGTTTGGAAAGGAGTGGAAGCCGGAACACGCTGAGCGGATGTCGACACTGTTTAACGAACTCGCGCCCAGCTGGTCCACTGATCATGTCGATGCGGTCAAGGCAGCACCGGTTCTCGATGCACTGGAACGAGGTGATGTGCCGTTGGCCGGCCATTGGCTCGAAGTCGGTTCGGGTACGGGTGCGGGTGCACGAGTTCTCGACGGCCAGGTTGGTTCGTTGGTCTGTACCGACTTGTCCGCAGGCATGTTGCGTCATGCGCCAGATCTCGCGCCCCGGGCACAGTCTGACGCCAGCGCGCTGCCCTTCAACGCAGACTCCTTCGATGCTGTGCTCTTGATCAATATGTTGTTGTTTCCCTCCGAGATCGATCGGGTCGTACGACCGGGTGGCACCGTGTTATGGATCAACACCTTGGGTGATCAGACACCGATTCACCTGCCAGCGGTTGATGTGCTCGAAGCGCTTCCCGGTGAGTGGGTCGGTACTACCGCCGACGCTGGCACCGGCTTCTGGCTCACCGCTCGCCGTGCCTAGACGCATCACTCCCCGTAGGCACGGAAACGAGCTGGTGTTCGGCTTGATCGCGGCGGTTGCCGTCTTGGCAGCTGCGTGTTCGACCACGGCGCAAGTCAGTGGGCCGCGCGAAATTGATGCTCCCACCGCGCCCGCGAGCGAACCGGTCTTCGATCCCACACCCACGGTGCCGCCAACCAGCCCGCCGGTGCCCACGGTGGCACCCACGGCGACGCCAATTCCCGAACCGGCAGCCACGCCAACACCGGTGCCTGCGCCAACGCCGGTGCCCACGCCTCGCCCCGAGGGTCCCTGCGATGCTGGGCCGCTCGCTGTGCCGAATCCGGACCGACCGGTCTACACCGCCTTTATCGATGTCGATCCGCCGACCGGTCAGGTCGATGGCGAAGTGTCGGTGCTCTTTGAGCCGGACCTTGCCATCGATGAGCTGTACCTTCGGCTGTGGCCGAACGGTCCTCGACCAGCGGCGGGTGGTGTGTCGATGGAGCTGTCCAACGTCGAGCTGGGTATGCCCGATGGCCAGTATGTTTCTGTGCCGGAGCTCGAGCTGGTCAACCCGACCACGGTCCGCATTGCGCTACCAGCGACGGTGCAACCAGGCCAGGAGATCACCGCTGCTGCCACCTTCATCATGGACATTCCTGCCGAGTTGAACTCGCGTATTTCTGGCCGCCAGGATTATCTGCGGCTGGGAACCATGCTGCCGATCTTGCCGTGGGAACCGGGCAGGGGATGGGCAACCGATCAGGCCACCAGCCTGTTTGCCGAGTCGGTGTCGTCGCCGGTTGCCGACTACACCGTGCGGGTCCGTGTGCCCGACGGCTACAACGTGCTTGCCTCCGGCGTGGCTGATCCTGATGTGAGCGATGACACCTTGGGCTTCAGTGAACAGATATGGCGGGTCGAGGCGGCGCGAGATTTCTCGCTGAGCATTGGTCGCTTCCGCACGGTTACCGGCACCGCTATGGCCCCCGAAGCAGTTGTGGTGACCGTGGGTGTACACGAGACAATCGATGACAATCCGCAGGTGTACCTCGACAAGATCATTGATTCGCTCGAACAGTTCAGTAACCGTTGGGGCCAGTATCCGTGGCCGTCGTTGACCTTCGCGGTCACGCCCAACCTAAGCGGAGGTATCGAGTTTCCGACCCACATTCAACAGGGACCGAACACACAAGGCCGCGTGACCAGCCATGAGGTTGGCCACATGTTCTTCTACTCACTCGTCGGTAACAACCAGGGTGCAGCGCCGTGGCTCGACGAAGGCCTGACCAGTTACGCCGAGTTCACCTACGAAGGCACGCCGGCCAACAATTTTGAGATTCCGGCAGCTGGCATTGGCAATGCAACGCAGCCAATGACTTTTTGGGAATCACAAGCCGACATTTACTACCGGTCCGTCTATGCGCAGACGGGTTTCGCCTTGCAGCAGCTTGGGTCCCAGATCGACGTTGACTGTGCACTTGCTCGTTACGTCGCCCAGAACGCGCATCAAATAGCGACTGCCGAAGACTTCATCACTGCCTTCGAGCCAACGTTTCCCGACATCGTCAATCAGATGACTGCACTCGGCGTCAACCTCGACAACTAGTCGCTTCGTTCGCCCCGCTGGTAGTGGCAAATGTTCCGAGTTGTGCTGTCGGCTGCGGGGAAGCACGAACGACAAACGACCTGAGGATCCGACGGTAGTTCTTACGTTGTGCAGCGGTAACGGGTGTTGCTGTGTTGCTGGGTGTGGACGCTTGTGCATCCACCGACGGCTCGGGGCTCACGATCAACCGAGGATGGCAATGTCTGGTTCGACAGCATCACTGGGTGCGACTCTTTCTTCGGGTTCTTTGGAGTGATGAATCAGCGGTCCCGACCTGTGGCCGAACGAAGCTTTGCTCGTGGCCGACAGCGACTCCTCAGGCGAGGGCAAAGGTAGCTTTCGAGTTACGCGCGTGGGACCGCACCGTCGACCGGTTCGAGCTTGTGATCGTGAACGCGACTGGCCTGGCCTCGGGCCCGTTGACATCGATCAAACTTCTTCAGGGTGCCGTTTGGTTTCCACGCGGCTTGTCATCGCTAACCGCTGTCGGACGGGCATCCGGTCACGCCGGTGCCGCCGGTGCCGCCGGGATGCGTACGCTTGGGTCCATGAGTGCTGCGAGTTTGATCGATTACGGCGTGAACCGAAAGGGCAACCGCCAGACCCGACGTCAATGGTTGACCGACGGTCCGCCGCGGGCGCTGGTGCTCATGATTCATGGCATCGCGGAGCACTCGGGTCGTTATGAAGAGGTCGGTGCACATCTCGCCGCTGCTGGTATCGGCGCCATTGGCATCGATCAGCGGGGTCACGGAACCACCGAAGGCTCGAAGGGCCACGTCGAAACGTTCGAGGGTTTTCTCGATGATGTCGAAGACCAGATTACGGAGATGCGCACCGTGGGTGTGCCGGTGGTATTGCTCGGTCATTCGATGGGTGGTCTTGTCTCGACCGCCTATGCCATCAGCGATCGTCCTGCCCCGGACCTGCTTGTGCTCAGCGGCCCAGCACTTGGCACCGATGTCCCTAGTTGGCAGCAGACCGCGGTCAGCAAACTCGCACAGCTGTCACCGAAACTGTTCATCGGTCCGCCATTCGACACCGAAGTGTTGTCCCGCGATCCCGAGGTCGGCAAGGCCTACAACGCTGACCCGTTGGTCAAACCAGGCGGCAGTGCTGGCCTGCTGATGAATCTGTTCTCCAGGATGCATGCCACTGCAGCCAACGTCGACAAGTTGTCAATCCCGACCTTGTGCCTGCACGGAGGCGATGATCAACTCGTGCCGACAGTTGGCTCCGAAGTCCTCGAAGGTCTCCCCGGCGTGACCCGACGAGTCCTGCCTCAGCTGCGCCACGAAATCTTCAACGAACCCGAAGGCGACGACATCGTTGCCTCGGTCATCGAGTGGATCGACGATCAGTTGGTGCGGGTGAAGAGGTAGGCGAACGCTGACTTGGTGTAGCCGATCGTGCGGCCGAGATCTCGTACCCGCTCGACGGTGATGGGTTCGTCTCGTTTTGGGATGAAGTAGCCGTCTAATGTGGCGGCGCCAAAGCGATAGTGGCTGTCGCGAGATGTGATGACGCCGGTGAATTCGTACCGCTCGTCGATCGAAGCCATCGAGGCGTCGCCATGGCTGTCATTCACCAACAAGGTGCCGCCGACCTTGAGGTACCGGGTGCAGTGTTCGGACACGAAACCGGCATAGAGCGATATGAGCAGGTCGACCGCCTCGTCTTTGATGGGGAGGTCGGTGGTGTAGTCAGCGTGGATGGGGTTGACATCGAAGTTGTCATCGTCGCGTTGGGCGCTGATGATCTCCCTCACTCCTGCCTGGTCGCTGAAAAACTTCGGGAATCGCTTGTCG
>Ga0206131_10008440_pt1 | contig 10119 bp, 16 predicted proteins | sample Helgoland_Spring_FD_148636 | JGI IMG/M metagenome (GOLD analysis project Ga0206131, IMG submission 148636) | Pelagic subsurface seawater microbial communities from Kabeltonne, Helgoland, North Sea - Helgoland_Spring_Bloom_20160517_1 | ecosystem: Environmental > Aquatic > Marine > Epipelagic ... | reverse complement strand
CATACGGATTATTGCTGAACAGACTACAAAAAACCTACAAACTCAAATAATCTCTAGGGGGAGTTTTTTGCTCCCCCCATTGACAACACGTCTAAATATCCTATATAATAGTAGAATAGGAAGGTACAAAATTTATGTTTAAAGCAGGAAAAATTTGGGGTGAGACGGAACTGATACTTGCCAACAATGCATGTGAGTTCCACAGGATAGATTTCAAGGAAGGCGGGGTGTGTTCAAAACACCTGCACGAGTGGAAGTGGAATGGTTTCTACTGCATGAGTGGACAATTAAAAATTCGAGTATGGCAGAAGGATTACGACCTAGTGGACGAAACGATACTCAACCCGGGGGACTTCACAGCAGTGAAACCAGGACTGTATCACTCTTTCGAAGGAATGTCAGACGGTGTTGCGTTTGAACTTTACTGGGCCAACTTCTCACACAACGACATAGTGAGGGAATCCGTTGGACATCTCAAGGACACTGACGGCAAGGTTGTCAGACTAGACAAGAACAAGAAGAAGTAGTGTCTAACATATACACCATATACGCAGACCACAAAGAGAACATCACAGCACACGAGTTCGTGGCCAAGATGAACATGTTCTTGGACAAGTTGGTAGAACAAAAGAAGATGAACTGCTACAGGGTTACCAGGATGAAGTTGGGTTTCAGGTCCATGGACATGCCTGAGTTCCGGATTGACATGGAATTTGACAACATGCAACAACTAGACGATGCCATGACAGTTACTATTCACGACAAAGATGTTGATAGGGTACACGTGGGATTCAATCAATACGTCAACGTGGACACTATACAGCACTTCCTTTATAGGGATTTCCCAGACGTTCCACCTACCAACAAGATTGACGACCCTAAATAATCATAGTATAATAAAACATGGAAAAAATAAGATACTCGGAGATATTCTACAGTGTGCAAGGCGAGGGAAGATTCGTTGGTGTGCCCAGCGTGTTCTTCAGGACATTTGGTTGCAACTTCCACTGTCATGGGTTTGGTCAGGGCAGGGACAGATCAAAATGGCTCAAACCAGAGGACATGCCCTACAACACACAGGACATCACAGAATTAAAACACATATCAGACCTACCGGTCGTGAACATAGGATGTGACGCATCAGCAAGTTGGTCGCAGAGATACAAGCATCTGGTTGACTGGGATCCGGTTGAAGACATAGCAAAGAAGGTAACGGCATTCACACCCGAGAACCGATGGACATGTGACAATGGCCAGGATGTACACTTCATCATAACAGGTGGTGAACCCATGATGTGGCAGAGACAGATAGAAGCACTGATAAGACAACCAGAATTCCAAGACCTAAAGAACATAACAATAGAGACCAACTGCACACAACCATGGAAGGACAACTTCGACAAGTTCATGCATGGACTGACCGCGGGAGACTACACAAAGGATCCTGTACATGTGACATGGTCGACAAGTCCCAAATTGAGCATATCAGGTGAGGCATGGGAGAAGGCCATAAGAACGGATGTGGCCAGACAGTATTCGCAAATACCAAACACGCACTTGTACTTCAAGTTCGTGGTGCAGGATGAACAGGATCTTAAAGAAGTGGATGCGGCCAGGGAGGCATACGCACGAGCAGGAGTCACTGGTGACATATACCTAATGGCAGTGGGGGCCACACAAGAGGGACAGGCCAAGACTGCATCACAAGTGGCGGAGATGGCAATGAAGAGTGGTTACAAGTACACTCCTAGGTTACACGTTGATCTGTTTGGTAATCAATGGGGAACATAGTCAACATAGCATACCAGGGCGGAACACATGGAAATTTTCTACGATATTTTATAGATCGTTTCAGCACTCTCACTCCAGAGATTACGGAATTGCCTTTTTTATCAAACGGTAATTCACATAATCCTAATATAAAATATTCTGATTTAATTGATCGCTACCATCCGGGGCATCACGATAACCAATTTATAAATACCAACGAACCTCATATTTTTATAACAATTACAGAAGACGACATGCATTATCTGTATAGGTTCATTTACACACGTGATGGCGATAGTATGGCCCAAGATATGAAAGTCAAACTTAATAATGAATATGTAGAATTTACACCCGACCTTTCTAAAATGTATTTAGAAAAAATAAAAAAACTTTATAATTTAAAATCATCATCAGGAAAGATAGTGTTACCAAGATATATAGTTAGAGATTTTTTTAAATTACACTATTTAGATATAAATAAAGATGGAATATTACAAGACAACATCCAATTAAGAAAAATTGCCCCCGAAAATACATTCTTTTTTCCTGTTGATGCTTTTTGGAATCATGAAAAATTTTTAAAATATGTTAAAGAATGTAATCTTAAGTTAAATCTCAATCTAAATCTAGACAATACAGCAATTGACCTACATCAACAATTCTTAAAAAATTTGCATGTGTTTCAAACTCGAGATAGATGTAAAACTATTTTTAATAAAATACTAAACAAAGAAAATTTTGATATATCTAACATAGACATAGTCGAAGAAGCATGTATCTCTGCATGGCTTGAAAAAAACTACGAATTTGTTATCGTGCCGTTAACTAATAGTTTTTTTAAGAGCACTAGAGAGATAGTAGATTGGTTAGAATGGTACCCTCAACATTACAAGGCAATGAATCCTAATTTACCAACTTTTAACGGAATTCCTAATCCTTTCCACTTGTGGAATTTAAAGAAGTAGTGTATAATTAGATATATGAAAGTAAAAAAAACAGCAAAGACGACTATCAAGAAGAAGAACAAGAAAGGTTCTAAGAAGAGCGAAGAGCCAGAAGTCAAAGTTCTCAATCTGAATGTGAATCCTGAGAATCCCAGGAATGGTTTCTTCGAGCTGGACTGGAATCCTGAGTTCGTGAACATGTTGAAACAGTCCGGATACCAAGGTGAGAGCGAGGAAGAGATCGTTGACAGATGGTTCCAGACACTGTGCCAGACCATAGGCAATGAACAAGGGTTGGACATCAATGCCTCGGGTCACGTGAAAATGACCAGGAGAGACGATGGCAAGACTGAGGTGTCGTAATGACACACATCCTAGTAGACACAGCAAACACATTCTTCAGGGCTAGACATGTCACGAGAGGCGACGCATCTGAAAAGGTGGGCATGGCCATACACATCATGTTCGCATCCATCAAGAAGGCATGGGGAGACTTTGATGGCTCACATGTGGTATTCTGCCTGGAGGGCAGATCATTCAGGAAAGACCTGTACGCACCATACAAGAGGAATCGTAAGGAGATGGCGGAGGCCATGACAGAGAAAGAGAAGGAAGAGAATGACGTGTTCTGGGAGTGCTATGATGATTTCGTGGACTTCATAAAAACAAAGACTAACGTCACAGTGTTACAGAATCCAAGAGTGGAAGCAGATGACCTGATCGCACGTTGGATAGACAAGCACCCTGATCAAAAGCACGTGATAATCAGCACAGACAAGGATCTGAATCAACTGATAACACCACGGGTCAAGCAGTACAACGGTGTCAACGAAGTCACAATGACACATGAGGGCTGGTTTGAGAGAAACGGCACGCCTGTCATAGACAAAAAATTAAAAGCACCCAAACCTGCACCAGACACAGAATGGATCATATTCGAGAAAAGCATGAGGGGTGACCCCAGTGACAACATATTCTCGGCATACCCAGGTGTGCGTACAAAGGGCACGAAGAACAAGATAGGCCTACAGGAAGCATACGCGGATCGTAAGGAGAAGGGATACACATGGAACAACCTGATGTTGAGCAAGTGGGTGGACCATGACGGTAACGAACACAGGGTCATGGATGACTACGAAAGGAACAGGGCACTAGTAGATCTACACGCACAACCCGAGGCCATAGTGGAAGAACTCGATCAAACGATTGCACAGGCCAAGGCAGAGAACAAGAGCATTGACCAAGTCGGAATCAGATTCATGAGATTCTGTGGCAAGTATGATTTAAATAGGATCAGTGAGCAGGCGCAACTGTACGTTGAGCCTTTTAATGCGAGGTTAGTATCATGACAGTTAGAGCAAAGACCTTAGTCAAAGACAAGTTCTGGATAGTCGAGCAAAACGGCCAAAAACTAGGTACCCTACAGAAACAAGCGGACAACGGTTGGATCTTCCTCAGCAAACAGGACAACAGAGAAGTTTTCCACACACAGGAGAGCCTGTTCACAAAGTTTGGATTTGGCATGTTCGATGATGCAAACGTAAAGAAACCCGAAGAAGAAATACAGACAGACAATTTTGACGTGCATGGTTTTCCATGTAGCCAACATCCATACAATCCCATGTTTGACGTGAAGAATCAACTGCCGGTGTACACCAAGACTCCCAAGAGCAAGAGCCAGTTCTGTGCGGGCTACTACATAATCTGTTTTGAAAAGGGATGGCGCAAGGCCTACTGTCCCAAGATGATCACACTCTCGAGGTACGATTACCGGGGACCAATAAAATCTAAAATAGAAATGCAACAGGTATTAAATGACGCAGTCAAACAATTCCAAGATTCAAACTAGACCCATAGAGGATCTCATAGGCAGGATCAGGACCCTGAGACAGAAAGGCGAGAGACAGATAGTGATACCGGCCAAGGAAGCAGATCAACTGGCAGACAGCCTGACGCAGGTGATGACACGTATGGTCACAATCCAGGAAGAGATCATTGAAGCACTGAAAACTGCCAAGGAAGCACAGACGGTCAGCATCGAGATGGATGGTGGAGAATTTGATAAAAAGTAAAGTAATACTAGACAAGAATCTTTATAAATGGCATAAGAATTGGGATAGATTACAAAAGTCCTTTTTCAAAGAATCATATGAACTGCACGAAAAGGTTAAAATAGAACAGTTCGTGTCCACAAACAACTTCAAGAACGTTTTCCATGTTAAAGACAACTACATTGATTTTAATTTTCCTACAGTATCAAGTATTGATAAAGCGGATCTTATCCTTATCACAGATCAAAAATTTAGTAGAACAACATGCACACAGATTATACACAACATAAGTGACCTATTACAAAAATGTCCCAATCTTTTCCTATGTCTTAATAGGCATTATCTCAACATAACCGGTACAGAGATTGATCAATCTTTGCCTGATGACTACGAGGATGCCATACAAGTTTGGTTGAAAAACTCATTAAACTTACCTATAAAAAATTACAGCGAAAGATTTATTGATGATGGCCAGCATTTCACATGGGTAATACCTGATCAAAAATTTTTTATACAAAAGAAATGAAAATTGTAAAACACTACAAAGAGTTAACACCTAAAACAATAGATAAAAAGACTGCGTATCTAAGGTATCGTGTTGGTAAAATTAAACACGAGTTGTGGCTGAAATCTAGAAAATCTAACAAAGTGTACTTGACATCATATGACAATTACATTCTAGGAAAACTACAACCAGGAGCAACTGCGATATTTGGTAGTGCAGGATATTTTTTAGAAGATTGTGTCGAAGATCTTACAGTGATAGAGTCACAAGAGATAGTAAAAAGTTTTTATCCAAAGGCAGTCATAGTAAAAGACAGGCAGGAAATAGGTACACTGTTTCCCAATAAGTTTAACAATTTCATCGTAACCAATAACAGATCAGATCTGTGGGTAGACACAAATGGACTTTGTTCATACATAGAGCAATATAAAAAATCTATGCAACAGGATTGTTTGTTTTTTTACTCGTTACGTGATACACAATTCACACCTTGGAACAGATTGAAAATAAATCATTATGAAATGTTTGTAGGTGTAGCAAAAGAAATAGAGAAATTGGGATTTAAATGTTTAGAATCCCAAATGGATTTTGCAGACGGAGACGGCAACGAAAATCCAGACACCACAAACGGAAATATAAAGTACCTTTTCAAATGCATAAAGTAATTTTATTCAGAGGCGGAATGTTTGGCGATATTATACTATCTATGCTCAACAAAAAGTATGTTAGGAGTGTGTATCCTTTGAAACAGACAAAAGAACGTACTCTTATGAAAAAATTTTACAATTTTTCACTCGAAGAGAAATACAAATATCTAGAAAAAATGGATGGTTACACTTCATCTCACGATACTGATTTCTGTAAACAAATAAACCAAGATCAAGTGGTGCAGATTTTCTGTTCTGATGAGAAAATGTTACCACATATAGCAGATAGGTTCTGGACTAGAAATTCATACGAAAGTGTAGCACATGTAAAAGAGGATTTGAAGCTGGACAAAGATAAAACGTTAGCAAAGGACTTGGAAGCATGGCAGAGTTTCCATGTGTTCAAAAATCGTTTTGATATCAAAAACATATACAAAGAACACTTTGTATATGATCTAGACAAAGCCTTTGAAATAAACGATCATGCCTGGGCGAAAACTATTCACAACATCTGGTTAAGTTAGCTCTATACTATCAAATAAACCTAAAGACAACATACTTAATTGCTCCAATACTGCCTAACGGCAATTTTTTTGGTAAATATACATAATATTATGAGTAGGCCCAAACCAACGGTGTTATTACAACACAGCAACAAGACCACCTTCAAGATGGATGAGGTCCTGGCGGCGGAGGGCATCTGGGCGGTGTTCTATGATGGTAAACCCATCAACTTGAAAAGTTCAAGTTTGGTGGCCAACTATCCCGGACCAAAATACAAGAAGGTTTCATTCTCCAACCCAGGTCACGCAGAGAACCTGGCAAAGAAACTGAACACACAGCACAGCACGGACAAGTTTGGTGTTTACCTTTTAAAGACCGGCGACAAATTCACTAGATAATTAACTGTACAATGGATCGCAAGACAGCCTACACCCGTACCTTCATGCAACTGCTGGAACAACCCATACATGACGAGACCGTCAAGACCAACTACTACACATGGTGGCAGAACGTCAGGGAGAGTTACCAGGCCAGATCACTGAGACTGACCAAACAGGGCTTTGAGATGTTGGAGAGCATAGACCTGAAGACATACACCGTGAAATTCCCACAGAAGATCATATTCACCCCCCAGACATACCTCTGGTTGGATGAGTTCGTTGACTGTCCATACTTCGTTGACAAGGCAAAGATCATTGTCACAATGGAGAAGATGGCTCTACAACTGATGCTTTTCGCTGGAGATGTGACGAAATACGGTCTAGCACGGGCGATGAGCAAGGCCGAGGACCAAGAAAGCCAATAAAACCGCGACTTTTACCAGGTTGACGCACAACACAATCCTGCTATAATGATACTATAAACATTTTAAACAGGAGTGTACAAAAATGGTAAAATCAAGTAAAAACAAAGAGGCGGCAATAGGCAGTCAAAACAGAACAGTTGGTCCAAACGAGGCCAAGTCAGCACTAACACATTGTATCAAATTACAGAGACCCATAATGATGTGGGGAGCACCAGGTATTGGTAAGTCAGACATCGTCAAACAGATCGCAGATGCACAGAAAAGAGAAGTGGTCGACATCAGACTTCCACTGTGGGAGCCCACAGACATCAAAGGTATTCCCTACTACAACGCAAAAGAGAACAACATGGTATGGGCGAGTCCGGCAGAACTGCCAACTGATCCCAAGAGTAATGCTATTGTGTTCTTGGACGAGTTGAACTCGGCGGCACCGGCTGTACAGGCGGCGGCGTATCAATTAATTCTAAACAGAAGAGTAGGACAGTATCACCTACCAGAAGGCGTTTCGATCGTGGCGGCAGGTAACAGAGACAGTGACAAGGGTGTCACTTACAGAATGCCGGCTCCGTTGGCCAACAGATTCGTCCACGTAGAACTTAGAGTGGACTTCGAAGACTGGATGGAATGGGCGACTACTAACCACATACATCCTGATGTTGTAGGTTATTGCACATTCGCCAAACAAGATTTATACGATTTTGATCCTAGAGGCAGTTCTAGATCATTCGCAACTCCAAGATCATGGAGTTTCGTATCCCAACTTCTATCAGACGACCTGCCAGAAAGTACGCTCACTGACCTCGTAGCAGGTTGCGTAGGAGAAGGACTGGCCGTTAAGTTTATGAATCATCGTAAAATTAGCGGTCAGTTACCTAACCCGTCTGATATACTGAGCGGCAAGGTCCGAGACCTTAAGACAAAGGAGATATCAGCGATGTACTCCCTAACAGTTTCCTTGTGTTATGAACTACAACAGGCACACGAGAAGAAAGAAAAAACTTGGAATGAACAAGCGGACAGGTTCTTCAACTACATGATGGACAACTTCGAGACAGAGTTGGTTGTTATGGGTGCGAAGATTGCCTTGACGAACTACAAACTTCCGTTCGATCCTAGCAAGTTGAAATCATTTGATAGGTTCCATAAGAAGTTTGGCAAGTATGTCATTACTGCTATGGAGTCTAAATAGTGTCAGATCAAAGAATCATAGATAAATTGGTCACCGCAAGGATTGCCTTACTACTGAAACATCCTTTCTTTGGCAACCTCGCAACTAGATTGAAACTGGTGAACGCAGACGACTGGTGTCCCACAGCAGGCACAGATGGTAGACACTTCTTCTACAACACCAAGTTCATAGATTCACTCACACCCAAAGAGGCAGAGTTCCTGTTTGGACATGAGGTGTTGCACAACGTATTCGAACACATGCTGGTGAGGATTGGTGACAGGGATCCACAACTTTGGAACATCGCGGCGGACTACGCAGTCAACCAGATATTGAAAGATTCAAACATCGGTGACATGCCCAAAGGCAAGAAAGGTGAGAACAAAGGCTTCCAGGATGACAAGTACAAGGACTGGGCATCAGAAAAAATATATGACGACTTGATGAAGACTGCCAAAAAGAACGGCAAGAAGTTCTTGGAGAAACTGGGCGAGCTTATGGACGATCACCAAGAATGGGGCAAGGCCGAGGGTGGTGACAGCAAAGACAACAAGGACGGTAAAGGTGGCGGAAAAGGCAAACCCGTGTACACAAAAGAAGAACTTAAAAAGATCAGAGATGAAGTCAAAGAAGCAATGGTGAGTGCGGCACAGTCAACAGGTGCCAGTAATTTGCCGGGTGCATTACAGAGATTGGTTGGTGATCTCACAGAACCCAAGATGGACTGGAGAGAGATACTGCAACAACAGATAATGAGTACCATCAAGTCAGACTACACTTGGATGAGACCCAGCAGGAAATCATGGCACACATCTGCCATACTGCCGGGACAGGCCAATGATGAGATGATTGACATATGTTTGGCTCTGGATGCTTCGGGATCTATAAGCAATGAACAGTGTAGGGAGTTCCTTACAGAAGTTAAAAACATCATGGATCAATACAAAGACTTTAGAATACATTTATGGAGTTTCGACACGGAGGTGTTTAATCCAAAAGTGTTTACACCAGACAATGCAGACGAGTTGTTAGACTATGAACTAGGTTCAGGTGGTGGTACAGAGTTTGAATGTAATTGGGACTACATGAAAGAGCAGGGCATTGAGCCCAAGAAGTTTGTGATGTTCACAGATGGTTGGCCTTTCAACTCATGGGGTGACGAACACTACTGTGACACAATATTCCTGATCAACAATCCATATGAAAGAAACATAGAAGCACCGTGGGGGATGACAGTTCAGTACGATGACTAGCCTGCTACAACTGTTATGGGAAACTTTCAAGGACTGGTTCATGAACGAGGTATCTATCTCTGTCATGTGCTTTGGATTGCTGACAATAGCACTGTGGAGTTACCTATCATGAAGATTAATCCCAACAACTTTTTCAAACGAGAACTGGACATGTTACCACCACACTTCGTCAACACAGTGGTAAAGGCACACGAGGCCGACGTGGAGAAGATGCGTAAGTGGATCTATGAGAACTGTTCCGGCAGGTATTCCATAACCAAAGATGTAATTTACCAAGGCGATCAATCTCGATCATGCACAGTGCTTGGTTTTGAAAATCCAGGAGATCTAACCCTGTTCGCACTCTCTGGTAAAGCCCAAATAAATCAAAACTAATCGTTGCTATCCATAACTAATTTTAGTATAATATACGTATATTAATACCAATTGCAATTAGGAGAAAATAACAAATGGCAACAAAGAAGAAGAACTT
>Ga0206131_10008439_pt1 | contig 10120 bp, 7 predicted proteins | sample Helgoland_Spring_FD_148636 | JGI IMG/M metagenome (GOLD analysis project Ga0206131, IMG submission 148636) | Pelagic subsurface seawater microbial communities from Kabeltonne, Helgoland, North Sea - Helgoland_Spring_Bloom_20160517_1 | ecosystem: Environmental > Aquatic > Marine > Epipelagic ... | reverse complement strand
CCTCCTTTTCCGCGCGAGGCTTCCCACACATTGCGCACCGGCCGTGTTTCCTCACATTGGAGCTGCGGCACCACATGATGAGGTTGACTCGTTTACCCTCCTCCACCGGGAACGCCTCGTGGCAGTGCGATCCTCGATGGAGAATCGCGATACCCTCCCTGTGAAAGTGCGGATACCTGGCCGAGTGCATCTCGTCGCCGTCGGAGCTCAGAGCCCCGAAGCACAGCTCGCCACCCTCGAAATGACCGCCCAGGTTCACGTTGAGCGTCAACTCCGCGTCGTCAAAATGGTAGGCCAAGTCCGTGTCTTTGCCAGCACCCTCCGGCTCGTACCGCACCGTGAATGCTCTGTGGTGGTCCAACGAATCGGATCCGTCCGCCATCTCCCGTGCACCCCCGTCGAACAGAGCGGCGGCCACCGGCGATACGTAACGCTCGAGGAGCGGGTTCAGCAGATTCTCATACATGCCGAGCTCGTACAGCAACAGGCCGTTCTTGTTCATGGTGTTCGGGTGCGCCCTCGGCATATCGCTCCGCTCGAAGTGGTCCAGCTCCTCGCGCATCAGCTCGCAGAACCTCGGCGTCAGCGCGGGGAAGGCAAACACGCCGCGGGGGCGCTGACGAACAATCCCCGCTTTCATCAAAGCATCTTTGCCACCGTGCGTCCTGGCTAGTTCGGCGAGTTCGACCCACCGAGGGTCCACGAAGTCATCACGCAGGGTGTAAACCTCCGGTCGCAGCGGCTTGTAGTTTGCGGCGACGAACGCCCGCCTCTTCCTCGCGGCGGCGAAGTGACCTCGGCGCCGAGCCAGCTCCCCTTCGAGTTCCATGTGTACGTCGCGTCGTCGCTCGTCCGTCATGTCCTTGACGATATTCGGATGTGCGGCGTCGAAGCCCGCGGCGGTGCCATCGTACGTCACATGGCGACCCAGGGACCTCACGAAGAAGTTATCGGTATAGTAGCAAGGGCACAGGAACTCTTCCTCCATCCAACGCTCCGAGGTGCTCGGAGCCGTGGTGTCTCTCGTAACGTCCGTCACGGAGCGCATAGCTTCGAGGCCCCTGGTACCGACCGTTCGCATCCACCCGACGATACGATGCACGACACGAGCGTTTGACGATACGAGCGCACCCATCATCCCATACCTCAGAAGCCCCGCGCTGGGCGTGTGTCTCGGTTCGTCGACAGCACAACTTTTTTGTGGCAGTCTCGTTTTTCCTGATGGCCAAATTAACCTGAGGGTTCGTTTGGTGATCAGTATCCACCACGCAACCCGGGCGACCGCAGCGACCATGGATAAACACCACAAACTCCGCCGCCCCGCCGGCAGCTCCATCCACGCCTGCAACATCTGCGGCAAGGAAGGGCACCAGGCGGCGCAGTGCACCAACGGGACGGTGAATTGGGCGTCCAAGTTCGGCCCCGCGTGGACGTCCGATCTGGACGCCGTCAGCAAGGAGCCGGACTACAAGGACATCGCGGCCCAGGCCAGGGCGTTCGCCGCGAAGCGAAAGGCGGACGAGGAGAAGGCGAAGCGCAAGGCGGAGGGGCTCGACGTGGACGAGGACTCCGACAAGGAGGACGGTCCAGACGGCGAGGGCAAGGCGGCGAAGGATGGGAAGAAGGACGCCGGGGACGGCGACGGCGGTGAGGACGAGGAGGGCGGAAAGAAGCGCGGCAGGGACGACGATGCTTCCGACAAAGGCGACGAAGGTGAGAAGGTCGCCAAGGAAGCAAAGAAGGAGGCTCCCGCGCCGGTGTCTGGCTGGAAGGTGTACTACGATCAACAAGGACGCGCGTACTACCACAACGCGGAGAAGGGATTGACGCAGTGGACGCCACCCACGGCGTGAGAGCGTAGATCTGGAGATGAAATACATCCATTGCCAACAATAAACTAAGTCTATGGACGATACTGTTCAAGTGCGCGCCGACAGTCGTGCTCGTCAGCAGATCGCCTTGATGAATTCGTGGTGCTCCTTGTTGAAGTGCGCTCCCAGCTCTTCCTGTGATGTGAACGGAAAGCAAGGGTGAGACGAGACCGATTGCGAACAAACACGAACGAGGAAATCGTCAGGGAAAATTGCGGGCAGTCAACGGCGATGGATCCGGCCAGAGGCTTAAGTAAATGTCACTCAGCGCCGTTTGTTAAGCTTCGGTGGAAAGAAGACCAGTGTAAACTGAGTTGTGTCTCGTCATCTCCAATCCCGTCGACTGCGCTGTCGCATAAACGTGGTTCGTGGAAAACAAACGCCGGGAAACGCGCGCGTACCTTGGTAAGCCACTTGTAGTCCTTGTACGTGGACTCCAGCTTGAGGGTGCCATCCAGCCACTGCGCTCGGTGGTAAAAGTTGGTCCCCTCGCCGCCCTCCTTGCCTTCGGCTCCCGCCTTGGCCTCGTAGAAGTGACCCAGGGGCGCGTTACCCACCAAGTACGTCTCCACGGAGTCACCCACCGCCTCCTCCATCGCCTGACGCGCCACCTCCCGCATCGTCTCCCCGTCGGCGTGTTCCCGCCTTGGGAAGCCCCACTCCCCTGACTTCGCATCCTGCACCACCAGGAACAAAAACTCATCCAGCTTCCGGTGCATGGTCCGCTGGTCCCCGGTCTTGTCCGCCTCCGTCTCCCTCGGCGCTGGGTCGAAGACTTCCCCGGCGTCCCGCTCCTCGAAGTCCGCCTTCGGGTTGACCAGCGACTCGGGCAGTTTCTTCAAGAACTTCTGCCTTCGCTCATCGGACCACTGCTGGTACTCAGCCTCCCACGGCTCGGGAAGCGGCGCGACCCACGGGAGGCGCTCGACGATCATGTTGCCGAAGTAAGGGGTAGGAGCGACCTGCACACCGATCGGCCGCGTGCCCTTGGCGTTCAGCCGACTCATGTGCCTGGCCCACGTCGCGCACGACGACGGCTGGCGGATCATCATGGACGTCGCTCCCTCGCCGCTGCTCGCGCACAACGCGGACGATACCCACCGGTTGGCGACGGAGTCGGCCGTGGACGCGGTACCCGCGGCCCTACGCGCGGCGTCGGTGATGACGCGACGAAGCATGATCCGATCGACGCTCGATCGCTGCGCGCGCACAACCCGCGGCGCTGATTGGTTGTGGGTTAGGGCAAGCGATTGGCGTCGCTGTTGGGTGAGCTTGGTAAGACTCTTAATAGCGACAAGTCACATACTGTTTGCTCATATCAGGGCTCGACGGTTCCGTGCAGGATGAGGAAAACCCATACAAGTACGATCACAAGAATTGCGAAATAGAAATGCCCGTCTGCCCGTCGTTTTGAACAAGTCAAAGAGTCTCCAGAGATCCGGGGCACGGGCCGATGGTCTACGCATACACCGGAGATGGCCGCCAGCCCGAGCAGGGGCAGGCGGATGATCAGTACCCCGGCGTGAATCCCCCGCCCAACACCGCGGAGTATCAGCGCGCCAACTACGGCGACTACACCACCAACGAGGAGCGGGAGCGTCAGATTGCGGAGCAGCAGTGGGCGATGCAGCAGGAGGCTGAGCGCGCGGCGTACCAGCAGCAGGCGGCTCAGCAGGCTGCTCAGCAGGTTGCTCAGACGGCTCCTCCCCGGCAGGTCAGGGAGAAGAACACGCCCGCGTGGCTGGAGGCGTGGCAGGACCCGATGGCCGGCGCGGACGCCTTCAGCCCCTGCATCTGCACCGCGGACCTCGCGGGAGACGGTGAGTTCAGGCTGGTGGTGGCCACCGCGAGCAAGAAGATGAAGGTCTGGAACGGCACCAGCCTGACGTCGGAGCACGACCTGCTCGAGCCGCCCGTGGCCGTGTGCACCTTCTACCCGGCGGAGCCCAAGTCTCCCAAGCGACCGTCGCTGGCCATCGCGGCGGGGACGCACGTGTACATCTACCGCAACCTCCGCCCCTACTACAAGTTCACGCTCCCGGCGCTGGCCGTGGACGAGCAGGAGATGGAGGTTTGGAAGATGACGCGGGACGGGCAACTGAGTCCGAACGAGGCGTGGGACGAGCTCGCCAACCTGAGGGACGCCGGGGTCTCCCTCACGTCCCGGTCCCTCGACCTGCTCGCGATGGAGGATGACGGCGCTGGAGGAGGGACGGTTGATGGTTTGAGGACCGCGTACTGCGCGGCGCAGGCGCCCGAGCAGCTGCAGCACTTCACGTCCATCACGTGCATGGGGAGCGTTAGGAAGAACATGGACGAGTGGGACGCGACGTCGTGCCTCTTCGTCGGGACGGAATCCGCGGAGCTCTACGTGCTCAACGCCAACGGCAGCGCGGTGAAGCATTCGGTGAAGCTCCCGTCGGCGCCGGTGTTCGTCGCGTCCACCGGTCTGTTGGACGTGGACTACAGGATCGTGGTCGCGTGCAGGGACGGGCGGGTGTACACGGTCAAGAACGACGAGCTGTCCACGGTGGTGATCGAGCTCGAGACGCAGCCGTGCGGCTTGATCAGGACGGCGAAGCAGATCCACGTGGCGTGCATGAACCGCGTGATTCACTGCTACCACGCGAAGGGGAAGAAGGCGTACTCTCTCTATTTGCCCGCGGAGATCACGTGCATGGAGTCGATGGAGGTGACGAGGACGAGGGCGGTGCGTTGCCTCCTCGTGGCGCTGGCGAACAACGAGCTGAGGGTGTACAACGAGAAGCACGTGGTGAGCAAGTTTGACATGATGGAGCCGGTCCGGGGGCTGCGCTTCGGTAGGATGGGACGGGAGGACAACACGCTGATACTGTGCACCAGGGGTGGCAACCTGCAGGTTAAGATCATGCCGCGACTCGCCAACCTGGAGGCGGTGTCGCAGAACGGGCCTCCCCCCGAGCAGGACATTCCCCTCGCGGTGCCCAAGAAGACGAAGCTGTACGTCGAGCAGACGCAGAGGGAGAGGGAGCAGGCGGTGGACATGCACCAGGCGTTCCAGAGGGATCTGCTCAAGCTGAGGCTGAACACCGCGCGCGCGTACGTTAAGATCTTGAAGGACGGACAGTCACCGGTGAACGAATCGCGCCAAGGGGTCACGGTGCGCCTTCAGGCGTCCGTGCAGGGCCTCGGGCCGCTCTTCAAGATTCGCGTGCACGTCGTCAACACCGGCACTGAACCCGTGTACGACGTTCCAATCGCGATCGTTCCGTCCAAGCCGGAGATGTACGAGCTGGAGGAGTACATCATGCAGTGCCCCGCGCTTCTGCCCGGTCTGCCCTACATCGACGCGGTGAAGTGCCGGCAGGTGGACCCGACGTCGGGCGCAAGTGAGATCAGGGTCATCGTCTGTACCAAGACGAGCCCGGTGCCTCTCATCACGGGCCTCATCAAGATGCCCCTCTCAGAATTCATGGATTAGACTAGACGGCGCTTAGCTCATGTAAAACAAACACGTAGGCGGACGAAAAGAGACACGCTCATGAGTTACCCCGGCTCATAGGATATTACAAGCTTCTACGCCTTCATCCCGAAGACGAAACAAACTCTCTTTACCAAACCCCCACTAGGATGCAGCGCAATAAGTGCGACGTTTACTGGTAGAGACCTCCCTTGCCCTTCTTGTCACCACCGATCTCGAAGTGCTTGCAGCGCTTGATGGGGTGCATGCACACAGCCTTGCAGGTGTTGCACTGGAGGCGGAGCACAATCTTCTTGGTGGTCTTAGCCTGTTGAAACACGCGCGGAGGGGGGTTTGGTCAGCGTCTGGGGGTTCTTCCCGGGCCAACTGGCGACACGGCACGGTTTGGAGTAGGCACTCCAGGCTCTAGGATGTGCCAGGGGGGCGAGATCGCGCGTGAGTCGCCGCGTGCGACCCAGCCTCGGCAGGCGGGACCCGCGCGTCCGGCCCCCCAACCCAACCCTAGAAAAAACATGCAAAGATTTCCCTGGCCATGACACGCACCTTCTTGTGGAACACGGGCTTGGTCTGACCACCGAAACCGCTCTGCTTGCGGTCGTAACGCCTCTTACCTGTGGGATTGAAAGGGTAGAAGGTCAGTGAACGTGTTCGCGTCGGTCGCGTCGCGACGGGAGCGCGGTTCCGGCCCTCATCGGGGCGTATTTTATTTCTCGGGGATGAGACTCACCCTGCGCGTACAGAGAGGCCTTGCCCGTCTTGTACTGCGTCACCTTGTGGGGCGCATGCTTCTTGCACTTCTTGCAGAAGCTCTTCTTAGCCTTGGGAATGTTCACCTGAGACGTGGAGAGGGAGGGAGCGATCGTCAGCGCCTGTGCGTACGGAGGTCGCGCGCATCTTGCCGGCAAAAGCCAAGCCCTAATAGGAAAACCCCTGATCGACGCCCGAAGCGGGACGCGCGCGGCGTCGACGACCGGCGCGACGCTCTCGAAACGCGACGACGTGGGAGGATCACGCATGGTTTGGTGACGCACCATCTTTACAGATCCCCTAGTGTCTGTGGCGGCACAGAAAGCGCGCCTTTGAGAGGGCGAGGAGAGGCACGCGAACGGTGTTTTTGGGCAGGGTCCGAAGACGAGTTTCGATTATTTTCATCACATCTGCAGCCGAAGTTCACACGATTTGTATACTATTTGCCTAGCACTTTACACGAAATTAATGGTTAGATTTAATTATTTCGTATGAGCAAATCAGGGTTTGACTCAAATTCACAATTACTGACAGCGCTACACGCCAAGTTCAATCCTCGAGGGTGTTACCGATGCCGCGGGTGTTTTAATCGGGCCCGTTCGAGAGCGCCCGCCGGTCACTCTCGAAGACGACGCGGCGCCGATCAGGACCCGTCGGGACATCTTCGGAGCGCGAACGCGGTACCGACTCCGTACGCGAACATGAGCGACGGCAAGGCCAAGGTTGAAGGGATGGGCGTCACGAATGAGGACAGCAACAACGCCGCCACGTACCTGTGGAGGTCCACCCGGGTTCTCGGCATCATCCTCGTGTACTGCGCCATCGGCTCGCAGCTCTCGGTGGTGAACAAGGTGGTGGTGACCTTCATCCCGCTTCCTAACTTCATCCTCTTCTGCCAGTTCACCGCGACGACGCTGATGCTCCTCATCGCGCACTACACCGGCATGGTGGAGGTGGAGCCCTTGACCTGGAGGATCGCGGGAATCTTCACGCCGCTCGTCATCACCTTCTTCGCCCTCCTGTACGCGGGCATGGAGGTCATGAAGTACGCGCCGCTGGAGACTTTCATCACGGTCAAGTCGATGACCCCCGTGCTTTTCAGCGCGTGCGAGTACCTCTTTCTCGGTCGCGCGCTCCCCAACTACAAGTCCTCCCTGGCGCTGGTGGGCATCGTGTTCGGCGCCGCGTTCTACGTCAAGGTTGACGCGTACGCCTCCGTGAAGGCGTACATGTTCTGCTGCCTGTTCCTCGTGGCCGCCGTGTCCGAGGGTCTCGTGGCGAAGACCACGATCGAGAAGGTCCAGTTGAACAACTGGTCTCGTTCGTACAACATCAACATCCTGTCAATGCCCCTCGCGCTGGCGCAGATGCTACTCGCCGAGGAGATGCTCCAGATGCATGACGCGAAGAACGAGTGGAGCACTAAGACGATCACCCTGCTCGTGGCGTCTTGCATCATGGGCCTGGGTATGTCCGTGGCGACGATGTGGATCCGTGAGGCGCTGTCCGCCACTTCCGTCTCCGTGGTGGCGACGTGCAACAAGTTCATCTCCGAGCTCGTCAACTGGGTCATCTGGAACAAGCACACCACCTCGGACGGCCTTTGGGCCGTGCTGATCATCATGGTGTGCGGTGTCTTCTACGAGCAGGCGCCGCTCCGCGTGCAGGGTCAGGGTTACATCAGGGAGGAGATCTGCCCCTGCCTGCCCAGGTCTTGGCTCGGGTTCACGCCCAAGGTGAGGAAGACTGAGGGCGGTGCGTACGGCGCCATCTAAGGGCGAGGAGGGGGTGGCGGAGAAAGGCGAGCGTTGGTTCAAGGGTTCGACGGCTCGGCGGCTCGCGTGTCGAGACATTTCGTAGATATTTCCATGGTATTGACAAAAACTGTTTCAATCGTTCGTTGCGTCGTCGTTTCGTTTCGTTTCGTTTCGTGTGCGGCGGCTTGCGCGGCGTGAACTCACATCCCTTGCAAGTGATTCATCGAGTCACTTGATGGAAATTTTCTTGGGCGTCGGGTGCTTGGGCGAGGGGTGCTTCTTGACGTCGATGATCAGGGTGCCGTTCTCGTACTTGGACTCAATCTTGGAGAAGTCGGTGTTCTCGGGCATGCGGAGTGCCCGCTGCTGAAAAGAGTGGTACTCGCGTCGCTCACTCCTGTGCCACTTCTTGTCGGGGGACTCCGACTCCTCGGTCACGCCCTCGTCTAGCATCACACCGATGCGGATGACGTTGCCGTCAACTTCGAGGGAGATGTTTTCCTTCTTGGTGCCTGGCACGTCAGCCTTGAGGGTGTACCCGTCCTTGTTTTCCTGCGGGGGTTGATGAGATGAAAATTACTTGGACATGGAGACCCGAACAACGACGTATCGGGAAGACTGTGGAAGGACGGCGAATAGAAGGAAAGAGGAAGGTGACTTACGATGACGTCGACGGCGATGATCTTAGCCACGGAGCCGCTGGGGCGCGCGACGGGGCCCGCACCACCCGGGACGAGTGCGCCTCCGGGGAAGAAGTTGGTGAAGAACTGTCGAGGAAGGAGCGCGGAGTCATATCGGAGGTGAGCGTATCGGAGAGAGACGTATCGGAGAGAGACGCTCGACGTAGGTGCCACTCACATCGTCAGCCTCGCGGAACGCATCGCGGAAGAACAGGTCGCTGGAGCCGCGGACGAGAGGGGAGAGAGCCATGTTGTTGGAGCTGTCGGGGTTGTTTGGTTGGTGGGTGGGTTCGCCCGTGTCGTGCGTGCGTTGCCTTTTGTTGTCCATCATTGTGTGTTAGTCTACGTCTGGCACGCCGCCGCCATTCAAATCCCTCGGACGAGCCGTTTAGGGGTCGTCCGAGGGGAGTTTCCCCAACCGTGCGAGGTCTGGCGACAGGACGGACAGTCCGAGAAGAAACCAGCTTGTTGACGAAAACCGGACCTTTTTGGCTAACACAGCCACAGAGGTCCACCGCCGAACGCGCGCGTCAGCGCCGTTCGACGACCGCGATGAGCTCGCTCGTGGACCTTCCCGAGCATGTCGCGCTGCGGGTTCTGTCTCGCCTCGACTCGTGCGACCTACGTGCGCTCGGCGCGACCTGCCGTGCGTTCCGCGAGCGAATGCACCACGAAGGGTTGAGCTTGGTGGAGGCGGGCGCGGCGGAGGCGGTCGCGGCGCGCTACCCGTGGCTGGGATCCCCGCGGGAGAAGGAGACGTGGCTGTCGCTTCTACGCTTTGCCGAGCACGCCGAACGCGTGGGCCTGCCATCGTTGACGGCGGCACAGGACACCACCGTCATCGTGGACGCGCGAGGGGCGGTGCATGTGTGGGGACCCGTGGTCGACGGGGAGTCGAGCGAGCCGACGGAGCGCGACGTGGAGGCCACGACCGAACTGACGAAACTGGGAGAGTTGTGGCCCGTGTGCACCGGACGCGCGCTCACCGCGGCGGCGGGACGGTGCTTCAACGTCGCCGCCGGGGTCGGTTCGTCGCCCCTGACCGTGTTGAGGAACAAGGACGGTATCGAGATGGAATTTGCGTGGTACAACCGCGGCGGCGACGGGGACTCACCGGGGTCCGCGGGTCGACCACCGCTGAGTCGCACGTCGTTCCCCGAACGGTTCGACACACCGGGCTTGGTGCGACTGATGACCGCACCGAGGCGTGGCGCGTTCGGGGGGCAGCGCGTGGTGTCAGTCGCGGTTGGATCGCTTCACGCCATCGCGGCGACGGAGAGCGGGAGGGTGTACACGTGGGGCGGGGACGCCAAGGGGCAGCTCGGTCACGGATCCATCCGTGACAGCGTCGCGCTGTCCAGGCTATCACTCGGCGGGTCCCCGGGAGGTAGCTCCCCAGGGGGCAGGCTCAGGAGGGATAGGCGTCGAAGTGAAAGTCCGCGGGGAGGGGGTTCGCCGAGGTCGGGCTCACCGGCGATTGGCGCAGCAGCCGCCGCGGATGAGCGCGAGCAGTGGTCGAAGCCGAGGGAGGTGAGCGAGCTGTTCGGGCATAGGGTGGTCGGCGTGGCGGCGTCCGGGGACACGTCCGCGGCGTTCACCGCGAGT
>Ga0206131_10008435_pt1 | contig 10122 bp, 7 predicted proteins | sample Helgoland_Spring_FD_148636 | JGI IMG/M metagenome (GOLD analysis project Ga0206131, IMG submission 148636) | Pelagic subsurface seawater microbial communities from Kabeltonne, Helgoland, North Sea - Helgoland_Spring_Bloom_20160517_1 | ecosystem: Environmental > Aquatic > Marine > Epipelagic ... | reverse complement strand
GGTAAACTGCGACACTTCCATACCATCGCACCAGACCTCCCAACCAAGTCCCCATGCGCCAAGGGTTGGGCTTTCCCAATCATCCTCAACAAAGCGAATATCATGTAAATCCATGTCGATACCGATGGCATCCAACGAGCCAAGGTAAAGCGCTTGCAGGTTCGGCGGGCTGGGTTTGATCAGCACTTGATACTGATAATAATGTTGTAGGCGATTAGGATTTTCACCATAGCGACCATCGGTGGGGCGCCGCGACGGCTGCACATAAGCGGCCGCCCAAGCCCGCGTACCGAGACTGCGCAACGTGGTGGCCGGGTGGAAGGTGCCGGCACCAACTTCCATATCATAGGGTTGCATAATCGCGCAGCCCTGCGCTGCCCAATAAGATTGCAGCCGCAGGATGATGTCCTGAAAGCAACGCGGTCTGTCCTGTCTCATGGTCATTATAACACCCCTTGAAATCGCCTGCCCTACCTATGCGGCACAGCCGCAAGGGTCAATTGCCAGACAGGCCATATTTTGACGTGCACCGCGCGTAACATCTGTTAAATACAGACCTGACACAAAAAGTCTCGGACCGAGGCGCAAGATACAAGGCAGTGGTATGAAACTATTGATTTCGGCTCTTTGGATGGTCCTTGTGACCACAGCGCAAACTCAGGCGCAAGACAACGCTTGGTTACAGATCGATGCCCAGCCCACCGAGGCCGAGGCAGAAGAGAGCGCGCGGTATTATGAAAGTTTCCTCCCCGATGTCGCGGGCTTTGCGCTCGCCTCCGGTTGGTATGTCATTGCTTTGGGACCCTATTCTGAGATTACTGCCCAAAATCTGCTCCAAGTCTACCGCGACTCGGGGCAAGTGCCCGCTGATAGTTTTACCAGCTATGCTCAGGATTACGCACGACAATTTTGGCCACCGGGCGAAGACCTATTGGCTGCGCCCGAGGAAATCACCACCACCCTGCTACCCGAACCGATTGTGGAATCCACGCCGGAACCCGTCGTTGTACCTACGCCGGAAGCCCCCACAGTCCCGGAGGCTCCGGCAGAAGCTGAGCCCCCTCTTGTTGTAACCCAAACACCAGCACCGCAATCCACTCAAACTCTGACCGAAGCCCGCAACAGCGAAAGCCTGATGTCGCGCGACGAGCGCAAACAGCTGCAGCGGGCATTGGCATGGGCTGACGTCTACAAGGGGGATATCGACGGCCAATATGGTCCAATGTCACGCAGATCTATGAAGGCCTGGCAAAGCGCGAATAGTTTTGACCCCACAGGAGTGCTCACCCTGAGCCAGCGCAATGGCTTACTGGCGGATTATCAGTTGGCGATTGAGACAATCGGCCTGCAAACCGTGCGCAACACCGAAGCGGGCATCAGCGTGATGCTGCCGATGGCTCAACTGTCAGCGGCGCAATACACATATCCTTTTGTCCGGTATGCCCAGCGCGATGGCGAACAGGCTGGTGCACTGCTGATCAGCCAAGAAGGCAACCGCGCAACGCTCAAAAGCCTGTTTAAGGTCATGCAGACCCTCGACAGTATTCCATCCGGCGGTAAGCGGGTTTTGAAACGCGACAATTTTGTCATTTCCAGCCAAAACGACACGATAATAAGCCACACGCAAGCGCGTCTGAAAAATGGAGAGATAAAAGGATTCACTCTGGTCTGGCCGCGCAGCGACGCAACCGGCTACGAGATGATTCTCTCCCAGATGCAAAAAAGCTTCACCGCGATTGAAGGCGTCCTCAAGCCTAGCGACTCAGCCCTTGAAACGGTCGATAACGACCTTTTATCCGGATTTGAGATTCTGCGTCCCAAACACAGCCGGTCAGGGATATTTGTGGCCGATAGTGGCCTGTTGCTGACAACAATCGAGGCCGTTGACGGTTGCACAAACCTAACCATAGACCGCGATTTCAGTGCGGAAGTCACAGCCACTGATCCCGACTTGGGGCTGGTCCTCGTCACACCAAAAGACCCGTTAAGCCCCATCGCGATCGGGCGTTTCTCAACCCTGCCGGCGCGTGTCGGCGAGGATATTATAGTTGCGGGTTACTCATTTGAAGGCGTCTTGGACACACCAAGCCTGACTTCGGGCACCGTCACCGACGATAGGGGTCTGAGCGGCGAGACCACTCTTTTGCGCCTGACACTGCCCGCAATGTCCGGCGATGCTGGCGGGCCGGTACTAAGCGCAGGCGGCACGGTGTTGGGCATGTTGCAAGATCCTCAAAACGGCCCCAGACAGTTGCCTGAAGATGTCAGTTTTGCCGTAACTGTCGAAGCGATGCTCGCCCTGCTTGAACGAAGTGGTGTCTGGTCAAGAAAATCAGAAACGTCCTCTCCGGTTGCCAATACGGCGAGAGCCCAAACGGCGCGTGACATCACCGCGCTGGTCAGCTGTTGGGGCTAAGCCCGTTCTCATGTGACATCCTATGCGAGCCGGCGAGATCCCCGACACGACGTCGCGACCCTTGCGCACAAGGGTGGCGGGCTCAAACCCGCCAGAACTTTACCGTCAGGATGGCATAAACCACCATCAGTTCCAGCCGGCCAATCAGCATCGCTGCGGCCAACAGCCATTTCGCACTGTCGTTCAAACCTGCAAAATTGCCCGCCGGCCCGATGTGATCCCCTAATCCAGGTCCAATATTGGCCAAGGCCGCCGATGCGCCAGAGAGCGAGGTGATGAAATCCAACCCCGTCAAGCCAAGCAACACCGCGACAACGCCCAGGGTTACAATAAAGAACACAAAAAACGACATCACCGAATTCAAGACATCCTCGTCAATCGAGCGCCCGTCATATCGCGGCGTAAACATACCATTGGGAGAGTGGATCTTGCGCAGCTGGGCTTTGATCGAGGCAAACAGAAGCTGATAGCGAAACACTTTAATAGAGCACGACGTTGACCCCGCACAGCCGCCGATCAAGCCTACGAAAAACAACACCGTCACTGGCAGTCCCCCCCAGAGCATATAATCAGCACTGGCATACCCGGTACCGGTTAGGATCGACACCACATTAAACACCACATTGCGGACCCCTTCGACAGTTGTGACGCCATCATGCACAACCCGCCACAAGGTCAGACCCACAATGATCAATACTGTTGTTTTTAGGAAAAATCTGATCTGACTATCTTGCAGCAGCGGCCGGGCTGTTCCAGCGGTCATCTGCACAAAACGCACAAACGGCAAGGCTGCGAGGATCATAAACACCACTGCAACAGAGACTGAAGCCCCTTCAAACGCTGCAAAGGATGCATCATAATTTGCAAACCCTCCAGTGGCAATTGTCGTCATCGCGTGCACTGTGGCATCAAAGGCCGTCATCCCGCTTAGCATATACGCTGCGGCACAGCTCATCGTGAGAAACAGGTAAATACTTGAAATCCGCGACGAGATTTCAGTTGCGCGTGGGAGTATTTTACCAAACGTGTCAAAACCTTCCGAACGGAAAATTTGCATACCACCGACCCGCAGTTCAGGCAAAAACACCATCGCCACAACGATGATCCCGATCCCACCCAACCACTGCAACAGCCCACGCCACAAGAGCAGGCCCTTAGGCATTTGATCCAGATCTGAGAACACGGTTGATCCGGTCGTGGTAAGCCCCGACATTGCTTCGAAAAAGGCATCGACCACACGGGCCTCGGTATCTCCAAGAATGAATGGCAGCGCGCCAAAAACCGGTAGAGCCACCCAGACACCGGTGGTCAGCAAAAAGGTTTGTTGGATACTCAAACCCTGCCTGACACCATTGGAGCACGCCAATGCCATTAATCCACCGGTCAGGGTCGAGATAATCGCACTTTCTAAAAAGGCCATCCAATGGCCTTGTCCTTCGACGATATCCACAAGCATCGGCAATAACATTGCCAAGCCCAAAAAGGTAACCAAAAGACCGGTTACATATCCGACGGGACGCAGATCAAACATACACCAACCGTTGGACGGCGATCCGCCAAGTGTCAAGCCGCATTGCGAAAGCCTTGCTCAGCCGGTGTGAAACAGCGATTGGAACAACCGCGGATCCAGACTGTCTGCCGCAAAGGTCTCGCCTTCGGTTAAAATGCTCACCGCGTCGTGGCTGTGCAAACTTTCTTGGTGGCTGGCAATCACTCTGAAATCTCCAATCCGACCGTCTTGATGCAACTGCTCACAAAACAGCCGCGCCGCATCTTCGACAAAAATCGGGTTGGCAGCATTCAATTCGGCAAACGCCTGCTCATCCTCGCGCTTGACCATAACCTGAGTTTCAGTCGGCACCGCACGGCGACACATATCTATCAAATCCTCGAACCAAAGACAGTTCTGCTCGACCAATTCTACCGATATACGCGCCACCGAACGCTGCGAATGCGGCGTTGCCAACTGGTGGCGGGTTTGACGCGCATGTTCGCTTAACTCAAGCGAACAGGGGCAGGTCGAGCTATAGACATAATCGAGATGCATGATACGCCTGCGTTGACCGTGTTGTTCGATCAGCTCCAGCGCGATATCGTAATATTGATACCCCGACAGACCAGAGCGCAAACTGTCGACTTTCGCCGGAAAAGAAAACCGCATATGAATCCGCGCATCAAAGCTTTCCAGATCGGCCTTATAATCATCTAGCGCCGCCTCAACCACGTCAAAACTGAATGTGCGCTCGGCGTGACCATAGAAACTGCGCATGATGCGTGACATGTTAATGCCCTTTTTGCCAGCCTCCAAGCTTACGGTACCAGTGACTGAGGTCTCGAGCCTGACGTCGCCATCGTCGCGAGTGTGAAACTGGATCGGCAGCCGAAAATTCGAGATCCCCACATGCTGGATCGCCCGCTGTGCGCCACGGATCAGCGAACTGGGACCATTCTGCAAATCTGGCAGGCCGGATTTATAGTCCAAATCGGCGACAAATTCTTCGGGATAGTCCTGCGAAAGGTCGGGATAGCCGGCCGGTGCTGCCAGCGGGGCAAGGCGCTTTGCCATCGCCGCAAGCTCGTCTTGACTGGCGCTTCGCGACCAGACCCGTAGCACATCAAGCGCCGCATCCGCTTTATCCTGAAGAGAGATATTATCGGCCTCACGCGTATGAATATTCATAAATCCGTCTTTCGCGATGTCTGGTACCTCTTACTTAGTACCTCCTACGCAAAATGCCAAAGTCTATTCCCGCCCGCCTTACAAATAATCTTAGAAAACCCGTAAAAACCAGCATAAACGCAGGTTTTAATAAAATACGCAGATCAACAGCATGCCAGTGCCTGATGGAAATCTGCGATTAAATCGGCTTGATCCTCAAGTCCGATACTCAGTCTGACCAATCCGGGTGTGATGCCCAAAATAGTTTTTTGCGCCTCGGGCAAACGTTGGTGCGTTGTTGTCGCCGGATGAGTCGCGATTGATTTTGCATCGCCAAGATTGTTTGAAATAATCACAATCTGCAGGGCATTCAAAAATTTGAAAGTTGCCTCTTGTCCCCCCGCGACATCAATCGAAAGCACGGTGCCGCCCTCGCCCATCTGCTGCTTGACCAACGCGTGCTGCGGATGGCTGCAATGCCCGGGGTAAATCATGCGGTGCAGCTTTGGGTGATCTGCCAGCGCCTCGGCCAACGCCAACGCTGTCGCGGTCTGGGCCCGCACGCGAAGGTCGATGGTTTCAAGTGATTTCACCATCATCCAAGCGGTGAACGGGCTCATCGAACCACCAGTATGCTTCATATAGGGTTCCACCGTTTCACGGATCAACGCGGTGCTGCCAAGAATCACGCCGCCCAGTGTCCGGCCCTGTCCATCCACATGTTTTGTGGTGGAATAAATGATTAAATCCGCCCCCTGTTCCACAGCGCGGGAAAATACCGGCGTCGCAAAGACATTGTCGACGACAACCAGTGCCCCCACCTCATGCGCCAAATCTGAGACGGCCTTAATATTGATCACTTCCAACGCCGGATTAGAGATAGACTCGAAAAACACCGCACGCGTGTCCGCCGTGATTGCCTTTCGCCATTGTTCCAGATCAGTTCCATCTACGAAAGTGACTATGACGCCATAGCGCGGCAAAACATGTTCAAGCACATACAAGCAAGACCCAAACAGCGCCCGCGCTGCAACGACATGATCGCCGGCCTTCAGCACAGCCATCAACGCGCCACTGACAGCGGCCATGCCCGACGCTGTGGCAAACCCATCTTCGGTGCCTTCCAGCGCCGCCATACGCTCTTCGAACATCGCAACCGTTGGATTACCATAGCGCGCATAGATAAATTCGTCCTTGCCCGCTTTCAAAAACCGCGCCTCGGCGGCCTCGGCACTGTCATAGACAAATCCCTGAGTTAAAAAGATCGCTTCGCTGACTTCATTATATTGACTGCGACGGGTGCCAGCATGAACCAGTTTTGTCCGTCTGTTCCAGTCTTTGCTCATAACTTACTCCAAAAGAAAAACCCCAAACGCAGCCAAGCGAAAGGGGTACCCTTTTTTACCTGACCTCTTTAGTGGCTTATTTATCGTGGCCCACAATCCGGTTACAAATCGCCACTCACGGAATACCGGTACCCCCTTAGGTTTATCACGTCAACAGGATTGCAACAAACCACAGTCGCAAAACCGATCCTAAGACAAGCCCCTCACAGATTCTTTTCTCGCGGAGCCCAGAGCCCTTAATATGCGGTTTCCCACGGCACTATGACCATCACCAACTTGCCAATTGATTGAAAAGTAAGCAAGGTAAGCATCTGAATCGGAGAGTTTTATGACCAAAGTTATAGATTTATATTATTGGCCCACCCCCAACGGCTGGAAAATTTCCATAGCACTTGAGGAAATGAACCTGCCCTATACGACACATTTAATAAATATTGGTGCCGGCGACCAGTTTGATCCAGCTTTTTTAAAAATTGCCCCAAACAATCGCATGCCGGCAATCACGGACCCAAACGGCCCCGATGGCGCGCCAGTTTCAATTTTTGAATCGGGGGCAATTTTGCTTTATTTGGCCCGTAAAACTGGCCTGTTTTACGGTTCGACAGAGCGCGAAAAAATTGCAGTAGACCAGTGGTTGATGTGGCAAATGGGCGGCGTAGGGCCGATGGCCGGACAGGCACACCACTTTCTCAAATATGCCCCGGCAATGGATCCCCCGCACGATCTGCCCTATCCTAAGGACCGCTACCGTACAGAAGTAGCGCGGCTCTATGGCGTGCTGGACCGCCAATTAGAGCAGAATGCCTATGTGGCGGGTGACTTTTATTCGATTGCGGATATGGCTCTTTGGCCTTGGGTCAACCAATGGCGGGGCCAACAGCAAACCCTCGCGGACAAACCTCACCTCGAACGTTGGCTTAGCGCAGTAAAATCCCGCGATGCAGTCCAACGCGGTCGCGCCCTTGCGCAAGACAGCCGCAGCAACCTGCAAACAGACAAAAACGCCCAAGAGCTCTTGTTCAAGCGCAACGCCTAGACCGCATCACGCCCTGCCGCGATGTATCCGCGATGTGTCAGCTGCGCCCAACTTTACCAACTTAGAATAACGCAGCCCGTTGCTGCGTTATTCTTCTGTATCGTCCCGTATGGCGTATTCTTTAAACAGCCTGCCTTGAAAGATGAAAAAGCTGAAGATGCCCATTGGCAGGCCAAATGTCTTGAAATAAACCCACGTCTCTTCACTCATATTGCGCCAGATCACCTCGTTCAGAACCGCCAGAGCAAGAAAAAGTAAGGCCATGCGCTGGGTCAAAATCATCCACCCACGATCCTGCAAGGGCATCATCTCGCCCATCATATACTGCAGGTACGACTGCTTGCGCAGCAAACCAAACCCCAGAATAGCCGCAAATAACAAATACAGGATCGTCGGCTTCATTTGCAAAAAACTCTTATCGTTTTGCCAAACGCTCAACCCCCCAAAAACCGTCACCAGCACAACGGTAAAAATCTGCATTTTCGACAGCGTTCCGGTCAGTTTCCAAAGCGCCAGAGTGCTGAGGATCATCAGCGGCACAAATCCCGCCGTGACGATGATAAAGCCCCCATACTCAGTACCATCAAACTGGAAAACCTCATCCTTAAGCCAGATATAGGCGATAAAGAACAAGGCCACTGGGCCAAACTCCAGCGCCGATTTAAGCCCGTTACTGACCTGTTTGTCCGACATATTCAGCCTCCTACTTCTACTATCACTGCGCCCAGCGCAATCAGGGCCATTAAGCCGATTCGTCGCGGTCCAACCGTTTCTTTCAACACCAGCCAGCCAATTAATGCGGCGAAAATCGTCGAGGTCTCTCGCAAAACCGCCGCCTCGCCGACCTTGCCCAAGAGCGTTGCCAACATCACTGAACCAAAGCTCATAAAGGCAACAAGGCCGCCAACACAACCCCGCACCATAAGCGGCCCCAAAGCCGGAGCATCTGGCATCCGCAGCCAGCGCCGATATATAAATCCCGGCAGCACCAGACCGTCAAACAGGAAAAACCACGCCAGAAAGGTAAACGGGTCGCGTGCAGCCCTTATGCCATAAGCATCGTAGGTGGTATAGAGCGCAACGAGCAACCCCGTCGCGATGGCAAAAACCATCGCCATCCACAGTGTATCCCGCCCGTTCTCCAGATAAATCATATTGTAAACCGCCAGACCAAAAATACCAGCCAGCAAAACCGCCACCCCAAACCATTGCAGCGGAGCAAACACCTCTCCGAATAAAAGATACGCGCCAATAACCGTAAACAACGGCCCAGTCCCGCGCACCACCGGATAGACCACCGTGTAAGCGCCTCGGGTGTACGCCAAACCCTGTAAAATTTTATAAATCAAGTGAATTGCAAAAACGCAAAAGAAAATTGGCCACATATAGGGATCGGGCCAAGGCACCAAAAGCAGCGCAATGGGCGCGGCCATCAGGCTGCAACACGCATCGATCGCCCCCCGGGTAAGCCAAGGGTCATACCGGCCTTTCTGCAGCGCGCCAAAAACCGCATGCAAAAAAGCCGCTTGCAGCGCCAACACCATTGCCAGTTGGTTCCCCACCTCGGTGCCGCGCAGCGACAATAGCCACTCGCTCATAATTTTCGGTGCCCGCAGCCCGGACAGACCTGACAGGTCACGGTCGGGTTCCGAGCCGGGTTCCAGTCAGCGCAGCGGCAAATTCTTCGGGATCAAAAGGCGCCAGATCATCAATCTGCTCACCAACGCCAATCGCGTGGATCGGCAGACCGAATTTATCAGCCAAAGCCACCAGTACGCCACCTTTCGCAGTGCCATCCAGCTTGGTCATGACCAAGCCCGAGACATCAGCCAGACGCTGAAAGGTCTCAACCTGAAGCACCGCATTCTGCCCTGTTGTCGCATCAAGCACCAGTAGGGTGTTATGCGGCGCCTCTGGGTCTTTTTTGCGGATCACCCTAACAATTTTAGCCAGCTCCTCCATCAGATCGGCGCGGTTCTGCAAACGCCCTGCCGTGTCAATCATTAAAAGATCCGCGCCATCAGCTTCGGCTTTGGTCATCGCGTCAAACGCAAGGCTGGCCGGATCCGACCCTTCCGGTGCGGTCAGAACCGGCACCCCAGCGCGATCCCCCCAGATTTGCAACTGCTCCACCGCTGCGGCACGAAACGTATCACCAGCTGCGATCACCACAGTTTTACCCGCCGTCTTGAATTGGCTTGCTAACTTGCCAATGGTGGTCGTCTTACCCGAGCCGTTGACCCCCACCACAAGCACCACCTGAGGTTTTTTAGCATAAAGCGGCAGCGGTTTGGCGACAGGCTCCATAATCCGAGTGATTTCTTGCGCCAAAAGACTTTTGATATCAGCCACCGACAGAGATGTGCCGAAACGCCCCTCAGCCATGTTGGCGGTGACCCGCATGGCCGTATCAACGCCCATATCGGCCGAGATCAACAGCTCTTCGAGTTGTTCGAGCATATCATCATCCAAGCGGCGCTTGGGATCCAAAGGTTTGTCGCCGCGATTGAAAATCCGCCCCAAAAAGCCCTTTGCGCGCCCCGCAGATCGGGTTGCGGATGCCACGATATTTTCATCAGGGGTATTTTCATCCGCAGTACTGTCATCCGCAGTACTTTCATCCGCAGTATTTTCATCTGCTGCCGCTACTGGTTCTGATTCAGCA